>VFQT010001011.1_pt1 | contig 36932 bp, 30 predicted proteins | sample 3512381 | NCBI WGS metagenome assembly VFQT01 (sample SAMN10412376, study PRJNA504923) | tailings metagenome | isolation source: Relicate 2 Philex TSF3 active mining site | place: Philippines: Tuba, Benguet | collected 2017-08-29 | reverse complement strand
AAAATCGAAGACATTGAGCGTCGGATGAAGGCTGCTCTGGAGGCCAATGATCTCCCAGGGCTTAAACAACTCATTGAAGACCTGGAGGTGGTTTGTCCCATCAGTGGTACCCGCAATTGGACCGATGTACGGCAGTTCAACCTGATGTTCAGTACGGAGATGGGGGCGGTGAGTGGAGAATCGGGGACCATCTATTTAAGGCCTGAAACTGCTCAGGGCATCTTTGTTAATTTTTCGAATGTGCAAAAATCAGGGCGCATGAAGTTGCCCTTTGGTATTGCTCAAACAGGTAAGGCTTTTCGCAATGAAATCGTGGCCAGACAGTTTATTTTTAGGATGCGCGAGTTTGAACAAATGGAGATGCAATTTTTTGTGCGTCCAGGAACCGAGATGAAGTGGTATGCTTATTGGAAACAGGCGCGTATGCAATGGCACGAACAATTGGGTATGGGAACGGATGCATACCGCTACCACGACCACTTGAAGTTGGCACACTATGCCAATGCGGCCTGTGATATTGAGTTTGCTTTCCCTTTTGGCTTTAAGGAATTGGAGGGCATTCACTCAAGAACTGATTTTGATTTGGGAAGCCATGAGCGTCACAGTGGGAAAAAGTTACGGTATTTTGACCCGGAAACGAATGAATCCTATGTGCCCTATGTAGTAGAAACGTCTATTGGCCTCGACCGTATGTTCCTCGCCGTTTTGTCGCACGCATACACCGAGGAACGCCTGCCTGATGGCAGTGAGCGCACGGTTTTGCGGATTCCGCCCTTTTTGGCGCCCATTCAGGTGGCCGTTCTGCCTTTGGTGAAGAAGGATGGGCTTCCTGAGTTTGCACTCACGGTTGTTGATGCTTTGCGCTATCGCTATCAGGTTCAATACGACGACAAGGACAGCATTGGAAAGCGCTACCGTCGGCAGGATGCTTTGGGCACGCCCCTATGTGTTACCATCGATCACCAGTCGCTTGAAGATGGTCAGGTGACGGTACGTTTTCGCGACAGCATGCAGCAAGAACGGTATACATTGGAGGGTTTATTAACCTGTTTGGATCGTGAAGTGGGCCTCGAGCCAGTATTGCGTGCATTGCACCAAAGGCAGTCGGAGGGCCTGCCCGCCTGATGCGTTATTTGGTCACTGCCGCCCTTCCCTACGCCAACGGGCCCATTCACCTCGGGCATTTGGCGGGGTGTTACCTCCCTGCAGATGTTTTTGTACGATGGCTTAAGGCACGGGGTGAGGAGGTCTTGTTGATTTGCGGTACCGATGAACATGGGGTGGCCATTGAATTGCGGGCCCGCAAAGAGGGTTGTACGCCCACGGAGTTGGTTGATCGTTATTATGCCCAAATCAAAAAGTCTTTTGATGATTTCGGCATCGAGTTTACTCATTTTTCACGCACCAGTCGCCCCATTCACCACGAAACCGCATCCAAGTTCTTTTTATCGCTCTACGAAAAGGGGGTTTTTGAGGAACGGGTCACCGAACAGTTCTATGATGAAGAGGCTGGTCAATTTTTGGCGGATCGCTATATTTTAGGAGTTTGTCCGCGGTGCAGCTACGACCAAGCCTACGGCGATCAATGTGAACGCTGTGGTTCGTCGCTATCCCCCGAGGAACTTATCGAGCCCCGCTCTGCGCTGAGTGGCGCTACTCCGGTGCGGCGGTCGACCCGCAATTGGTTTTTGCCAATGGATAAGCTAGCTGAGGGCAAGGTATTTCGCGCGTATGCTGAACGGGTAAGCCATTGGCGCACCCACGTGCGCGGACAATTCAACAGCTGGATCAACCAGGGCCTGATGGCCCGCAGCATGACGCGCGATCTAAATTGGGGAATTCCTGTGCCCCTGAAGGATGCGGAAGGCAAAGTCCTGTATGTGTGGTTTGATGCTCCAATTGGCTACATCAGCGCAACCCGTGAGTATTTCCAGCTTAATGGGGGGGCATCCAACGAAGATGCATGGAAAACATGGTGGCAATCGCCCGACACGCAACTGGTGCACTTCATCGGCAAGGATAACATTGTTTTTCATACCATTATTTTTCCGATGATTCTTGCTGAGCAAGGATCCTATGTGCTTCCCACACAGGTGCCGGCCAACGAATTTCTCAATCTGGAAGGAGAGAAAATCAGCACATCGAGAAACCACGCGATTTGGCTACATGAATATTTGGTGGATCTGCCCGGCCGACAAGATGAATTGCGGTATGTGCTAACGGCCATCGCGCCGGAAAGCAAGGACAGCGATTTTACCTGGCTCGACTACCAAGCGCGGGTGAATAATGAATTGGTGGCCATTTTGGGCAATTTTGTGAACCGCGTGATGGTGCTTTCTCATAAGTTTTGTGGTGGCCGGGTTCCTGATGCGGCCTCAATGGATGCGCTGCCCCCTGAGCTTCAATCCGCCCTCGAGGCCTGTTGGTTCGAAATCGACAGCGCCCGTGCGGAACTCTATGCCCTCTTGAGCGAGTACCGCCTGCGTGAGGCGCAGGCTGCGATGATGCGTTTGGCACGCGCCGGCAATAAGTTCCTGGCGGAAACAGAGCCTTGGAAGCGGGTGAAAGAAGACCCCCGAACGGCTTCCGGAATCTTATACGTGGGCCTTCAGGTTTGTGCCCACCTCGCGGTGGCTTGCGCACCCTTTTTGCCCTCCACAGCCCAAAAAATCAGTGGACAATTGGGGTGGACCGTCCGAACCGCCGAATCGGATCGGAATTGGTGGGCCGACTGCGCCGGTGTATCCAATCATAGAGCACGGCATAACCCGCATTTGTTGGCCGCCGAACAGGTGCTGGGCGCATCCGCGCATTTGTTCACACCGATTACCGACGAGCAACTGCAGCCGTTGCGTGATCGCCTGATGCGCTCGTCGACCCCTGTAAGCCATACGACAGAGGCATCCGCCCAGTTTTCAATGAAGGAAAGTAACAAGGAGAAACAGGAAAGCAACAAGGAGTATAAGGAAAGCAACAAGGAGTATAAGGAAAATAACAAGGAGTATAAGGAAAATAACAAGGAGTATAAGGAAAATAACAAGGAGAAAAAGGAAAGCAATATGGAAATGGATGAGAAACAGTTTGTGCCGTTGAAGTCGGAAGTGGCCTATCCTGATTTTGAGAAACTTGATTTGCGCGTGGCGCAGATCAAATCAGCTGAACGGGTGGAGGGAGCAGATAAATTGCTGAAGCTCTGCATCGATCTGGGCTTTGAACAGCGCGTGGTGGTGAGTGGAATTGCCCAGCACTTTGATCCGGAGGCGCTTGTCGGGCTGAAAGTCGTGCTCTTGGCGAATTTGGCTCCACGAAAGATTAGGGGGCAGATGTCGCAAGGTATGATTCTCTTGGCAGAAAATGCGGATGGCCGATTGGTTTTTGCTAAACCTGATGAGGATGCAGAGCCGGGGGCAGTGATTCGATAGGTTTATTGAGGGCTGTTTGATCATGGGGTTTTTTCGCGATTCATTCGGACATTGGTACCTCGCCAAACGCCTGCTGTATATGGTGGTGGGTGCTTATGGCTATATCGGGCTGAACATTCGCAACCGCATGGTCATCAGGGGGAGTCGCCATTTGAGCGGTCTACCCGAACAGAATGTATTGTTTGTGAGCAACCATCAGACCTATTTTCGCGATGTGATGGCCATGCTGCATGTCATGTGCGCGGTCCGCTGGCGGATGTTCGATTATTTGGGATTTCCTATATACCTCCTCACCCCCCGTTCGCGTGTTTATTTTGTGGCGGCTGAAGAGACTATGAAGCGGGGTGGTTTGCTGCCTAAGCTATTCGCCTTAGGGGGCGCAATTACCGTCACCCGAACCTGGCGCAGCGAAGGCAAAGAGGTGAGTAGAAAGGTGGTGAAAACCGATATCGACAACATCAACCGCGCGCTCAAGGAAGGCTGGGTGATTACTTTTCCCCAAGGAACAACAGCTGCATTTGCACCCGGGCGGAAGGGAACGGCGCACATCATCAAACAAAACCGTCCGGTGGTGGTGCCTGTGGTGATCGATGGGTTCCGCCGGGCTTTCGATAAGAAGGGTCTTTTGTTGAAAAAGAAAGGGGTTCGGTTGAAGATGACCTTCAAACCACCTTTGGAACTCGATTATGAGGCTTCCAATGAGGAAATTCTGGATCGGGTGATGGATGCCATCGAACAGTCGGATCGGCACCGCTTTCAACACTACCGAAAGACGGGGTCAGACGAGTCTTAGTGGGTTTGAATTATCAACTACCGAAAGACAGGGTCAGACGAGTCTTAGAGGGATTGAATTATCAACTACCGAAAGACGGGATCAGACGAGACTTAGAGGGATTGAATTATCAACTACCGAAAGACGGGGTCAGACGAGTCTTAGTGGTCTTGGATATTCAATATCCGCGTCTCAGGTTCTCCGCATAATCGTTGGGCAGCACGCTGTTCTCGATGGCTTTTGCTGCGCGCTCTACATCGTAGGCGAACCGAACAAATTCGGCTTGTATGCTCCCCTTTTCGTTCGGTGAACTTTCTTTGTTGAGGTGTAGGAGCACATATCCTCCTCTAGGGTCACGGTCCTTGGGTTTGCCCACTGAACCGATGTTGATGGCGTGACGGTAACGGATGCCCTCAGCTGTTTCTTTTTGGAGGATGCGATGGTAGGGTTGATGGGTGTGACCAAAGCACATGATATCGGCATGGGATTGTTCCATGATGCGCCATAAACTCTGTTCCTCGCGGTCTTCAAAGAGATATTCGTTGATTTTACGCGGGCTTCCGTGCACCAAGAGGAGGTGTAGATGATCTTTGTTGAGCTGAAACTCGAGACGAATGTGCGCAGGCAGACTCCGCAAATAGCTGCGTTGCTCGTCCCCCATGACCGAATGGGTATAGGAAATGGAAACCTGTCCGTTGGCCTTTTCCTCTTCCGTTTTATAGGCACATCCACAATCGTCGATTCCTTGACCTATTCCGTAGTCATAGTTGCCCGCCAAAGTGGGGATGCGGCGGCTGCGGATTTGGTCGACCACTTCATTTGGCCAAATGTTGTAGCCTACTAAATCGCCCAAACAATAGATTGCATCGGGTTTATGCCGGTCAACATCAATGAAAAAGGCCTCCAATGCGGGTAGATTGGCATGTATATCACTGAAAAGAGCTATTTTCATGGGTATGGGTTTAGGAGCAGCAACCCGATCCGGGAGCACAGCTGGCCGAATTCATGGGTGTCAGATCGGTTAAGTTTATGGTACGTTTTTTGGGCGTGATCCCGCATTGATCTTCGGCGAGGCAGCGCGTTTGTTTGGCTGTTAAATGGAAAGCCTCGCCGTCGAATGCCAAACCGTAGCGACAAATACTTTGTCCTTGGTACTCGACCTCAACATCCAGGTCTTCAGACCCAATTAAGGGCATGGCCTTCTGAATAATACTCAAAAGTTTAGCCGGAGATAACCTGTGTTCCGTGTCGTCGGCTACCCAAAGCTGGAGGCTTATATACCGCTCTTTCCTTTCTGTACCTCCACAATCAACAAAATGTCGTGTGTTTAGACCCACTTCCGTGATGTGAAAATGAGGGGCTACCCGTTCTCCGTTGGGCAGAACGAACTGGATTGGACCGGCTATTTGAAGGCAATTGATCAAATGGGATTGTTTCATGGTTTGTCAAATAAGGGCATGCCCAATTAGGGCGTACAACAAGAAATGTTTTTCTGTTTGATGCGAAATGCGATGTCATCAAAGTAACTTTGGAGCATCTCGATGGCCGTTTCATTGATGCAGTAGCATATAGCGGTTCCTTCGATGCTGCCACGGATGATGCCTGCCGTTTTGAGCTCTTTGAGGTGTTGCGATACGGTTGGTTGGGCAAGCGGCAGTTCATTCACAATGTCGCTACAAATGCAGCTGTCGACCGTTAACAAGTATTCAAGGATGGCCACGCGGGCTGGATGACCCAGGGCTTTCATGAGCAGCGCGCGTGTATTTTGTTGGTCGCTGTAATGTTCAGTCTTAGTAACGCCCATTCTTATATTTAGATTGCAATATTACGATAAAACAAGGCAGAAATGACCATAAGTTTTGCAGGAATATTCAGCCCCTTGATGTGATTTAATCGGGTAATTCGACCGGTGCTGGCTTGACGCTTTTCGATGCGAATGGATGGCGCAGGGTGAAAGGCGGCGGCTGGTAAACGGATCGGGCATAGGCCTTCAGCAGTGCACGTAGTAGGGGGTTGCGCACGAAAAATACCAAGCTATTTTGCAGGGGCTCTGCGCCGAGTGTACTTTTAATTTCGGTGGCTGTACGCCCCATTTGAACAGTTTTTACGCCCATTTGAATGCCCATTTCGACCATGTCGAGAAGGCAACGTTCATAGAGGTGCATTCCATCGGTTTTCTCTGCATCATAGCCTAAGTGCAGGGCGTGCAAGGTGTCGTCGATTTTGAGTCCGGTCACAAACCCAACTGCCTGGCCGTTGAGGGCGTATCGAAACATCAGGAAATTATGGCCAAATACTTTAATGAATGCCTGAAGCATCGCGGGGATGTTCTCTGGAAGGGCCACGACCCGAGTGGCTAAGGTCGAGCGGAGCAGGTGAGCCGCTTGGTTTAGCCAATCAACATCCGTACTGCCATGACAGGCGCAGCGTTCAAGACTTGCCGAAGCCTCAAGCACTTTCCGTATGCGAAGCCGGTATTTGGATTTCATGGCCTGGATGTACTGTTCGCGTTGGGTCCACTCTGGTCGAAGATGTAAGGCCATAAAGGGCTCTGCCTCAAAAGTCACGGCCTGGGGGATGCGTGGGGTTCCGGTCACATTCACGGCCAGCGTGGTGAGGCCACAAGGCCACGAGCCAATTTGTTTATGACCTTTTGTTGGATCGAGTTGGGGGAAGAACAGGCCAGGAACACAGGAGTGACCAATTCCGCGTAGCCCTCCCTTGTTCAGCAGCACATTGGCCAAGCGCAGCCAGATACTGTGGATGTAGTGTCCGTGTGGTCGATGCAGCCTAAGCTGTGAGACAGGATATTGTATTCCATTCAAAACGATTTCGTCGCTGTAGCCGGGGAGGTGGCGCACGAGTTGTAGTACAGACATGTACTAGTAACTTTGTTGACTATAAATTGGTTTCATGAATTGGAGTTTATTCGATTTTATCATTGCTTTTGCCTTGTTTGGCTTGCTTTTTTTAGGTATTCGTGGCGTTTTAAGAAGGGTAAAAACCCCATGGAAAAGACGGATTTCGTTGTTGATTGTATTGATCCTATTTGTATTAATCTGGGGAGAATTGGCGGTTGGGTTATTTGGAAGCCCATTCGCAGGCAACTAACCCCTGTATGCGATCAACCCTTTCAGGCAACTAACCCCTGTATGCGATCAACCCTTTCAGGCAACTAACCCCTGTGTGCAACCAAACATTAGGATGATTTAAAAGGAGCGCCCGCCGGAATCAAAGCGGATTTTTCCAGAGCAAAAATTAGTCCTTCAACATCCTGTTGGTTGTACCGAATAAGTTTGGTACACTTGGATTTAGCTACATGGGTCAGTTTACTGTAGTTTTGTCTACGCGACTCCAGCATATTCCGCACGTGTACAATCCTCTGTGTGGCTTGTTTTTCGCCGTAATCGGTATGTGACGGGTAAGCGAAATACCTGAGGATAGAATCCAGAGCGAAGGGTTTCGGCCGGTTGACCGGGTCGTTTTCTCTAAACCATTTTTTCAGGTCTTTGTGCGCGTTCCAATAATGGCTAGTCACATCTAAATCTCTGGATTCGAAAACATGCTTTTCGCGATCGGAAAACGCCACGATTTTTTTGTTCTCTTTTCGAACGCGCTGTAAGGTATGTTCCAGAAAATCGGTAATTGACTGGAATGAAGTGGGTATTTCATGAGCAAGAGGCGACTGTAGGATTCCGATGAGGCGTGGATCAAGAACAACCAGTCGATATTTTTCGTCGGACCATACGCCGACGATTGCGGGATCTTCTTTGATAAGGCCTTCAAAATCGATAAAAATGAGCTTGTCTCGGGAAATGGTCATAGCAGTGGTTTAGGTGGAAAAAAAAGGAGCGTTTTGAAACGGGAGCCCCCTATATCAAGAATACGCGCATGCCTCATGAACACATGTACCTGTTATGAACACGTGTACCTGTTATGAACACGTGTACCTGTTATGAACACGTGCACAAATCAAGCACACGTGCACCTGTCATGAACACGTGCACAAATCAAGCACACGTGCACAAGTCATGCACACATGCACGCACTTACCTTCGCTTGCTCATCGCATTCTGTGCGATGGTGCGTTGCATTCTGGATTTGAAGCGTTGTATCGCCTCGTTCCTTTTATGCCGGTGCTTTTGACTGACCCCGCTATTCACACGCTTTCTCCAAGCCCTGAAACTCCCGGGTTTCAATTCGCGACGCATCAGCGCTACTACTTCGGCTTCGGGTAAACCAAATTGATGCCGAATGGCTTCAAAGGGTGTGCGATCTTCCCACGCCATTTCTATGATGCGGTCAATTTGCTCCAGACTGAATGCAGACGACATGCTCAATCAACAAAAACGCCAGCCTTTCGTTTTCACATAAAGCAGGGAATTAATGATGTAGTATTTTGGCTATATGCAGGCCTTTGTTTGAATGGCAACTGACTATATAGGCGCCTTGTGGTAGATTAGTCAGAGATAGATCGAATGGAAATAGACCTTGAACGTGTTTCATTACGGTTCTTCCTTGCAAATCCCGAACCTCAAGATCCCAAAAGCGGAGATCATCTTCTTCTATGGTTAATCGTATTAATTCTTGGGCTGGATTGGGGTAGCAAATGAGGTGCGCTTTGTTTTGCTGGGTGAGATCTTGGACATTGACCGAAGGAGATACCACCAAAAACTGCCCCATCATGCCGTGGTCTTCATGCGTGAGCATATGGCAATGGTACATATAGGGAATGTGGTTGTTGTGGTGGGTTTCAAATTTTGTAATGAAACGCACCCTACCCATACCCGCGGGAACCAGCACCACATCCTTACGCCCCCTTAACTGCGGCGCCGGTATCTGACCATTCACAGACAGCACATAAAACTGAACATCATGTATGTGAAAGGGATGGGCAATGGGCGTTTGATTCACCAGTTCCCAAATTTCAATGTTGTTGAACGGAATTTGATGGTTAATAACCTGCATATCAAAGTGCTGGTTGTTGATCATAAAAGGGCCTTGAATGGCCGTTGGCCCCATGTTCTCGGGCATAAAAGTGAAAACGCGCGTGGTATCAGCCTGAGCCTCTAGCCAAGGTTCATGGGGAATTAGTGAACTTGGGACTGAGAAAATTCCCTGAGGCAGGGGGGCGCCCACGGAGAGCGTAAGCAAAGTGAAGTTGCTGCCATTTAGGGGATTTCCTGTATATCCAAGGATGACCTGTCCGGCTCCCATTCCGGGTTGAGCAGCCCCATACACGGCGTTGGGCAACTCGGCTCCATAACTCATCAGTTGAATAATTTGTCCTGTACGCCCTTGAAGGTTCACAACCACCTCGGCCCGTTCGCCTGGGGCCAATTGGAGGCGGTTGAGTGCCACAGATTGCTCGAGTAGCCCGCCATCGGTTCCAATCAGGTGAAAACCCAAGTTCTGACTCAATCCAATGTTCATGACGCGTTCAGACGAACCATTGAGCAGTCGAAGGCGGACACACTGTGCCGGAACGGTGAGTTGTGCTTGTCGGGTACCATTCACCAATACCACCGAATCGTATGGGTTATCAAAGGTGATTTGTCGGCTCGAATTAAAACTCTTGGTTTGGAGTAAAAGAGGAAAGTCATCAATTCCGTAGGTTCTGGGTAAGGCCAATGCATCCTCCAGGCTGTCGCGAACGATGATAAAGCCCGAAAGGCCCTTGCTGACGTGCTCATTGGTTTTGTAGTGCAGGTGCGGATGGTACCAATAGGTTCCGGCCCAATCATGAACGGTGAAGACGGGGTTCCACAGGGTTCCTGGCAAGATGAAGGTGTGGGGGCCGCCGTCGTTTTCGGGTGCCACGTGGAGTCCGTGCCAATGAACGGTAGTTGTATCGGCGAGGTTATTGAATACCCGGAGGTCTACGGTCTGATTTCTGCGTAGGATAAGCGTAGGCCCCAGCATATGGCCATTAAACCCCATGGTTTGGGTACTAATTCCTGGGAAAATGGTGGATTGTCCATTTTGTATCTGGAGAGAGAGAACCTGTCCACTCAAGGTATCTGGAATGGAAAGAGTTGTTTGGGCTTGGCTGGGAGCGACTGAAAGGATCAATAAACAAAGTGATAAGAACTTTTCTTGAAAGGAGGTCATATATGTGTTAAATCCATACATAAAAATAACAAATAGTTTTAGACTTATGGTATTAGAATAAGTTTAATGGCCCAGCGACGCTGACTCAAAGGAGCAGTGGATCCGTCGGCCAGCCAAACGGTACCCGGGCGACCGTAAGCTGAGCCCGGTATCCCATAAAATAGCCCTGCGCCCAAATTGTTGCCCAAGATGCGCAGACGCGACAGGCTGATTCCCCCCTCAAAATATCCCTTGGGCAGATCAAGCAAGGGAAGATGAGGGGCTTCATTCATGATAAAAATGTGGCGGCCTGGCTCCGCCAAATGCGACCAGCCGGCATTGTAGTGCAGCGTGAACAGAGGACTTTGTTTGAGGCTCTTCAAGTGCAGTACGCCGACCCGGTGTTGAAGGTGAATGCTGGCGATGCGGTTGCCGGCGAAAGAAGCCATATCAAAGGTCTGAAATACAAGAGGAACGAACAGGCCGCTGTTTGGCCCGGTGCCTCGTACATAAAGCAGTTGTTGGACGGGCAGCGGATCTGGGCCCCAAGCGGCACCCAAGTTCAGTACGGCGTCGAGCGTACCCAGGCGACGCATCCCAAAGTGGCGTTCAGCACGCAGCATGAGTCGATGGAACTGAATCGACTCTTGGTGAATGGGCAGACCTCTTTCGTAGCTCAATGAGAGCACAGGCAGTCGCCTGGATGTTTGAATGGTATAGGTGCGACCGGGAAGGCGAACGATTGTTTCGCCAGGGGCATATCGGATGTGAAGCGACCATTCCGATACGGGGAATGAGGGGGCTGTAGGCCATAATGTAGGCCAAAATGTAGGCCATAAGCTGGAATCTACGAGCGCTTGGTTGTTGAAGCGGTAGTTACTGGTTGATCCGCTGCGACCAATGGCTGCCTGTCGGTGGCCAACCAAAAACCCGGCTTCGCCACTCCACGGCCCGAGGTTCATCCAACGAAATTGAAGCGCCGCCACCCGTTCACGATCGAAGAAGCGATTGAATAAAGCCAGAAGGCGATCAGGTTGTGTGCTGAACAAGGCCGTTTCTGCATGAAAGAAGCGGTATCCACCGTTCACGCGGATGTCATCGCGGGCACTGATGCGCAGCCGAAGACTGCGTTGCTTGTCGGGGTAAACATCCACAAATCCCCCAAATTTTGGCGTTCGATCGCCGAATCCATAGGCGGCGTATCCCCCAAGCCGTATGCGTTGGGCCAGGGAATCCCCAGTGGATAATCCTACGCCCAGGCGTAGCCTTTCCCATCCGTTTGCCGAAAGCACTTCGGGTAAATTGAGGTCTAATCGTCCTTTAAACAAGGCTATTTTGCCAGTTAACAGCGATTCACCCCATTGTAATTTTTGATCCAATCGGGTTTCTGTTCCCAATGAGTCGATGAAGCGGTAGGTTTCCCTGTCTCGTTCGTTTAGGGAATCGGGGCGGAAAGGCTCGAAATAGCCGATGGGTTGTCCGGCTGCGTCCTCGAGCACCGTTAGACCGATTTTTTGGACATCCCGTTGCCGTCGCGCATCAGCAGGCTCGAATGAGGCCGGTTGTTCCTTGCCCGTTTTGAATTCCACATCCGTGTATTGCGTATAAACTTGCCCTACCACCTTGCTGGTGTTCACTTGCACCTGATTCAGCCACAAATCGGTATGGGTTTGATGGGGATACCACCGGCCGTTGGGGAGCTGGCGAAATAGTTGATTAAACCGCAAGCCCGATGCTTGTTGGGGGTCGGCCGGCTCAGCGGTCACTTGTTGAACGGCATACGAACGACTGTGGATGAAGATGGTTCCGGTGAGTCCATCGTGCATGCTTCCAGGATAGGGCCGAAACCGGATCACATGAAGGGTGTCGGCACCTTTACGGCGGCTTTCATCGCGTTGGCCCGTATCGCGGTCGCTCTCATAGTGGCCGTTTTCATCGCGGCGGCTTTCTTCCTGGCCGCCCTCCACGAGGCGGCTCTCCTCCAAGTAGAAGCGATAGCGACGTACGCTACCCGGCGACAGCGGACCAGAGTATTGAATGTCGTTGAGGCGGATGGGGTCGTTGTAGACCGAAAAGTTCTGCATTTGGGCAGAGAAAACGGCAAATAGCGGGGACTGAATGCCCGCAGTTCGGGTGGCCAACATGCGATCGCTGGGTTGTGTAGCACCCGGGTAGTGCCGCGACACGAGCGATTCACTCAGCATCAAATCGCGGGTGCGTATGAATTCGGCCAGTTCATATTGACTCGAATCGAGGAAAATACTGTCCCCGCGAGAAACCCTCCGAATGGTATCAGTAAACCCACGTCCTGTGGTGTCGATGGTCAACATAAACCGGTGGTAGAGCGTACAGCGATGCGCCCCCATAAAAGCCGGGTCATGCTCTTTTTTCCGCTTGATGGCCTCTTCGATAATGCGGTGAGCTGGGTTTTCCCCCGCTTTCACATGAATTTCGGGTAAATGGGTGGTGCTGCGCCGAAGGGCAATCAGGGGCCGCGGATCGTTGACCCCGATGGCGATTTGTTTTCGACTGTACCCCACACAACGGGCCTCGATTCGGGCAGAGTCCCCATAAAAGAGCCAATAAAATCTCCCCTCTACATCGCTTGTGGTGGCCTGTGATTGCCCCGAATCGAGCGATTGAAGGGCCACAAACGGCAACGGAATGCGGGTGTTGGAATCGACTACAAACAGTTCACGTCGTACTTGAGCCACGGCCGATCTGCAAAAAACAGACATAACCAAGCCGATGAGCAGTTTCAAAAAGACGATTCGATGCATGTGAGAAATAAACCAACCAACAAACAATTTTTATCCCCACCTTGTTGAGCGCTCAGATAAAGAAACAATACCCAAATCAGTTCAATTTTCGTGTGCTTCAACCAGCGTAGCCATCACGGGGAGGCCGCCTTCTTGCAGCCGTGCCCGTCCACCCAGATGGGTTAAATCCACCAAAAACCAGGCAGCCACGGCTTCCGCGCCCGCTTTTCTGATGAGGCGGGCGGCAGCATCGGCCGTACCACCCGTCGCCAACACATCGTCGGTTATGGCAACCCTCATGCCCCTACTCAGCTCATCGCGATGCATTTCGAGCGTGGCCGACCCATATTCGAGCTCGTAAGATTCCGACAATGTTTCGAGGGGGAGCTTCCCTTTTTTGCGTAACATCACAAGCGGTATGCCCAATTGCAGGGCAATCGGCACGGCCAACAAAAATCCACGGCTTTCTACAGCAGCCAATGCTTGCGGGCGAAATCCAGCCAGTCTACGAACGGCATCGTCGATTACGTCCCTCAACAAAGCGGGTTGCCGGAAAAAAGTGGTGATGTCTTTATACATGACCCCGGGCTGGGGAAAGTCGGGCACCAGGCGGATGGCTTTTCGAACCTTATTTTCTAGTGTTTCCATTCAAATGGGCTTCATAAATCTCAATCCAGGCATCTACAGTCATTTTCTCGGCTAAATCCCCGATTAACTCGAATGGAATTTCCTCCGGCTTTGAAAATCGGATGCAGCTTTTTCCCATATTGAGCTTTTTACCGGCACATTTTTGGGCCCACTCCGCCAGGAACCAATCCAACAAGGGCTGGTGCGCGTAGATGCCCATGTGGTACAGAGCCAAAAATTTCTTTTGGGCAGCGATGCTGATGAAGGGCAGGGGCTCAGCAGGTTTGCAATGATAGCCGGCTGGGTAAACATGATGGGGCACCACAAAGGCAGGCATGCCATAACTCATACCTTCCACAAAACCTGTTGGGATGTGTGTACTGATAGCTATTCTCAATCGATGGAAACCGGAGCGCCAGGGTTCCTGCAGTTGGTTATAATAAGCGTCAACCTCGGGTGATGTTTGGGTCATTTTTGGTTGTTCAAGATTGCCGACACAAACTTACCCATTAAAACGGATTAAAAATTTCACATCCTTAAAGTGGTGAAAAACGAGAGGTGCCAATATATTATGTATATATATTTATATATATACAATATATGGCAAGTTTTGTTTAAATAAAAAAATAACAACAAAATTAAATTAAATTTTCAAAAAACAAGGTTGTTTGGACTTGACAAGCGGTGTTTCAAAATAGTAGTTTTGCGGCCTAACTTTAAACCTAACCCCCAAAATCATGGAAAACACCCTTCCCCCCAACACCCTTCCTCCCAAAACCCTTCATTATTATCTGGTGGCCGATCGCAGCGGATCGATGGGTCCTCAAATTGCGGAAGTCCGCGATGAAATAAACAAGCACCTTGTCGAACTCGCTTCCAATGCTCGGGAGTCAAACACCCATGTTCTCCTGCACCTTCTTGTGTTCAACGGCCATCTCGATTGGATTTTTTCGGGACATCGTATTGATCAGGTGAGCCCACTTACGACCCAACAATACCATGCGTCGGGAAGCACCGCCCTGTTTGATGCTGCCGGACAAGCCATAGAATGGGCGTCAATTTCATGCCCCAATGAGCTCGACCCGGAAAAGGAAGAGGTGGTGATCATGATTTTTTCAGATGGACAGGAAAACACTTCAAAAAAGTACAATAGAGAACAATTCACCCAACTGGTTGAACGCCACCAAGACAAGATCGGCTGGACAATTGCCTTCAGTGGATGCGATTTACGGGGCTTAAGTCAACTAAGAAATTCGAAGTGGCGTGATGACCGTATGTTGTCTTATTCGATGGAAGAAAAACCCGAGGCCATACGTGATCTGGCCTACAACGTATCCGAGCGAACGAAGAATCGCGCGACTTTCTTTAAAATGGTGTACGAAAAAAAGCGTTTTCCTCATGATCCCCAAAAACCAGGCGATGACCCCGACAAAAAGTAGAAGCGGCGGCTCAATTTGGCACGGATCAGGCTGATTGAAAATCGATTTCAGGGCCAGGGCACTTCATCTGACTGTTGCGGCATAAACTCGATTGCCGCGCGACCAGGTTCCGAGTACCCTGGCCCTAAAAATTTCCTGATAGGAAGCACTCATAAGGTCAGTATCAAGCCAGACCAAGTCGGCGTTCATGCCCGGTAAAAGCCGCCCGCGTTCATCTTCTTCGAAAGCAGCCCGAGCCGCCCAGTCTGTCATCCCCCTGAGGGCCTGCCGCCGGGTGAGTGCCTGATTGGGAAGAAATCCTCCCTTCGGGAATCCCAAAGAATCGGTGCGGAAAACAGCGGATAAGAAGGTTTTGAGCGGACTAATCTCTTCGACCGGGAAATCGGTACCCAGGGGCAGCCAGCCATTCAGCGACAGTAGATCGCGGTAGGCATAGGCATGAGGCAGGCGTTCAGGACCGAGTCGTTCATTGGCCCAATACATATCGCTGGTGGCGTGGGTGGGCTGAACCGAAGGCACAACCCCTACAGAACGAAAAACGGTGCGATCATCGGGATGTACGACCTGGGCGTGTTCGATGCGCCAACGGGCAGCATCAGGCTTGGTGCCGGACTTCTGGGCATGCGCCAATAGGCTGGTGCGGTAGAGCTGAAGGACAGCCCGGTTTGCTGCATCACCAATGCAATGGGTATTCATTTGGTAGCCCGCCCGGGCCAATAAAGGTGCATAATAGGCTAGGGTATCCGGTGAAGTCACCCAGAGCCCTACATGTCCTTCTCGGTCGTGGTACGGCTCCAAAAGACGCGCACCCCGCGAACCGAGGGCCCCATCCGCGAAAAATTTGAAGCTGCGGATGTGTAGTTGTAATCCTCGATACGGGGGGCGCGATAAATACCGGTCCAGTTGGTCGGGGGTTGCGCTCACCATGGCATAGACCCCCATACTCAATTGTTTCTCTTGCTCGAGACTACGAAGGGCCTCCAGTTGCTGCTCATCAAGCCCGGCGTCATGAACGCTGGTGAGCCCAACCGCATGACAGGCCTTTTGCGCCGCCAGAATGGCATTTTTCCAGGATGCAACATCCGGTTTTGGGATACGGGCCTGAAGCAGATCCGCCGCATTGTCGATAAGTACACCAGAAAGCGTGCCATCTTGCCTCCTCAAGGCTTCACCGCCCGAAAGCGAGCCATCTCGCCGCCTCAAGGCTTCACCGCCTGCATGATGCCGGTTTCCTCCCTGGGCAGCTTCTCCATGGTTTAAGTCAGCCCCCCCCGCTATGCCTGGCTTGGCCCGCCTGGTGGCGCCAGCCCCCCCCGCTATGCCTGGCTTGGCCCGCCTGGTGGCGCCAGCTACCATGAAGCGCTGCCCCTTCACCGCAAACTGTGTCGTGCGAAGGGCGTGTTCATTGACCACCACCGCATGACCATCAACACGCGACAGCAGAACAGGTCGATGGGGAAAAAGGCTATCGAGCAGAGCCCGATCCGGAAATTCCTGAATGGCCCAATCGTTTTGGTCCCAACCCCTACCGATCAGCCAACTGGTGTCATTGAGATTGTCTCGGTAAGGCATCAGACGTTCCACGACCTCATCCCACGAACGAGTCCCCCGCAGATCCACTTCGCCCAGACTCTTTCCGTAGCCCACAAAATGACAATGAGCATCGATAAAACCAGGATACAGAAAGCCGCCTTTTAAATCCACACTATCCTTGAACCGATATCGGATCAGGAGTGTGCGAAGATCACCCGCATCCACGATCCGCCCTTCGGTAACGGCCAAGGCCTGGGTTTGGGAGAAAGCCGAATCCAGCAGGTAGACCGTACCGTTGAAATAGAGGCAATCGACCTCCATTTTATCGCGACAACCCAGCAGACACAGGGTGGACACCAGCAAGAACGTCCGAATAATGCTTCCCATCACCCTATAATTCTATTTAAAGGTGATGATTTCTGTGCTGTAGGGTGCCACAGTCGTTACCAGCGTTTGCTCGTCGGCCATCGCCAGCGGGTTACCCAAGTTGCCCATGATTTCATCGCGGCGGAAATGAGCCGGCACGGGGATGCGAAACGTCTGTTCTTCCGCGCTTCGGTTGATGCAAACTACTGCGCCTTCTCCAAAATAGTTGCGCAAGAACGCCAATCGGTTATCGTCCGTTTCAATGAGCTCCGTTTCCCCATAGGTGAGGGCCATGCTCTCGCCGCGCAAGCGGTAGAGGGTCGAAACATGAAGGCGGGTGCGCATCTCCTGATCAGACAGGTCGGTGAAACGCATGGGACGGCGGTTGTCTGGATCGCCCGCGCCGGGCATGCCAATATCGTCGCCGTAGTAGACCACAGGAACCCCCGGAATGCTGGTAATGAACGAAAGCAATTGCCTGAGTCTTGGGTAGCCGAGGGTGTCTTTGATCTGAATGTCGCGCCCCCAACCGGCCGCGCGGTCGTCTTCATCGAAGCGCAGCGCACCAGAGGCGTAGGAAATAAAGCGAGCGAGGTCGTGGTTGCCTGATATGTTGCCCATTAAATGGTGGTGGCCGTAGTAGCGCATGCTCTCATCGAGCGACGACCACAAGCGGCTGAGCGGTTGCTGGTCGTTGGCCAGCATACTGCGCGCGTCGAAGTAGAGGTTAAAATCGAACTGCGCGTCAATCATGCCGCTACCAATGTACTGACCAATCAGCTCGCGGCTCCCGAATGTTTCACCGATTTGGTAGAGTGGCCGGCCCCGTGACTTAACGACCCGTGTTTTGAGTTTGTGGGACAGTCGGCGCCAGAAATCCTCGGGGATGTGTTTGGTGGCGTCGTGCCGGAAACCGTCGAAATCGTATTGAGTCATCCAGTAGAGGGCGCTGTCGCTCATGGCTTCGGCCACCTCAGGACGCTCCAGATCTAAGCTCGGCATAAACGTATCAAACCAAGTCGTGAGGCGGTGTTCGTCCCATATTCTGATGTTCTTGCGACCATCCGGGAGGTCGAGCGGCGTCTTCCAGTCGGGGTGCTGCCGCATGAGCGGGTGCTCTTGATGAACGTGGTTGGCTACATAGTCGAGCAAAACCCGGATGCCGTTGCGGTGGGCCACATCAATCAACTTTTTAAGTTCGGCTTCGGTGCCCATGCGCGGGTCGACCTGCGATGAGGAAGTGGGCCAATAACCGTGGTAGCCCGAATAAAAACGGCGCGGTTCGGGCCATTCTTGGTAGGGCCCATCGGGGTTGCGACCAATGGGTGAAATCCAGATGGAATTCACACCCAGATCACGGAAGTAGCCACTTTCTATTCGGTTGATGATCCCCGCAATATCGCCTCCCCAATAATTCGCCCGAGGATGCACGCGCGGGTCGTTTACCGGTCGGTCGTTGGTGGAATCGCCATTAAAGAAGCGGTCCACAAATACAAAGTACATCCGTTGCTGGTGTAGATCAAGTTGTCCGAGGCCATCCGCTTTCATGACCACTTTTCCCTTTTGTAGGGGGATGAGCAGGTCGTTCGACTCGCCCGATTCGTTGTGGGCATACACCCGCAGATGCGAGCGCTCACGGCCGGCAGCTTCCTTAGGGATGCTCAATTGAATTACACCCGAGTCGCCCTTCTGTTGGTACGCATCGGGCAACAGGTGATTCTCCCAAAAAACGAGCAATGTACCCGGTGCACGGTCGAGGCCGATGAGCAGTTTGGGCTCAGGGTCATCCAGTGGGCGGATGGTACGCAAGCGCGGCAGGAGGTTGGGATCAGTGGCCTTCACCTCCAGCAGTGAATTGAGACCGCCTGAGCCATTGTCGCGTTGCAGCGGGTTTTCGGGGTCGAGCGTCCGTTCGCCGTCGGCCACAAACTGATAGGGATAGAAGCCAGGATCGAGGTTTAGGTCGATACGAAAGCTGCCTGCCACGGGCGTCATAGGATTTTTTGTGGGGTTCCAGCCATTCATATCGCCAACGAAATAAACCGAATTCGGCCGGTCTTCTCGTGGGGTATAACTCAGCACTACGGTTTGCTTGCGTGAGCGCCGAAGCAGGAGATCATAGCGCGACGATCCGCATTTCAAAGCCATTGTGGACAGTGTTGGTGTGATGCTATCGGGATGGAAGATCCACATTTGGCTGCTGTCGTCGGTCATTCGGGCGGTGAAACCTGCAGGAAGCGTCCAGCTGCTGAGTTTACTGGGCTCGTCGAGGTAGTCAGACAAATACAACAGGGTACTATCGGCGTTCAGTTGAACAGGTGAAGCCAGTCCGGTGATGTGGTCACCCGTAGGAATGGGTGTCATTCCCTTCTTGCACCCCGAAAGAAAGGGGGTTAAGAAGAGCAGAAGGAACAGTAATCGCGAAAAAAATCGGGGCATCGCGTTGTGCAATAAGGGGTGAATACCAGAAAAAAAGTCGTTGTTTCTCACAAAAAATACAGTTTTTATAAGTTTAATGCCGTAATAATGAGGTTATACAGTTGGCCTGTGAAAATACCAAATCTATTCGGGTATTTTTGCGCCATGCGAATTCTACGCCTTTTGTTGGCCACAGCGACTGCCGTACTCTCGGGTACGATCGTGAACGGTGGGTTAGTAGCATTAGGTCATCGGCTAATTCCGCTACCCAATGGATTGTCTGGTGATAGCCCTGAGGCACTCGCTGCGGCGCTCCCCTTGATGGATGTCGAGCATTTTGTCTTCCCTTTTATAGCCCATGCCGGAGGCAGCCTGGCATCCGCTTTTTTAGCCACCGTGATCTCCCGCAACCGCCATTTCTGGTTTCCTGCCCTGTTTGGGGCGCTGTTTATGGCCGCAGGCATCTATATGGTCGTAATTCTGCCTGCTCCATTTTGGTTTGAGGCCGTGGATCTCGGATTGGCGTATATACCCATGGCATGGTTCGGTTATCGACTGGCTCTTCGGTCGATGCCGATAACTTCATAATTATGCCCTTCGAGTCCTACTTTTCTGAAGAAACCCTGCGGTGGATTGTCATTCCCCTGTTGATTTTCGTGGCCCGTTTAACCGATGTTACCATCGGCACACTGCGTCTCATTTTTACGGCGCGCGGATTTCGACAAATTGCCCCGGTTTTGGGCTTTTTTGAAGTCCTCATCTGGATTGTGGCCATGTCGCAAATCATGCGCTATGCCGATAATTGGCCGAGCTACCTCGCATGGGCCGGGGGATTTGCTGCGGGTAATTATACAGGACTCAAGATCGAGGAGCGGCTCGCATTGGGAAATCTCTTGCTCCGCGTGATCACCGCTCTTCCAGCCGATGATTTGATGGAGGCCCTCCGTGCGCGCGGCTTCGGAGTCACCCTACTGGGAGCACGCGGGAGTCAGGGCGATGTTAGCGTTTTGTTTACCCTCATCAAAAGAAAAAACCTTTCGGATGCGCTGGCGCTTGTTCATGCACACAATCCCCATGCTTTTTATACGATAGAAGATGTGCGCCATACTTCGGGGCACACCCGATAGCAAGGGTCTTTTGGGTAATGCAACTTCGGGGCACACCCGATAGCAAGGGTCTTTTGGGTAACGCTCTAATGGAATCTCCCCGACCTACCACCAACCAAACAAAAGGACAGCATCCGTTGATGACTTACCGAAGCAGCCAGAAATAGCCGCTGCGACGCAACACGCGACGGAGGCGGTTGTCATAGAATTGAAGCATGTAGGTATACTGACCGTCGGTACACGGACTGCCAGCATAGGTTCCATCCCATCCCTGTTCGGGTCGACCACTGCTGAAGATGCACGCCCCATAGCGGTCATAGACCTGAAAGAGGTAGCGCGTGCTGTCGGAGAAGAGTACGATAGGGCGAAATACGCGGTTTTCCGTCACAGAAGATGAAGGACGAAAAACATTAGGTATTTCGTAGCGGGTAGCGCAAAATTCCTCAACATCAAATGTATCTGACCGGGAGCAGCCGTTGGCATTGATGATGCGGACGGAATAGCGTCCGGCGGTTTGTACCCTAAAAATAGGGTCGGTTGAGCCATTCGACCATAAATAGTTGACCCCCAACCCGGTCATATCAAACCAGAGATCCTGGCCCGGACAAATCGTCGTGTCGCGTAAAACATCACCTATGGCCAGCTGATCTTCGCGAATGATGATGGTGTCTGATCCCGTGCATGATCGGAGGAACACAGAAACCCAATAAACGCCGGGCGACCGAACACGCAATTGGCGACCACGGCTGCCATCGTTCCACAGGTAATTGGATCCCGGGGCACCCGCATCGAGCAAGATGCTGTCTCCCGAGCACAGAAGCACATCCGCCCCCAGGTCAACCGGAATGCCCACGGGGGTGTAGAATACAAAGACTGAGTCGAGAAACATACAGCCATGGCGCGATGCTTGGAGCAAATACCAACCAGGGAGGGTCACTGGAAGGTAGAATCCGGTATCAGGCAGAGGCGCCCAATTTCCCCCTACCCCTTGCCGGTATGACCACCGGAATCTACCCGGGTTCAGCGTTCCGTGCAGGTATGCGGTATCACCAAAACAGTATACTAAGGTATCGCGGCCACCGAGGGGGAGGGAAACCACATCTCCGACCTGAAAATTGAGGTTGAGGAATTCAACATACACTGAGTCGGAGCCGGAACAGGCGCCACCTTGGGCCGTAACCTTATACCAGCCTGACTGCCAAACCGCACGAGGGAATGAACTTCCAGGAATGACCTGCCAGGGGCCGCCGGGTTGCCCCGTATACCAGACATATCCACCCGCTAAAACATTTGTGCGCAAAAGTGCGGTGTCGCCTCCACAATAAAACAGGGAGTCGCGCCCGCCCAGGGCCAACGAATTACTGTCGCCCAGCTGAAGCACCGCATTTGAAAATTGGAGAAACAATGAATCTGAACCGCGGCAACCGTCTTTGTCGGTCAGAAAGCGGTACCAGCCCGGATTGGTGGTGGCATAGGTTTGGGTAGAACCCATGGTAATCCAAGGACCACCCGGCTGCCCCGCTTGCCATCGGTAGCGTGCCGGAGGCAGCACATCAGAGGTAAGGCGCGCGGTGTCGCCAATGCAGTAGGTCAAAGTATCAATTCGAAGGCCCTGAGCCACCGAAAAGGCGTCTCCGATCAAGATAGGCAGAAAGTCGAAGGTTACAAAAACAGAATCGGTAGCGGTGCAAGGAATGCCCGTAACCGTGAGGCGATACCAGCCCGCTGTGGTGGTTTGCAACTGGGCGGTGGTATTCGGAAGCGACTGCCAGGCGCCACCGGGTTGGCGAAAAGACCAGATAAAACTGCCTCCGGGGGCGCGGCTGATTAGGGTAGCTGTGTCGCCCAGGCAGTAATAGAGGGTGTCGGCCCCGCCCGAGTTTAGGGTAGCCGCATTGCCTAATGCCAGATCGAGGGTGTCGCTCACCCGAATGATCCGGGTTGCGGTATCACTTCGGCCACAGCCAAATCCCGCCACCAGGCGCACCGTATAATTTCCCGGCGTGGCAAAACTATGTTGCGGGTCGCGGAGGGTACTGCTGTTCAGGGCGCCGCTGGCTGGATCACCAAAACTCCATGAAAACGATGTGGCGTGGAACAGGCTCGAATCAAAAAACTGAACGGGGTAAGCGTAACACAAAACATTACTAACAAAATGGGCACGAAAGGGAAGGCTAAACGACTCCTCAGAGAAATTGGGTAGGCCTTTTCGGGTGGTTCCACCAATGGGTCCCACCAGACTATCTGTGTAAGCATAGAAAGGCGTGTTGGGCGACTGCATGGCGTGGAGGTAGTCGGTAAAGGTCTGCGACAAATAGATCCGGCCATCAGGTCCATTTTGAAGGGCATTATAGCCCCGCGAACCGGCTTGCCAAGCCTGACGAACCACAGAAGCGGGGGGGACGGGCAGTCGCGACATCAAATCGAATGCGCGTAGGTGGTTGAAAAGTCCCGCCACCCCGTTTTCTATACTGTCACGAGCCCCCGCAACAAATAACTTGGCATTATCGGGCGAGAAGGCCACCCCATGTTCGCCCCCAAGAGCCGGTAGGGTGATGGGGTTGCTTAAAACACCGGTAGCGGGGTCAATGCGGAGGTATTCGATGAGGTTCGAAGCGTTTGGCCCACCCAAAACCAGCGCCATAGCCCGTCCGTCGGGCGAGCACTTCAAATAGCCCCGCGATGCCGCAGCGGGAATGCCCGCGGTGAACGAGCTGGTGTGGGGTGATCCGATGGTTTGGGTAACCGGTAATCCAGGCCCGGCCGCGGTGAGGGGGATGCGCACAAATTCAGCAGAGCCGGCTTTATGCAACCAAATCCAGTAGTCGCGTCCCGAACAAGCCTTGGAGGCCGTCAACTTACCCGTATAGCCCAATGCAGCTCCTAAAGAGGGGACAGGTAGGTTGCGGCCACCACCCACGACATCCCCCAAGCCCCCACGGAGCGACATGTCCACCAGTGAATAACGCAAAGCTGTGGTGTCGCCAACAGCGGTGAGGTAGAACACAAACCATCGTTGACTCAAAGCAGGGTCGGGATGGGGAACCGCTAAAACGGGTTGGGAGCGCGTTCGGTCGCCCAATAATCCCCCGCCATTGGGCATGACTTGAGCATTTCGATCCCAAATACTGTCGCCCGAAGAGAAAAAAAGCAAATTCCCCGCGCTATCGGCCACCGAAACCGACGCTTCCTGCACGAGCATCGGGGTGCTGCTGGCTGCCGGCGAAGCGGGCCCACCCCCATTTGGGAAGGTAACCCGGGCACCATACCCAAAGCACCACTGACGGGTTTGCTGGCGCGAAGGCTGCGCTTTCAGCTGAACAGGAAGCAAGCATTGATGCCCCAAAAGAACAAGGAGGGACAACAGAAGAAACCGCGCGTTCATGGCGACAAAAGAACGTGATGCCTTAAAAATAAACGGGGTCAAAATAAATGGGGAAAAAATCAACGAGGATGAACGATGCACAGAAAGGGCCATAAGAAATAAGACAATCGAACGCGGCGAAGGTTTAAAAATGAGGAAATTCGGTTTACCCCATTCGGTTGATGATCGATGAGGTAGAAAATCCTGGTGTGAGGGCAACAGTAAGCACCCGACCCCCAGCAGCCAGAACTGCAGGTCCTCCAGCGATTTCCTCGGGGCGGTAATCCGCGCCCTTCACCAGTACTTGGGGTAGCGATTCGGCTATGAGCAACTCGGGCGTTTCCTCATCGAAAAGGGTAACGAGCGAAACAACCCCCAAAGCAGCCATCACCAAAGCCCGAGAATTCTCATTTTGCAGGGGTCGGGAAGGGCCTTTGAGCTGTGCCACCGAACGGTCGGTGTTGAGGGCTACCACCAAATGATCGCCCAAATCAGCCGCGCGCGACAAATACTCCACATGGCCCTTGTGCAGCAGGTCGAAACACCCATTCGTGAAAACCACCGTTTTACCTTCCGATTTCCAAGCCCCAATCCGGCGCAAGAATTCGGAGCGGTCAACCACCTTCGAATGCAGCAGATCCAAAGCCCCCATCACGAAGTAGTATTTTTATTACGCGCTGCCGCCAAGATCAAGAATGAAATAAAGCCACCCACCACAAACAGCAGCGTTTGAGCGGCGTGCGTGAGCGTGGCATAGCTCAGCGCTTCAGAAGGCGAGATCCCCGTGGCAGGCAACATCAGCAAGGCCTTGCTCACCGCGGCATGGTAGGCACCAATACCACCCTGAACAGGCATCAAGAAACCAAGACTACCCGCAACAAGCACCAAGAAGGCCTCAGACACGCCCAAGGCCTGCGTACTTTCGAAGGCAAACAAGCAAAAATAAGACATTAAAAAATAGCCCAGCCAAATGCCCAAAGTAGATAACAAGAAACGACCGGGATGAGATAGACTGCGGATCGACCGCAGGCCCAGCCATAAACCCCGCAACAAACCCAGGAATTTTCGCCCCTTCTCCCCCCCGCTCAACCGCTCCAGCCAAAGGCGGCGATTGCGCCAGAGCAAGTAGGCCATCAACCCAAAGCCCAGACCGGTCAATACCAAAACCCAAAGGGTAGACCCGCCTCCGAGACGCATCAACAGGCGTTGAGCCGGTCCCAAAAGCAAAGACGAATACAGCAGGAGGGTCATCACCACCACCAGCAGCAACACGAGTACATCCACCGCACGTTCCACAATCACCGTACCGATCAAACTATTCATGGGAAGCCCCGATTTGCGTGATAATGCACCGCAACGAGCCACTTCGCCCACCCTAGGCAGCGCCAGATTCGCCAAATAGCCCACCATAACCGAGTGATAGGCATCGACGGTGGCCGGTTTCGGTCCAACCGCACCCGCCAGAAGCGTCCACCGATAGCCCCTGAGCGCATGAGCCAAAAGCCCCGCCAAGCTCGACAAGCCAATCCACTCAAAGCGCGCCCGCTTCAACGTGTGCAACATTTCATCCCAGTCTTGACCTTTAAACACCCAATACAAAATCAACGACCCCAGTAGAAGCGAAACAGCAAATTGCAGCCATTGTCGGGTCGTAACCAACATCACTTAGGGGGTGAGCCGATTGTTGGAATCAGGGAAAATCAAAGCCGGATTATGTGATTGCGCTTCATCGGTCGTCATCCAGGCGTAAGCAATCACGATCAGGATATCCCCCACCGCGACCTTACGGGCGGCCGGGCCGTTGAGGCAAATGACCCCACTCGACCGAGCGCCTTTGATGACATAGGTCTCCAGGCGTTCGCCGTTGTTGATGTTCACCACCTGCACTTTTTCATTCTCCATCAAGCCGGCGGCATCCATCAATTCCTCATCGATGGTAATACTGCCCACATAGTGCAATTCGGCCTGGGTGACCCGCACCCGGTGGATTTTGGATTTAACTAGGTTTACAAGCATAAAAGAGCATTCGGCGCAAGGCGCAAAATTAGGGAAAGACAACCGTATTGTCTATCAACCGCACTCCTTCGATCCATACCGCCGCAAAAATGCGCACCGACGAGTGGTTCCCCCATTCTCGCACCGCAGCGAGGGTATCAGAATCGGCCAATTGGATGTATTCCACACGAAAATCGGGCACTTCGGCGAGCATCAAGAGAATTTTCTGTACGGTTTCATCGGGCGATTCATGGGTCCACCTCCGCCGCGCGTGTTGAAGGGCAGCGTAAATCTGCCGGGCTTTGAGGCGTCCTTCGCTCGATAATCGTTGGTTGCGTGAGCTCAGCGCGAGGCCGCCCTCATCGCGGTGGGTAGTGCCCATGATGAGTTCGGGTATTTTATGCCAGGAAAGCTCATCAGGTTCTAATGGCTCATCAGCTCCACGAGCCCTCTCCTCTGGGTTGTAGAACCCATCACCTGAAGGCCCGGAAAAGGGGGATGACTGCCGCTTTTCATCACGCAACCGAAGCTGGTTTTCCTGCAACTGCCGGAGCAGGTCACGCACCACCAGGAACTGCTGGTAGTCCTTTTCCCCCAACAACAGATAGTCGGCCTGCACCAGGTGCAGCAGACGCGCCACCACTTGCCCGACCCCCGCAAAATGCCCAGGCCGCATGGCGCCCTCCATAACCTCTTCGAGTGCGCCAAATGAAAAAGTCATGGATGGCAGTTCTGGGGGATAAACCTCGTCGATTTCTGGTTGAAAAAGCGCATCGGCCAAGCCCTGTTCCGACAGCAAATGAAGGTCGCGAGCAGGGTTTCGGGGGTAGGCTCGCAAATCGGCGGGGTCGTTGAACTGGGTGGGGTTCACGAAAATGCTGCACACAACGCGCACCTGCGGCAAATGCGCCGCCCGCTCCACCAAGGCCAAGTGACCTTCATGCAGAGCGCCCATGGTGGGCACGAAAGCCACTTTAAAGCCCTCCTTCTGCCATGATTTTATGGCGCTTTGTATTCCGTCCGCGTTATGAAAAATCAACACGCCGCAAAATCCGTACATTTTCCACATTTTCCACGCCTTGCCCTTGATTTTTTGTTCTTTTTTCGCTTGTTTTTTTATATTTTTGCCCTTTAATTTTTGAAACGGGTCGAGCATGAATAGGAAAACACGCATTTTGTTTGTGTCGCATGAAATGTTGCCTTATGTGCAGCTGTCAGAAATAGCCAAAGCAGCCTTAGAACTCCCAAAATCGATGCAAGAGCGCGGTATGGAGATTCGGGTGTTGACCCCCAGATACGGTTGCATCAGTGAAAGACGCCACCGCCTGCATGAAGTGGTGCGCCTTTCAGGCATCAACATCACCGTGGGCGATAACGATTCACCCTTGCTCATTAAAGTGGCTTCCCTCCCTAACGTCCGCATGCAGGTATATTTCCTCGACAATGAGGACTACTTCCACCGCAAAAATGTGTTCCGTGACGATGATGGTTCGTTTTTCTGCGACAACCATGAGCGCATGATCTTCTTTAACAAGGGCGTGATGGAAACCGTAATGAAGCTCGGCTGGGCGCCTGACATCGTGCATTGCAGTGGATGGATGTGTGGTTTAATCCCCCTGTATATTCGGAAGTTCTACAAGCATACGGCCGTATTCCGCGAATCACGGGTAATTTTTTCTGCTTACGAATCGCAATTTCAAGAATGCTTACATCAAGACTTTTTCGAAAAAGCCCTGATGGAAGATGTGGTGCAGGATGACTTTCATCCTTTCGGACAACTCACCGATGTCGATCTGCAGCGAGGCGCTATTTCCTATGCCGATGCCGTGGTGTTGGCTAACGACAAAGTTCATCCCGACGTCATAAAAGCGGCCCACGACTCCGGTAAGCCCCTACTGAATGGCCATAACCAAGACCATTTAGCCGAATCGCACTTCGAGTTCTACCAGCAATTACTCGCCGAATTACCCGTCAACGCATGACCCTGAGTGGTCGGAGCCAGTCCCCAACGCTGAGCAAGGCCAATCAACCAAAGCAAGGCTGGTTGATGCCTTGGTTCAACGTACTAGTTGGCCTCGGCTTGATGTTCTTGGGGGGATGCCGGCAAGATGAGGGGCCCTTGGGGCTCAACCTGCTTCCCGCGGTAGATGGTGTGAATGTGTTCCTTTCAGACACCTTCCCCATCAGCATGCAGACCCTCAGAGAAGGAAAACTGGAGTCGCAACAGCCGCCACGACTTGCAGCAGGTGAAATGCAAGATGAAGAAACGGGCAATGCACGGGTGGGCTTTGTAGCCCAACTGAGGCTCAACGCAGAGAATATAGACCTGGGCGACACGCTTACTGGCGATTCGTTGGTGATGATCCTCAATTTATCGGGATTTTATGGCGATTCCAGCAGCCTCATGCGCATAAGGGTGTGGGAGATCACAGAGCCGCAGTCGGTCGACAGCATCTACTACCAGTGGCAGGCCCCCAGAACAAAGCCTGAACCACTGGGCGAGGTCTTGTATACCTTCTCCAGCAACGCCATCGCCGAGGTTAGTGAACCACAACCCAATGGGAGCGATTCTGTTTTCCGGTATGGCAACCAGATTCGAATTCCGCTTCGCCAAGAACTAATGAACCGAATATTGTCCGTTAGTGATAGTCCTGCCCTCGCCAATAACAACAATTTCCTCAATTTTTTCAATGGCATATACGTTACGGCCGAACGCGTAGATGCGGCGTCCACGGGGTGTGTACTCTACTTTTTGGGCAGTTCGCTGCGCACGGGCTTGAACCTCTACTACCGAACCGCGGGAAAACGCACACGGTTCGACATCACTATGAACAGCCAGTCCGCACGGCGGAATGCCTTTTTTAGTGACCCACGCGGCAGCCGAGCGGCAGCTGCGTTAAACCCCGATGCCCTCCAAATGCCCTATGCACAGGTGCAGGCAGGGGGCTACCTCAAAGCCCTTGTCCAATTTCCGGGCATTCGATCGCTCGGGGGTGGCCGGACCGTGGTGGTGAACAAGGCCCAACTGGTCTTTCCGGTGGCAGAAGGCAGCTACAGCTACCCCTTTACTGCTCCCGAACGCTTGTTTTTGGTAGTGGCCGACTCCACAGGCGGCAATTCCACCAACCTGATGCCTGATTTATTGGAACCCTACTACGGAGGCGAATGGCGCGATAGTTCCTACACCTTCATCATCAACCGCTACATGCAATCGCTTTTACAGGGCACCACCCCCGATCGCGGGCTCGTGTTGCTGCCGGGTAATGCCATTCATTCCCTCAATCGGGCGGTGTTGAACACCCAAAATGCGGCGGGTCGCCGGCCCAAACTGATATTACATTATACCCTATTGCCGCGTTAAACGATTGGAAAATTTACCTATTTTTCGGTAGTAAACCTTTACGCAGCAATCACATCTAAGGCTTACTTTTGTCTTTGATTTTGAAAATCCGAGAATAAACTATTTTATATCAATCAAACCGAATTGTATGTGCGGAATTGTAGCGTATGTAGGCGACCAGCAAGCGGCGCCCATTCTCATTAAAGGTTTAAAGCGCTTGGAATATCGGGGCTATGACAGTGCCGGCATCGCTTTATTAGACAATAAAATGAATATAAAAGCCTATAAAAAGGCTGGAAAAGTGGCGGAATTGGAACAATTGCTCAAGGATTCCGACATAACAGGAAGTATTGGTATTGGTCATACCCGATGGGCCACGCACGGTGAGCCAAACGACATCAATGCACACCCCCATTTTGGGCACAACCGTATGCTGGCACTGGTGCACAACGGCATCATTGAGAACTACGCCGCATTAAAAGTTCAGTTGACCGCTCAGGGACACAGCTTCAGCAGCGAGACCGATACTGAGGTCCTCACCCACCTGATCGAGTCGATTTATGAAACGGAAGACGTGAATTTTGAGGAGGCTGTTCGCCTGGCATTGAATCAAGTGGTGGGCGCCTACGCTATTGTGGTGATCTCTAAAGAGGATCCAGAGACCATCGTGGCGGCCCGCAAAGGTTCGCCCTTGGTCATTGGCATTGGTGTAAACGAATACTACCTGGCCTCCGACGCATCGCCCATCATTGAATACACCAAAAGCGTGGTGTACCTCAACGACAGCGAGGTGGCGGTCATCAAAAACCGGTCCTTGTCGATCAAAACAGTGGCTAATGAAAATAAAAACGCCCATGTTCAGGAATTAAGTCTTCAGCTTGAGGCGATCGAAAAGGGAGGCTTCGAACATTTTATGCTGAAGGAAATCTACGAACAGCCTCGATCTATTTACGATTCCATGCGTGGACGGGTTACGGCGAATGGAGGACATCTGCACTTGGGGGGCTTGGCAGATCACCAGTTTCGACTCATGAACGCACGCCGCATCATCATTGTGGCATGCGGCACCAGTTGGCATGCTGGACTGGTGGGTGAGTATCTGTTCGAAGAATTCATGCGCATACCCACAGAGGTGGAATACGCATCGGAATTCCGCTACCGCAACCCCCTCATTTTCCCTGGAGATGTGGTGATTGCCATTTCTCAATCGGGCGAAACCGCCGATACGCTGGCGGCGATTGAATTGGCGCGGCAACAGGGAGCCACTGTTCTCGGGGTTTGCAATGTGGTTGGCAGCTCCATTCCCAGGGCCACCCACGGCGGTTCTTACACCCATGCCGGCCCGGAGATCGGAGTTGCATCCACCAAGGCCTTCACGGCCCAGGTCACGGTTCTTACTATGATGGCCCTGTGGATCGGACACAAAAAGGGCAATATGTCTCAATCCGAACTGAACAGCTTTTTGGTCGAATTTGAGCAGATTCCGGCCAAGGTAGAAAAAGCCCTGGAATCGGAGCCCCTGGTGCGCGATATCGCCGCCCAGTTTAAAGATGCGCGCAACTTCCTCTACTTGGGTCGTGGTTACAACTTCCCTGTGGCCCTGGAGGGCGCCCTCAAACTCAAGGAAATCTCGTATATCCACGCGGAGGGCTACCCCGCTGCCGAAATGAAACACGGCCCGATCGCGCTGATCGACGAGGAGATGCCGGTGGTGTTTATCGCCACACAGGGCCCACAATACGAAAAAGTGGTGAGCAACATACAGGAAGTAAAGGCGCGCAAAGGAAAGATCATCTCGATCGTAACCGAGGGAGACACCGAGGTGCGGCGCATTTCCGACTACACCATTGAAGTGCCCGATACCCCAGAATCACTCAATCCGCTCGTCTGTTCGATACCCCTGCAACTGCTTGCCTACCACATCGCGATACTGCGAGGATGCAACGTCGACCAGCCCCGAAACCTCGCCAAGAGCGTCACGGTGGAGTAGTGCCGAACGTACAGTCTCTGGTGCACCAGTATTTTCAAGGGTTTGAGACTCTTTTGGTGAGTTAGCTCCTCGCTTTAAAACTGCATTATCAGCTCGCAGAATTTCCCCCACGCTTCTCAGCACGGGGAGGCGGTAATTCACTCGCACACGAAGCAGTTTTTGCGCTTGGTCGTAGCTCACCAAAATGTCTTTTACAACCCCATTTACCAGGTGCCTTTTTTTCTCAGGGGTAAAATTATTGGTGCTTGTAAACTCATTGGCAAACTGGTCAATCCAGTCGAACCATAGCTGGTGGTTACCTAGTTGGTCAAGTTCTACCTGGGCTCTTTCAATTTTAACCTTTATAGTGTTTAATTGTGATGACAGGTTTCGTTTTACTCCTTTGTATATCTCAGGTGAATCGAACTCACCCATCATATTTTGAGCCTCAACTTTGATCAACCCCTTTTCTATCTTGCTTTTTGACTCAGTGAGCTCCGCTAATAACACACAATGGAACGACGTTTGCGAGGCTGGTTTTCCAGTCATACCCACCATAATAGGTTAAATAGGCAGCGAAAAAAATCGAAAGAACCACAATCGGAACAAGGGCACCCCAAAGCGTAATTTTGATCAATTTAATTTTCGAGGCGTTTAATTCGAGTTCTAAGGAGCCTTCGAGAACAATGAGAATTAACCCAACGGTGCCCAAGACGGGCAGGAAAACAGAAAAATCAGGCAATAATATGCCGAGAACTTGCGATAAGTACCTGGAAAACCATCCCAATACCAAAAGCAAAATGACCGATGGGATTTTGGTTTTCGACGAGGTGAGGTCGAACACGTAAGCCACCAAAAGCAGGATGCAGAAAGTGATGATGATGGCCGTAGTCATAGGCGAATAGAATCAAAAAAGCCCCGAAATGAGGCCGGTTTCGTCGACCCGGATGTGGTGGGCTGCGGGTTCCTTTGGGAGGCCGGGCATGCGCATCATCTCGCCCGCCAGGGGCACCACATAACCCGCTCCGGCGCTGATGTGTACGTCTTGGATGCGGAAGGTGTAGTGGGCAGGTGCCCCCAATCGATTGGGATCGTCGGAAATGGATTTCTGGGTTTTGGCCATACACACCAACAAATCCCGGCCAATATGTTCTTCGAAGTAGGCCAGTTTCGATGCGGCTTGTTGGGTGAGGTTCACCTCCGCGGCACCATAATAGACGGTAGCCAAGCGTTCGATTTTCTCGAGGAGCGGGGCATCGGCTTCATAAAGGAAACGGTGTTCGCGGGGCGGACCCTGCACTTCATCGCGAACCACTGAGGCCAGCTCTAAGGCCCCTTCGCCGCCCAGCGCCCAGGCGTCGCACACCACCGCACGAATCCCCCAATCGCCACAAACCTTCTGAAGAAGGCGTATCTCATCGGGGGTATCGAGGTGAAAACGGTTGATGGCCACCACCGGATCGAATCCAAACAAGCGGGCGTTCTCGATATGCCGTTTCAAATTAGACATACCCTTCATGAGGGCGTTGGCATCGGGTTGGGTGATCGACTGGAGGGATTGCCCGCCGTGGTAGCGCAAGGCGCGTAGGGTGGCCACCAGCACCACCGCATCGGGGTAAATACCCCCATTTCGGCATTTGATATCAATAAACTTCTCGCCCCCCAAATCGAAACCGAAACCCGCTTCGGTGACCGTTACCGCGCTCAGGTTCATCGATGCGTAGGTGGCCAGCAGCGAATTCGTGCCCTGCGCGATGTTGGCGAACGGACCGCCATGCATGAAAATGGGATTGCCCTCCAAACTCTGCACCAAGTTGGGGCGGATGGCGTCGCGCAGCAGTGCCGCCAGCGCACCCGTTACCCCCAATTCACCCGCCAAAACAGGACGTCCGCTGCCCTTGCCCACCAAAATCCGGTCGAGTCGGGCCTGTAGGTCCTGCATATTCCGCGATAGGCAAACGATGGCCATCAACTCCGAGGCGGCGGTGATATCAAAGCCCGTTTCGCGGGGCAGGCCGTTCGGTTTTCCGCCCAGGCCCACATTCACAAAGCGGAGCGCGCGGTCGTTGAGATCGATCACCCGGCGGAAAAGCACCGACCGTGGATCCAGCTGACCCGGTGCGGTGCCAAAATGAAGAGCGTTGTCGATGAGCGCGGCCAGCAGGTTGTGGGCCCGTTCGATGGCATAGATATCACCCGTAAAGTGTAGGTTGATGTCTTCCATGGGTATGGCCTGTGCCCTGCCACCCCCTGTAGCACCACCCTTGATGCCAAACACCGGCCCCAAAGAGGGCTCGCGCAGCGCCGCCGACGTGCGCACCCCCAGGCGATTTAATCCATCGAGCAGTCCGATGGTGCAGGTGGTTTTTCCTTCACCCGGTGGGGTGGGGTTCATGGCCGACACCAGCACCAATTTGCCCTTAGGCCCTTCCGATCGTGTATAATCGAGGGGAATCTTGGCCTTGTAGCGCCCATAAAGGTCGAGCGAATCGGGGGCGATGTTGAGGCGAGCGGCGATCTCCGTGATGGGAAGAATGGTTGCTTGTCGGGCGATTTCCTGATCGGTTAGCATAAAAATGAGTGTAGTGTACGAAGAACAGATGACATCAGCGGCCTGGATTGAACCGATGGGATCGCCCATTGGTCCATTATTATCAACCCATACCAACGAAATGAAGCATAAAAATACCCAATACCGATCAAAAGGGAATTTGAATCTAAACAATTAAGCCCGGCGCGGGGAACGAAAAAATGAAATATCGCCTAAAGAGCTATTCATGCGATATTTGCTTATGTGAAGCACAAGCTAAGGACCGCAATAAGTAGTTTAACGCTGGGATTAATGATCGCATTGTGTGGAGTGGGTCAGGTTAATGCCCAAAAAATACCGGGTCGGGTATTGGATCGAAACGGCAAACCACTTTTCGGGGCTCATGTGTATTGGGCGATTGATGCGAAAGACCCCGTCAACAGCGTTCCTGTAGGGGTCACGACCAACGTGAATGGTGATTTTGAAATATGGGTAGCCGATTCTACCCGAATGCAGCTCATTGCGCGATATGTTGGAAAAATTCCGGATACATTGGTCATCATCGATGGAGCACAGCTCAAGAATATGCAACAGGCAGGGATCAAGTTCCACTTGATGGACGCCTTAGCTACACAAGAAATCTCGGTGGAAGCCGATCGTAGGGGGGTTGTAATTCTAGACTTGATGCCTGCAAAAACCGAGCAGATCAACGCGATAGAATTGAAAAAAGCAGCTTGTTGTGACTTGTCGGGATGCTTTGAAACCCAAACCAGTGTTCAGCCTCAAGTCACAAACGTTGTAACGCAAGCCAAAGAACTTCGATTGCTCGGATTGTCGGGGGTCTATAACCAAATTTTGATCGACGGCTTTCCAATGATTCACGGACTCACGTACACCTACGGCATCAGCAGCATACCAGGCCCATTAGTAGAGAATATTTTTGTAGCAAAAGGTGCAAACAGTGTACTACAGGGGTTTGAGAGCATAAGCGGACAGATCAATGTGGAAACAAAGGATCCAAGCGACTGCGATCCGTTGCTTTTGAACCTGTATATCAATAGTTTTGGCGAGCGTCAAATCAATAGCTTACAGGCGTTTAATCGCAAGAAATGGAAGGCCTCTGTGGCCGGACACTGGGTGGAACCTGCTCTGCGAATAGACCGCGACGATGACCAGTTTTTAGATATACCCTTAATCAGACGGTTTTCCATCTTTAACCGTTGGAGCATCGGTAATGAAAAAGAAGTGGGATGGCATAGTCGCATAGGAATTCGGGCATTTCATGAAAGGCGATTGGGTGGGCAAATTGAATTTGATCCAAAAAAAGATCTGGGTGGCACACGTTGGTATGGCCAATTGGCAAACCTCACCCAGCCTGAATTGTGGACGAAATCCGGGTATCGTTTTCATGCCGATCAACAAATTGTTCTCATGGCCTCCACTTTTTGGCACCGGCAGGTCTCCCATTTTGGTACTGTTCATTACAAGCACAACAACTGAATACGTATGCAAATCTTCAATATGAACATCGTTATGGTGAAAATGAAATTAAGACCGGAGTAAGCTATAGGTATTATGGTATAGAAGAGAATATCCAAATTCTCGACACCATCATTGACCGTAACTATGACGGAAGATATGATCGAATCGAGCGGATAGCGGGCGCGTTTGCCGAAAATACACTCCGGTGGCACAACAATACCATGACCTTATTAACGGGCCTTAGGGCTGATCATCATCAAAAGCACGGCGCAGTATTAACGCCTCGAATATTATTTCGCTATGAAGCATGGCCGGGTACTATTTTGCGCATCAATGCTGGAAGTGGCTGGCGAACAGCAAATCCATGGAGTGAGTACCAGAACATGATGTCGAGTTCCCGTCATATAGTCATGCAAAATGATTTAGAACCTGAGCGCGCCTTCAATACTGGACTAAACATCACCCACAAATATGTTATTCCCCAAACGAATTGGAATGGGTTTTTAACAGCCGAATACTATTACACGGAGTTTTTCAATCAAATATTCCCGGATTATTTAACCAATTCCGCGCAAATTGTTGTGCAAAACAACCGGCATCCTTCGTTTAGCAATACCCTACAGGCCGAAGCAACCCTCAATGCCAGCTCAGTTTGGGAGTGGAAACTGGGGTATGTGTATCTCGATGTATATCGCATGGAGTCGGGCCTGATACAGGAACTGCCATTTAATCCAAGGAATAGAATATTAGGTACTATGAGCCATAGGCCAAAGCGATTGCCTATTCAGGTCGACATCAATGTGCATCACTACGGCCCGCAACGAATGCCTGAAACGCGGGATCTGCCCGAAGAGCTACAGCGGCCCGACTTTAGCCAGCCGTTCCAGGTAATAAACGCACAGCTCTCCTATCGATCAAAACGGGATTTTTCGACACTTCATCTGTTTGGGGTCCGACCAGAGGAAGAGAGTTTTATTTAGGGATGCGTTATGTTATTAAGCGCAACATATCCGGTTAACCGGTAGTCTTGACCATTCAATTTCTTTTTTTCTGAGCCATTAAACTATTACGGAAAAAGGCGTCTTAAGACCTTGGATTCGGAATAGTGAACTTGAATCCGATCATTGGCTTCACCAAACTTTAATAAAACTCCAAATTCTTGGTTATGAAAAACCCTCAAAATCTCATCACACACCGCGTTTATTCATTCGTATTGTTGGGTCTTCTCATGGTTGCATCACTGACTTCTTGCAGCCGAGGCGAACGCAACGACGACACCCTATTCGACCAATTCCTCGATGCGGATGCGGCCAACGAGCAACTCACCCAATTTGAGGATGACGGCGCCGAAGCTGCGCTCGACAGTCGGGTGGCCGACACTGAGGTGGCCGGGCTACTTAGTTCGGGTGGATGCGCCACCATAACCCGCGACACCCTGTCTACTCCCAGGCGCATAACCATCGATTTTGGTGCAGTGAACTGCTTATGTCGCGATGGTCGCTATCGTAGGGGAATTGTGTATATCGACTATACCGGACAAAGAGGTGTGCCCGGCAGCACCGCTACCCTCAGCTACAGCGGCTATTTTGTGAATGACCGCGGCATTTCGGGCAGTCGCACCATCAGCTACGGCAGTTCGCCCGGCGGAAATCCGCAAAGCACAAGCAACTATAACATCACAGTAACACCCTCTAATCAGTCGGGTTCCTACAACCGCCAA
>VFQT010001010.1_pt1 | contig 36935 bp, 26 predicted proteins | sample 3512381 | NCBI WGS metagenome assembly VFQT01 (sample SAMN10412376, study PRJNA504923) | tailings metagenome | isolation source: Relicate 2 Philex TSF3 active mining site | place: Philippines: Tuba, Benguet | collected 2017-08-29 | reverse complement strand
CTTCTACACGCTGCCGGATGTGTACACCGCTCGCTCAAACAACGAAGAGCAAAACACCGATCGAGGCAAGCAAATCGCCGATCAAAGCAGTCAGCCAGCCATTCTCCCACGGCAAATTCGCTCTGCGATCGCTGACCTGACTCTGCGGCCTCGCAAGGAGCAACTGCGGCAGGTGATTTTGGCTGTCTGTGCGTTCCGTGAATGGACAACTCCCGCCGAACTGGCCATCTGGCTGGACATCCTGCCCGACAATCTGACAGTCCGACACCTGTCGCCGATGGCAGAGCGACAGGCGTTTGATGTATGCTGCCAGCCCGACCGGTCTGGAGTCTGCTGCCAACAGGGAACCCGCCATGCACAACAAATCCGCCTCACGATGGTATTCCGCACTGATTCTGCTGTTCGTAGCAATGGCAGCGAGCGTCACTGGGGCAATCCGTGCGGAAGAACATCGGATCGAGCCGGGAACAGCACCTCAGGCAATCCTCGATCGGGCCGCCGCAGGCGATCGCATCGTGTTTCTTCCGGGGTTGCACCTGCATGCACCGGGACGGCATCGAGCGCTCCTCTATGTCGATAAGTCTGTGGAAATTGAACTGCAGCAGGGAGCAGTGCTTAAACTGGCGGATGATGTCTGCCGGCTGGAATCCGAGGGAGAAATCACCACCGATCAGGACGGTGGCAAGAAACTGGATGACCTGCAGGTGGGCGGTAGTTTCGATCTGTCACGACCGGATCAGGATGGCCCGGAAGCATACGGCAACCGCATTTACACAATCGTGATTGACAGCGAAGGTCGTGACGGCGGGGCAGATACCTTTGCGTGGGGTGATGGAGCCCTGTTTGACACGCCGCAGAAGAGTGTCCCGATCACGGGTGATTGGCAGACGCTGAGTCATGGAGTGCAGATCCGATTTGGCAGTCGCACCGGCCACAGCCGCAGCAGTCTGTGGTTTGTGTCGTTTGATGGCCCGGAGACCTACGGAATCCGCATCGGCCATGGTACTCAGCCGGAGTACATCGAAAACGTGCGGATTTTTGGTGGCGGAACAATTGACCTGAATTCAACCCGCAATGCCCAGCCCAGCGGATTGGTGCAGAACATCAATGCCTGTGTGCTGGTGCACGGTCGCGTGCGCGGCGTGGTCGTGGAGGGCATCACAATGCAGAACACAAATCGCTCTGTAATGTGCTATGGAGAGCATACGGGGCAGTTTCTTCCGGGCGGCCGGACAGGGCCGGGCGAGTCCTTTGATGCAGAAAACATCGTGATTCGCAGGACTCGCACCATCAATCCCGGCGGCGCCGGATATCTGCTGGGACATCCATCCCACCGCGGGCACCTGAAAAATGTGATCTGCAGCCAGAATTACATGGAGACAGGTAAAACGGCAATTGAACCCAATTTCAATCTGGACGGGTACTCAGTCACAGACAACGTCATACGCAGCGATGGTCAGGCTGTTCACTGCTGGCGGTACTCAAAGAATGGAGCAGTCACAGACAATCTGCGAATCCATGACACAACGGGGCGGCCTGTCGTGGTCGTTAACGCACCCCGCGGCTGGCAGACTCCGGACACCCCGCTGCTGCGAAATAATCGCAATCACCTCGATGCCATCAAAAATCCCTGACAGCCACAGGGCAGTTCCGCCAAACATTTGGTACTGTCCGCGCCCTGAACACACCCTCCCTCACTCCACCGACCGGAACTGGTAACCCTGCAGGGCTGCTTCCGTGAACTGGACGCTGTATCCCGGAGCTGTCGGTGGCATGTAGCGACCGTGACGCATAATCACCGGATCACACACATGCTCGTGCAGATGATCCGAATACTCCGTCACCCGACCCTCCCACGTGCCCGTCACACACACATAGTCAATGATGCTGGCATGCTGCACATACTCGCACAGTCCCACTCCACCTGCATGCGGACACACCGGAATCTGAAAGCGAGCCGCCAGCAGCATCACCGCCAGCACCTCGTTCACGCCCCCCAGACGACAGCAGTCCAGCTGACACACCTGCAAACCCCCCGACTGCATGAACTGCTTGAACATCACCCGATTGTGACACATCTCACCCGTCGCCACACGGATCGGGGCAATCGCCCGCGCAATCGCCTGATGACCCAGAATGTCGTCCGGTGATGTCGGCTCCTCCACAAACCACGGCCGAAATGGCGCCAGCTCACGGATCCACTCAATCGCCTGCGGGACATCCCACACCTGATTCGCGTCAATCATCATGCAGGCGTCTTCACCCATCTCCTCACGCAACACCCGACAACGACGCAGATCGTCCTGCAGATCACGACCCACCTTGATCTTGAAATGCTGCCAGCCACGAGCCTTCAGGTCCGTACACTTCTGCCGCAAGGCCTCGTCCGAATACCCCAGCCAGCCCGCCGACGTCGTGTAACTGGGATACCCCTCCGACCGCAATCGCTCAATACGCTCCTCACGCCCACGCGAAAACGGCTGCAACAGCTCAACCGCCTGACCCGGAGTCAGGGCGTCCGTCAAATAACGAAAATCAATGCACGCAGCAAACTGCTCCGGTGACATCTCACAAACCACCTGCCACACAGGCTTCTGCTGCTCGCGACTCCACAAATCCCACACCGCATTAATCACCGCCGCCGCCGCCAGATGAATGACTCCCTTCTCAGGACCCACCCAACGCAACTGACTGTCACCCGTCAATCGTCGATACAACGTCACAGGCTCACGCATCAAACCCGCCACCGACTGACCCACCAGCAGCTTCGCCAGTGCACGTATCGCCGCCACACACAACTCGTTCCCGCGACCGATCGTAAATGTCATACCATAACCGAACAAATGTTCAGAGCTGGTCTTCAGCACAACATACGCGGCCGAATAATCCGGATCAGGATTCATCGCATCCGATCCGTCCAGATGCTGCGACGTCGGAAACCGAATATCAAACGTTTCGAAACCCGTAATGGTGACAGCCATGAGCAGAATATCTTCCGGGAAATCAGACGAACCACAAAAACACCGTCTCAGCGTTCCAAACACAGCCTGCGACTGTAGCCGCAACCGTGCCGCCGCTGCAAGTGCCCGATTTTTCCGGCAGAGCAGGGGACTCGCCACCGCCACAGTTCCCTCCCTGTTGACATCCGCACCCCCGCACCGTAGGCTGTTCTCTGTCAGGTGCCACAAAACCCTGCAACTGAAGGACTTACCCAGGAGTCACTGACTTGTTTTCCATGCGGTGGGCGTTGCTGCTGGCCATTTGCTGTCTGCCCCCGGCAGACGCTCTGGCGGACGAGCAGCAGCCGGCAGGACCGGCCGAACTTTTTCGCAGCCGGATTGCTCCGCTGCTGCAGCAGTCCTGCCTCAAATGCCACTCCGGTGACCAGCCCGAAGGCGGTCTCAGCCTGTCCACGCGAGCTCAACTCCTCAAGGGCGGTGACTCCGGGCCGGCTGTCAGCGCCACAGATGTCGCCGCCAGCCTGCTGCTGCAGGCGGTTCGCTGGAAAGGTCCGCAAATGCCGCCCACCGGGCGACTGCCGGCCCGCGACATCGAAGCGATCCAGCAGTGGATCGCCACCGGACTGGAATGGCCGGCGGATCTGGCAGAATTGAAGTCTGCTCCCGTACGGAAAGCCCCGGAAGTCAATGCCGAAACAAAACAGCACTGGTCCTTCCAGCCTGTCCGCAGGCCTGCTGTCCCCGCAGCGCCCGCCTGGGGACACAACGAAATTGATGCCTTTATCGCTGCCGGCCTGCAGAACCGCGGACTGACACCCAACCCTCCCGCAGACCCGCGGCAGCTGGTCCGCCGGGCGGCCTACAATGTCACCGGCCTGCCGCCCCAGCCGCAGCAGGTCGAAACATTCGCCGCCAGCCCCACTCAGCAAAACTGGTCCGCACTCGTTGAACAGCTCCTGCACTCCCCGCACTACGGAGAACACTGGGCCCGGCACTGGCTGGATCTGGTTCGATACGCCGAAACCAACAGCTACGAACGTGATGGTGCCAAGCCGTTCGTCTGGCGATATCGCGACTACGTCATCAGCGCCTTCAACAGTGATCTGCCCTGGGACAGATTTCTGACTGAACAACTGGCCGGTGACGAGCTGCCTGATCGCACACCCGATTCCCTTATCGCCACCGGCTACTATCGACTGGGACGCTGGGATGATGAACCGGCGGATCCGGAGCTGGCCTTTTATGACGACATGGACGACATCATCACCACCACCGGCCAAACCATGCTGGGCCTGTCCATCAACTGTGCCCGCTGTCACGATCATAAAATCGATCCGCTGCCGCAGCGCGACTACTACCGCCTGCTGGCCTTCTTCCGCGGCGTCAGACGGTATGGAGTGCGTTCCGAACAGTCCGTCCGCGAAGCTTCCATCACCGAAATCGACCGCCCGGAAGAAACCAGCCTGCATACGGCAGCCGTGCAGCGTTATGAAAATGACCTCCGCACCGTCGAACAGGACCTGCTGAAGATTGAAAATCAGGTGCGACCCGACTTCAGCGGGGTCGAACAGGACGATTTTCAATACGCCATGAATCGCGTCGCCATCGTTGAAAAACGTCGCGGGCGACTGCTGTCCGACAAAGACGTCGACCGCTACAGGCAATTGACCAGCCGCAAACAGCAGTTGTCTGAAAATCGCCCCCGCGGTATCGCTCAGGCTCTCTGCGTCAAAGAAACCCCGGGCAGTCTGCCTCCCGTCTTTGTGCTGCAGCGCGGCAACCCGGGCTCGCCCGCCGAACAGGTCCAGCCCGGCTTCCCCGAAGTCCTGTCTCCTCCGGAACCACTACTGCTGCCCTCGCACAATCCCGCGACCAGCGGACGACGCCTCGCTCTGGCCCGCTGGATCACCAGCCCCGACAATCCACTCACCGCACGCGTTATGGTCAATCGCATCTGGCAGTACCACTTTGGCCGCGGAATTGTCAGGACCACCAGTGACTTCGGTTTCCAGGGGCAGCCGCCAACGCACCCCGAACTGCTGGACTGGCTGGCCTCCGAATTCATCGCTCGCGGCTGGTCCGTCCGGGAAATGCATCGCCTGATCATGAATTCGGCCGTCTATCAGTTCAGCTCGGCCGCAAACACGGCGGCCCTCGAAAAAGATCCGCTGAACGACGCCTTCTGGCGGTTTGAAATGCGACGCCTGTCGGCCGAAGAAATTCGCGACTCAGTACTGGCCGCCAGCGGTGCCCTGAACCTGCAGAAAATGTTCGGCCCCGCAGTCTGGACGGACATCCCTGAAGCAGTGAAAGCCGGACAGTCGCGGCCGGGTTCCGGCTGGGGCAAATCGCCCCCGGAAGACGAATTCCGCCGCAGCATCTACATTCACATCAAACGTTCGCTCAAGGATCCGCTGCTGGAAAATTTCGATGCGGCGGACACCGATCAGACCTGCCCCGTCCGCTTCGTCACCACACAACCCAGCCAGGCTCTCGGGCTGCTGAACAGCGATTTCAGCCAGCAGCAGGCGGCTCGCTTTGCCGAGCGGCTGAACGCCATGAATCTGCCATCCGACGACGCCTGGCTGCAGGTGGCGTTCCACTGTCTGCTGCAGCGTGCGGCTGCAGATTCCGAACTGCGGCTGCTGAATGATCTGCTGCAGCAACTGCAGACACAGGATCGGCTGTCCACCCTGCAGTCCCGCAAAGCCGTGTGTCTGGCCCTGCTGAATCTCAACGAATTCCTGTATCTCGACTGACAGGCCACGGTACGCATGAACGATCAGGAATTTCAGCAGTTGCGGACCGCCGAACTGCTGCGTCTGGAACAGGAAGAAGCTCGGGCAGAAAATGCCAACTGGCGCCGCTGGGGTACATACCTTTCGGAACGGCAGTGGGGCACCGTCCGCGAAGACTATTCGGAGGATGGCAGCCCGTGGACATATTTCACCCACGACGATGCACGGCGCCGCGCCTATCGCTGGGGCGAAGACGGCCTGCTGGGATTCTGCGACCGCCAGTGCCGACTGTGCTTCGCTGTCGCACTCTGGAATACCCGCGACCCAATCCTGAAGGAACGCCTGTTCGGACTGAACGGACTGGAAGGCAACCACGGGGAAGACGTCAAGGAAGAATACTACTACCTCGACGCCACCCCGACATACTCGTACGCCAAAGGTCTCTACAAATACCCGTCAACCGAGTATCCCTACGCCAAACTGGTCCGTGAAAATCAGCATCGCAGCCGACAGCTGGCGGAACTGGAACTGGTCGATACCGGCGCCTTCGACCGCAATCGCTACTTCGATGTGCAGATCGAATACGCCAAAGCCGAACCCGACGACATGCTGATCCGCATTCGGGTCACCAATCATGGCCCGACAGTCGCTCCCATTCATGTGCTGCCAACACTCTGGTTCCGCAACACCTGGTCCTGGGGCTGCACCCATGAAGGCTGCTGGACCAAACCCCGGATTTCGCTGAACGCAGACGGCTGGCTCGATGCACACCACCAGACGCTGGGACACTTCCGTTTTGCAGCCGATCTGGCACCTGACGGACGGTCGCCGCAATGGCTGTTTACTGAAAATGAGTCGCACCCCGATTACCTGCCACCGGATGCCCCGGCCGGCACGTACAGCAAGGATGCATTCCATCGCTGTGTCGTGGACGGCCATGCTGATGCCGTCAACCGGGACGGATATGGAACAAAAGCGGCGGCTCACTATCGACTGATGCTGCGTTCCGGTGAATCCGCTGTGCTGCAACTGCGTCTGTGGGCCGCGGATCAGACACCAGCCGAAATCTTCGGCGGCGAATTCGAACGCATCCTGCATTTGCGGAATTCCGAAGCCGATCACTTCTATGCCGGCAAAATTCCCTCCGGCATTCCCGACCATCTGAAGCCCGTCATGCGGCAGTGTTACGCAGGACTGCTGTGGACGCGACAGTACTACAACTTCATCGTCGAAGACTGGCTCCAGGGTGACCCGAACTTTCCCCCGGTGCCCGCCTCACGCCGCGAAATCCGCAACAGTGACTGGCCGCATCTGTTCAACCGCGACATCATTTCCATGCCGGACAAATGGGAATATCCGTGGTATGCCGCCTGGGACCTGGCATTCCACATGGTTCCCATGGCGGAAGTGGACAGCCGCTTCGCCCGCGATCAGCTGCTGCTGTTCCTGCGCGAATGGTACATGCACCCCAACGGGCAGCTGCCCGCCTACGAATGGAATTTCAGTGATGTGAATCCCCCGGTGCATGCATGGGCCTGCTGGCGTGTCTACAAGAATTCAGGCCCGCCCGGAGCTCGTGATCGAGCCTTCCTGGCACGCGCTTTCCAGAAACTGCTGCTCAATTTCACCTGGTGGGTCAACCGCAAAGACCTGCTCGGAAAACATGTCTTCAGTGGCGGCTTCCTCGGACTGGACAACATCGGAGTCTTCGATCGCTCAAAACCACTGCCCACCGGAGGACATCTGCATCAGGCAGACGCCACCGCATGGATGGCCTTCTACTGCGCTCGCATGCTCACCATGGCCCTCGAACTGTCCGGAGACAGTCCGGCCTACGCTGACATGGCCTCCAAATTCTTCGAACACTACATCGAAATTGCCGACGCCATGAACTCCATGAGCGGCGTCGGACTGTGGGACGAACAGGACGGGTTCTACTACGATCACCTGTACAACAACGGACAGCATATTCCACTCCGAGTCCGCTCGATGGTGGGCATCATCCCGCTGTTCAGCTCTGTCATGCTCAGCGATGTCGTGCTGGCCAGACTGCCCGGCTTCCGACGCCGCATGGAATGGTTCCTCGAAAATCGTTCTGAACGAGTGCAGAACATCACGTTCCTGCAGGTCGCAAAGGAAGCCGACGCCACCCGCCCCGCACGCGGACTGCGACTCCTCGCCATACCCTCACGCGATCGCATGCGCCGCATCCTCCAGTATGTGCTCGACGAAAAAGAATTCCTCTCACCACATGGCATCCGCTCGCTCTCACGAGTCCATCTGGATCAGCCCTTCGTGTTCAACGTCAATGGACAGGAACATCGAGTCAATTACGTACCGGGAGATTCCGATTCCTCGATGTTCGGCGGGAACAGCAACTGGCGCGGACCCATCTGGTTTCCACTCAATTACCTGCTGATCGAGTCACTGGAACGTTATGACGAATTTTACGGAGCAGACTTCAAGGTCGAATGCCCAACAGGGTCCGGGATCCTGATGACCCTCGGCGAGGTCGCGGAAGAACTGATGCGGCGGCAGATCAGCCTGTTCATGCCCGGACCGGACGGACATCGCCCCTGCTACGGTGGCGACGAACGCTACCGCGATGACCCCAGCTGGAACGAATTGGCACTGTTCCATGAATACTTCGACGGCGAAACCGGGCGCGGACTGGGGGCCAGTCACCAGACCGGCTGGACTGCCCTCGTCACCCGGCTGATCCGAAAACTGCACCGACGCGGAAAACTCAGCCGCGAAACGCAGCCCGGAACCATGACAAATCCGTGAATTCCCCGCGAACACACTGGCCCACAGATCACGGCTCGCGGACAATTGACACAACGGGGCTGCACCGGCCACCCGCTTCGCCTGACCCGAACTCAGACTCAGGAAACCACCTATGTCAGAACCTGAACTGCCGCCAAACCAATGGCCACCTCTCGGACTGCCCAACGGCAGCGTCCGCGCCCTCCTGACCCTGATGGTCGTCGGTGTTGTCATTCAGGCCGTCGTCCGCGGGCAGGAACTCGACATCATCTGGACCGAAAGCCTGATGATCACTCTGGCCTACTACTACACGTCCCGACGGTTTGTGTCCCTGCCTTCCGAAATCATCCAGCGACTGCAGCACGAAGGTGTGCTCGATGCCGACCAGCACCCGCTGTTTCTGCCCAGACACAGTATTCGCTTCATCCTGATGGCGGCCTTTGCAGGACTGGGAGTCTGGCTGTTCCGTGAAAATCGGCTGCAGGAACCTCGCGCCCTGTCACTGCTGCTGATTGTCGCATCCTTTATCGTCGGCTCACTGGTCCGCAGCATCAAAGGGTTTCTGTTTCGTCGGCCCCCTCAGACAAACCTGCCGGCACGCTGGGGTGATCTCAAAGCCCTTGTCATTCTGGGCACCGTGGGCACCGCCGTCGCCTTCAAGGTTCTGCAGAACGTGGATCCGCTGCCACCGGAATACGACCGCGTGGCACTCGCCATGATGCTGTACTACTTTGGCTCACGATAAGCTGCACAGTTCACTGAGCCAGTCGGTCTTCTGCCACGGCCGCCCGAAAATCAGCCATGGCCTGAAAATACAATTGCAGCGCATCCACATTCTTCTCAGCAGACTCTACCGCGTACTGCTCTCGCAGTGCCACCTTCAGCATGTCAGACAAACCCGCTTCCTCATTCTGACGCTCCCGTTCCGCCAGATCCTCAGCCAGCTTCATGGCTTCCGCAGTCTCCTGCACCTGCTCCCGTGCCGACACCAGCGCCGCATGCGCCACCTGCACGTCAACCGTGATCTTGTCCACAGTCAGACGACGCTTCGCCGTCAGTTGCGACAGCTTGGCCTGCGTCTCCGACATCTTGCCTCGCGCCTTCCGCCGCTCCACCGGCACATCCAGCAGCAGGGATGCCTCTGCCTCCAGATCCGATTTGTCACCCTTCTTGCTGGCCGGTGCCCCCACATCCTGAGAACCCCACAGCACCGCGTTCAGTTCCGGCTGCATGTAATTTGAGGCGTTGGAATAATCAATCTGCACCTGTCGCCGCACCAGATCCAGCAGTTTCAGCTCAGGCCTCCGTGCCAGCGCCGACTCCACTCCCACGCTCAAGTCCTGAATCGGCTCCTCAGACAAAGCCGGAAACCGCGGCAACTGTGACTCACCCGGTACCACCGGACGACCAGACGCATCCCGCAGATAAATTGACAGCTTGGCGGCAGTCTGCTGCAGCTTGCGACGAGTGTCAGCGACCTTCGCCTGACGAATCGCCACCAGTCGCAGATTGTCGGTCAGTTCCGGAGGATCCGTAAAGCCAGCATCCACCTGACTGCGCACCCGCTCAGTGCGATCCTCCGCCAGCTCCAGAATGTGAGTCGCTATCCGATGATACTCACCCGCGGCCACCCAGTCCCACCACGCATAGGAACCAGATCGAACAAAATCAATCAGTTGCGCCTGAATGTCAGGCTCCGCCAGTTGTCGCTCCAAACCAGCTTTCCACAGCTCCGCTCGACGGTCATCTATTGTTCGATTGCGGGCCAGCGGCAACTGAATGCCAGCCTTGAACTCACCGCCGTCATCCGTCACTCGCTCCCCATACCACGGCTGCATCTCGCCCCGACCAATCCGATAGCCACCAAACACCTCACCGCCCCAGTACGTCGGCTTCACCACACCCACACTCTGCCGATACGTCTCGTAAAACCCAATCGGTCCGTTCTCACTGGCACCCTTCAACTTGGTGTCGAAGGCTCCCAGAGCACCCGTCTGCTGGCCCGCTGCAATATTACGCGTCAGCAGGGCAGCCTGCAGCATCGGATAAGATCGGTAAACGGAATCGATGACCTGCTGCAGAGACAATGATGGTAACTCCGCAGGCACCTCAACAGCAGCCGGCACCTCAACAGCAGCCGGCAACGCGGGGTCAGTGGACACCGCCGACCGGCTGCTGTCGGTGGAATCAGCCGTCGAAACTTCAGCGGGCCCGGCAGAGAACCCCGTCAGAGCAATGTCTGGTGTCGACGGTTTCAGCGATCTGTCGGACGGTACAGGCTCCACCTGAACTGCGGCCGGCTCCACGCCCGACACGCCACTGTCCGCCGAAATTTCATCAGACTGTCGACTCCCGGAACCCGACAGCCGATCCATCATCCGTTTGCGACTCTTTTGAGCCGTGGGGATTTCGGGCACGTAGGCAGGTGTCTCTGTATCGCCGGAATTCCTCACGAAAACCCGACGGCCCCGGCAGCCACTGACGAATACACACAGCAGCAGGCTCCAGACCACAACCGAACGACTGAGTGATGAACGCATGTTGCAGTGACCGTTGCAGCGGACGAAAATGGGACCGACCACGCTTGCTATCGGCCAAAAACTAACCCGCCCCACAGAATCCTCACCATCGACAACTCCCGGTGAATCGCCATTCCACTCACACTACTCAAAATCGAAACAATCGATACAAATTACCCAGTCCGCACAGTGTGGAAATCAGATCAGAAAACTTGCAACTGCGGACAATTCCGAACTGCTTAACTGTCACGGCCAGGGGAAAGTCTTACCGGCACCGGCCGGTGCCGAGTCCGCCCGGGCACCAGAATGCTGGGTTTTGACGGTTCTTTTGCAGTCTTCCCGCATTCCTGACAGGAATAGGCTTGCCAGCGGCGGGATTTGTTGGCGAAACTGGCCGATATCAGAGTAAATACTGCGGGCTGCGCTCGGCAGCGTTGAACTATGCGGATTGGTGACGGAAGGTATATGGCCATGCTGCGTGCTCGAACATTGAACTTGCTGACTTTTGCCGTCCTCGCCCTGGCAGGTTCCGGCGTCAGTGCTCAGGGCCTGATCTTCAACCTTCCCGAAGACGGAAAGATGGTCGAGTACGAGGGCACCCTGACCCAGGGCACCTCGGCGGACGACGAATCACCGCTCTCCTGGACCTGCCAGCTGACCATCAAGTCGGTGGGACGCGAGAATGCTGAGTTCCAGGGCGAAAGTCAGCCGTGTCGCTGGCTCGAAATCAAAGTCCTCACTGGAAACTCCGGTGCTGCCGGACTGGATCCGGGCCCGGTGGGTTCACGAATTTATCTCGTCCTCGTGCCTGAAAGCAAAATCACAGATAAGCCTGTGGACAAGGCTGGCATTCCCAACGACATGCTGCCAATTGTTCAGGGGTATCGCCGCCTTGGCGAAGCAGGAACAGAGCCGATCAGGACATCCTCGCTGCGATTTTTCCCCACGATTTCGCTGCTGACCTCCTACACCGATCCCGAACTGATTGCCTCCACGGAAGTTCCCGATACGATTTTGCCGGGCGGTAACGCCGGGCTCACGGCAGCCCACTGGCGGGGGAAATCGGTCATGGAAAGCCCCAAGGTCCGTTCCACGAATGAGGCCGACTACTGGGTTTCGACGGACGTGCCCTTTGGCCTGGCACGGTGGGTGGTGACCGTTACCACGGAGGAAAAGGACCTCGCGGCTGCACGCAGCGACTTCCGTGTGGCAGTCGTGAAAAAGCTGGACATGAAGCTGAAAAGCATGGATGGGGTTGCGGAGCGTGAACTGCAGCCCTAGGCTCGTCGTGACAGATCGTCGCGATTCGCGCTTCAACCGCTCTTTTCCCACTCGAAGCTTGTTTTTCGCTGATCCCACCGGTAATATGGTGGCTTGTTTTCCATCGCATTTTCCCGCGATGTCTGCAGCATTCGGGCTCCTGTTACGGGCGCAGGCACTGCCACCCCGGTGTTCGCCGAAATGCTGTCTCACTTCCCGGATCGCTCGGATCTTCGTTTAGCCAAATTCCTGCATTCTCTGCGGGCTGGATTCTGCTTCTGTGTTTGAGTCAATTACACAAAGTCTGGGCAAGGCGTTCAGTGCTTTTCGGGGTGCCGGAAAGATCACGGAGGGCAATATACGTGAAGGCATGCAGCAGGTCCGCCAGGCACTGCTGGAAGCGGACGTCGCCTACGATGTGGCGCAGACTTTCATCAACTCGGTAACCCAGAAGGCGATTGGCGAAGAAGTACTGAAATCGCTGCGTCCCGAACAGCAGATTGTCGGGATTGTCCACCAGGAACTGATCGACCTGATGGGCCCGGTCAGCCATTCGCTGGCAATCCGCCGCGAAGGCACCAGCGTCATCATGATGTGCGGCCTGCAGGGCTCAGGCAAAACCACCACCTGCGGCAAACTGGCCACCCGACTGAAAGAACAGGGGTATTCCCCGTTTCTGGTTGCCGCGGACCTGCAGCGTCCCGCCGCCATCGAACAGCTCAAAATCATCGGGGCTCAGGTCGGCTGCCCGGTGTATTCGGAAGACCCGCAGAACAGCAATCCGGTGCAGGTGTGCCGAAACGGCGTCGCCGCCGCCAAACGCAGTGGTGCCCAGGTGGTCATCCTCGACACGGCCGGTCGCCTGCACGTCGACGATGGCCTGATGCGCGAACTCCAGCAGATCGACTCACTGGTCGCCCCCGATCAGGCACTGCTGGTCTGCGACGCAATGACCGGTCAGGATGCAGTTAACAGTGCCAAAGCTTTCAATGACGCCCTGGAACTCGACGGCGTCATCCTGACAAAGCTGGACGGCGACACCCGCGGCGGTGCTGCACTCAGCGTCAAGGCCGTCACCGGAGTACCGATCAAGTTCATCGGCGTCGGCGAGCAGCTGGATCGGCTGGAAGAATTCCACCCGGACCGCATGGCCGGTCGAATTCTTGGCATGGGAGACATCCTCTCCCTGTACGAGAAAGCCAAAAAGGAATTCAACGAAGAAGAAATGCTCCGCCAGCAGGAGCGGATGCAGAAGGGAAAATTCACGCTCGATGACTTCCGCAATCAAATGCGGCAGATCAAAAAACTGGGCTCCATGCGGGATATCATGAAAATGATCCCCGGCATGGGAGCCATGGTTGACCAGCTGGGAGACATGAATCCCGAGGGCGAATTGTCGCGAATCGAAGGAATCATCGATTCGATGACGATGCATGAGCGTCAGAATCCCGAGATCATCGACCGCAGTCGACGCAACCGAATTGCTCGCGGAAGCGGTGTCGATGCAGCCGACGTCAATAAGCTGCTCAAAGACTTCTCGATGATGGCCAAAATGATGCAGGGGATGAGCAACATGGGGTTGCGCGATCGCCTGCGAATGATGAAAGGCCTTACGGATGGGGGGTTCCTGAACCCCGGGGCCGAGATTGTCGAGAAAAAGTTAAGAAGTGGTCGAGGCCCTGCCGACAAGGACGCGGCTCGGGACAAGAAGAAAAAGCAGAAAAAAGAGGCCGCCAAGGCCAAAAAACGCAACCGTCGACGCTAACGCAAGTGTTCAATTGAACACTGACTTTCACATGGCCGAGTTTGGGAAGTTTCCGGGACCGCCCCGGATACTTGCCTCCCGGATTGCTCAACGGCGGATTTACTTGTTATTTTAAAGGATTCCTCTGAGCCCGCAGCCGTTTCAGACCGCGTTGTCTGCGAGTTCAAAATCAGATTTGTTGTGGAAAACCTGGGAGCAGCAATGTCAGTTCGTATTCGTATGAAGAAGATGGGCCGGAAGCACCGCCCGTTCTTCCGCATCTGTGTGATGGATTCGCGAGTTGCTCGCGATGGCAAAACGATTGAGGAAGTCGGATTTTACGATCCGATGGTCCACGACAAAGCTGCCCGGGTGAAGATGAATCTTGAGCGGGTTGAGTATTGGTTGTCGGTGGGTGCCCAGCCCAGCGAAAAGGTCAATGCTCTGATTCGCAAGGTGAAGACAAACCGCTTCGGTTCAGCCAAGGCTCCGCCGCCGATGCTGGCTCCGAAGGTCCGCGAGGAAGCGGCTCCTGCTGAACCGGCAGAGGCTGCTGCCGCTGAATGACGTCAGCATCATCTGCTCGGCAGTCATTCATCCGATTCGATGTTCTGACGCTTTTCCCCGAGATGTTTCACAGCTATCTCGGGCAGGGGCATCTGAAGCGAGCAATTGAACGCGGTCTGGTAGACATTCAACTGCACAATTTCCGGGACTATGCTCCGGGAAAGCGGAAGCAGGTCGACGACAAACCATTTGGTGGCGGGCCCGGCATGTTGATCATGTGCCAGCCTGTTTTCGACTGTGTGGAAGCCGTGCAGCAACAGGGATCGCAGCCCGGACGGCTGCTCATGATGACTCCGCAAGGTCGTCGTCTGGATCAGACGCTGGTCGAAGAGTTGTCAGGTGAACCCCGACTGCTGCTCCTGTGCGGGCGGTACGAAGGGTTTGATGATCGGATCCGACAGGGCCTGAAGCCTCTGGAGGTTTCCGTTGGTGATTTTATCTGCAATGGCGGTGAAGTACCCGCCATGTTGATCGTTGACACAGTGATCAGGTTGATTCCCGGAGTTCTGCACGACGAAACCAGCAGCCGTTATGACTCGTTCAGTCACGACGGCCTGCTCGAACATCCTCAGTACACCCGTCCCAGGGAATTCCGAGGCATGTCAGTTCCGGAAGTGCTGATCAATGGAAATCACAAAGACATAGAAATCTGGCAGCAGCAGCAAAGTCTTCAGCGGACGGCCGAACGACGCAGCGACCTGCTCCCGGATTCACCCGCACCACAACACAAGAATACTCAAACGAAAACCTGACAGACGCTCACATACGTTCCGCCGCAACTGGCGGCTCAGGCAGGAAGGATCAGTCATCATGCGTAACGCCCTCGTTGAAAAAGCCGAAAAGTCCAGTCTTCGCGAGCAGCCTCTGCAGTTCGCAATCGGAGACACAGTGGATGTCCACACCCGGATTCTGGAAGGCAACAAAGAGCGAATCCAGAAGTTCAACGGCGTCGTTATCGCCCGCCGCGGCTCAGGCACCCGTGAGATGTTCACTGTGCGCCGCATCGTACAGGGTGAAGGCGTCGAGCGAACGTTTCCGGTCAATTCCCCCAAGGTGGCCGCAGTGGAAGTGAAGCGTCACGCCCGCGTCCGCCGTGCGAAACTGTTCTTCCTGCGTGAACGTACCGGCAAGGCCACACGCCTGCGTGAACGCAATGCCAAGCCGTGGGAAGTACAGGTCAGCGACGCCAACGGCTGAACACAGCCCTTCAACTCAATCCCTGCACCTGAGCCACCCTGAGGTGGTCGCAGACAGGGGCACGAAATCCAGCCGCCGCCCCTCACAGGGCTGGCGGTTTTTTGTTTGCCGCACAACACATGACCTCTGACCAGACTCCTGAAATCAGCCTGCTCCAGCAGTACCGACAGTTGCCCGCCACCGTGCACCTGCTCTGCGTCGGCTCGTTCATAAATCGAGTCGGGTCATTTGTCATGCTCTTTCTGTCCATTTACATCAGTGAAGAACTGCAGCTCGGTGCCGACTTCGCCAGCTACTGCATCGGCGCATTCGGCTGCGGATCTGTGATCTCCGCATTGATCGGCGGTCAGTTGGCTGACCAGTTCGGCAGACGACGCACCATGCTGCTGGCCCTGTTCGGCGGTGCCGCAACGCTGCTGGTACTCAGTCAGGTTCGCACCGGCTGGCTGTTTATGCTCGTACTGTTCCTGTTCGCCATGATCGTGGATATGTATCGCCCGGCATCCGCAGCACTTATCGGAGATGCTGTGTCCGATGCTCAAAGACCCCACGCCTTCGGCCTGCTCTACCTGTCTTTCAACCTGGGATTCGCCGTTGCACCTCCGCTCGGCGGTTACCTCGCCGGCAAGTCCTTCCAATACCTGTTCTGGGCGGATGCTGCCACAACCGCCATGTACGGTGTTGTGGTCCTGCTGACCATTCGCGAAATTCGCAGCTTCCCGGCACACGCCACCGATTCCCGGCAGGCCGCCCTGGCCGGAGAAACACCCGTCTCTGCAGCCGACGCAGCCGCCAGTGCCACAATCACCACAGCGGAAGTCACCCCGCTGATTCCTGCAAAACCAAGATCTGCAATCGCTGCACTTCAGCACCTGCTGCAAGACCATAACTTCCTGCTGTTCATGACCTGCAGCCTGCTCACCAACATCGTCTTCATGCAGTCGTTTGTCACATTGCCACTCTACCTCTATCGACTGGGCTTTAATGAACTGGAATTCGGACGGATGATCTGCCTGAATGGCGCCCTGATTGTGCTGCTGCAACTGCCGGCCACCCACCTGCTCAGCCGTTTCCCTCGCGGAAAGGTCCTCATCTGCGGTGAACTGCTCATGGCCGCAGGCTTCTCACTCACCGCATTCGCCACTACAGCACCAGCCATCCTGCTCACCATCACACTCTGGACTCTCGGGGAAATCCTGCAGGCACCATGGAAACCCACTCTGGTGTCAGAAATGGCTCCGCTGGACCTGCGAGCCCGTTACATGGGGCTGTTCAGCATCACACACGCCCTCTCAATTGCACTCGGTGCTCCGATCGGGGGCTATGTTCTGTCACATTTCGGAGCCACCGTGCTGTGGCCCTGCGCGGGTCTGGTGCTGGCACTCACCAGCCTGCTCTACGCACTGCTGTTCCGTCGACTGGCTCAGCAAACTGCCGTCCGCTGAACACGGACTTCACTGAGCCTTCTGCTGCCGCTCCAGTTGATCCTGCAGAGTCTGCCTCAGCTGCCGCACCCGCTCAACATCCACACCCTCCGGCTGCTTTGCTGTGAACCAGTCCGCGTCAGAGACAGCCATCGCCAGACGACCAGTCCGCGCCCGCATCTCCAGTCGCTTCGCCCTGTACTCAACGTTGTCCGGCACAATCTCCGCCAGCGTTTCCAGACATGAAAGCACCGTCTCATCCGCCCGCCGAGCCTCGGCAAGGCTGAGCAGATTATTCACCATCCGCTCAATGATCTCGGCGGGCGTTCGCGCCTCCCGAAATCGCGGCTGATCCGGAAAACCGGCTGCCGCGATAATCCGCCGCACATCATCCTCAGACAAACGCCTGCCGCGCTCAAACACATCAATCATCTGCACTTCACCACCCGACTGCGGTTCAAAACGCACAACAAAATGCCCCGGCAGCCCCACACCCACCACCTTCAGATCCAGCCGCTTCGCCAGTTCCATGTACAGCACCGAAAGTGATATCGGGATCCCTTCCCGATCATCAATCACCTCATTCAGATAACTGTTGGATGCCGTGTCGTACTCAAATCGGCTGCCGCGAAAACCCAGTTCCTCAAACAGCCAGCGGTCCAGTGCGGCCAGTCGTACACTTTCAGATGCATCGGCCGGCAGTCGCCCCCGAATCTCTCCCGCCATTCGCTCCACTCGCTGCACATAACCCGCCGGATCCACATCCGAGTTATCAATCCGGGCAACCAGCAGGGCACAGCGCAGCAGGTCAGGCTGCTGTCCGACATCAGCCGGCCGCAAGGCTGACACCAGTTCACGACGCACCGCAGCCCGATGCAGATCTTCAGACAGCAATTTCAGCCGTCGTGACTTCTGCTGCAGCCGCTCGGCCTCCGCCGCCATAAACTCAATCGCCGGCTCACCCAGCGGCAGCAGCAAATCCATGCCCTCCTGCTGCACCGGCAGATCCGCTCGCACGCCATCCGCAAACTCCCTCAGCCGTGCAGCATTCTGTGAATCAGGTCGCGCCGGCAGCAGATCACGACCTACCTCAAATCGCCGAAACTCAGCCGTCGTCCCGCGAAATGTCGCCAGCCCCGCAAGACCACGCGGCAAAACCGCATCCCGTGACTCCACAACCAGCGCCTCGTTCACAAAACACTGCATCCCATCTGCCTGAATACGCACCGTTAACGTATTCCACTGCTCAGGACGCCACGCATCATGTGGCTGATTGTGCAGGATCGTCCACGAGTTCACATCCGGACCATCAAATCGAGTCAGCCGCAGGTTCCCCGCACTGGGATAAAAACCATAGTGCCGATCACCCTCGTCAGAATGAAACACCAAACCCGCTGCACCACTCTCGTCCTCCAGACGAACCAGCACGCGAATGTCATACGGAACCGCCGGCAGTTCACCGCGACTGATACACAACGAACGCCCCCCAAAACCCGAACCCTCGCCACTCACCTGCATCCGACCCGCTCGCTGACGCCAGTTGCCACCAGACAACACCGCCCATTGTGACGGATCCAAAGCACCAATCGTACTCCATCGCGACATCAGCACCGGATTCGGATCGGCCTTCAGCTCCCGCAGCAGACGCACCGGAACCGCAAAACCCAGCTTGTCCTGCAGGGCCGACTTGCGAGTCACTATGCCCACAACTGCACCCTGCCGATCAAGCACCGGGCCTCCACTGTTGCCCCGCTCGATCGACATCGCCAACTGCAGCATCTCCACGCCCTCAATGTCCTGATGACCAGAGATGACTCCCGAAACAATCGAATTCCGAAAGCCTTCCGGATGCCCCAGCGCAACAACCTCACGCCCCTGAGGTGTTTTGTCGTCTGCCGCCAGTGGCAGTGCCGGCAACTGCAAATCAGCCACCTTCAGAATTGCCAGGTCCTGCTGGCTGGAAGACGCATAAACTTCCACAACCGAAACCAGCCTGCCACCCGGTAACTCCACCCGAATCTCACGACCATCACCAATCACATGATGCGCAGTGGCAATCAAACCACCCTCAATCACAAATCCCGTTCCCAGCCCCGAGTCACTGCCAGTACGATCAGTAGCCCGCACCACCACCAGAGACTGACGAGCCCGCTCAGCCAGCACCTCCGCCGACAGCGGCTGCTCTGTACCCGTCACCGGTTCATCAGCCCGCGATATCCGCGCCAGGAACATCACTGCAGACAAACACACCAACAACCATGAGCGCTGCAGGAGCATGGACTGATTCAGAAGCACCGCTGACGCCTCCGCTGGATTCCCGGGATAATTCCACATCTGCGATCCGCAATCGACCCGCCAGTGTAACCAACCCGCAGCAGGGAATACACCACAGCAGTCAAAAGTGCCGTCGAAACGCGCCGGACATCAGGCCCTGGTCAGCAGACACAACGAACCCGGCTCCACCTGCACCCGCAACGGCAGCGGACCACCCGGATCGCCGTCATACTGAAATTCCGCCGGAAAGCCGCCGTCCACAACCCGCACTGACACCGCACTCGTCCGAAAGACAGTGACCTCGGCAACACCAATGGGCAGGCCCAGCTTCAGTCGCAGCACATGCCACAACATTCCCAGCCGACCAATGCCGTGATAAATCCGCACATCCAGCAAACCGTCGTCCGGTTCAGCACCCGGACAAAATGGAAGATCAAAACCATATCGCGGCACATTCGAAATGATCACATGCGAACCACTTCGCAACGTCGGCTGCTCAGCTGCCGTCACCTCAAACAACCGCAGCCGACCCCACAACAATGCTCGCAGCACCGGAACAACATAGCTCAGTCGCGAAATGTGACCGCTCCGCCGCCGATGAACCTCCGCAACCACGTCCGCATCAGGCCCGCAACTGACCATCAGCAGCACCCGGCGTCCGTTACATACGGCCGAATCCAGCCGACACACTCGCCCACCGGAAATCACCTCCGCAAGGTCCTCTCCGCTGCGCCGGAATCCCATAAATTTGGCCAGCAGATTCTCTGTTCCCAGCGGCAGCACCGCCAGCGGAACGCCCGGATGACGATTCACCAGATCCGCCACCGTCCCGTCGCCACCAGCCGCCACGATACACCGAACTTCTCGGATACCCGACGCGGTCCGCATCCACGCATCCAGCCGGACTCGATCCGAAAACAGTCGAACCCGAAACCCACGACGCCGCAACGCCCACACCAGCCGAAACAGCTCGCGAACCCCGCGACCACTGCCGGACAGCGGATTGCGCTGCACCACAACCCAACTGCCCGACACGCCGGCTCCAGCCATGCCCCGCTCACTGAAAACCCGAGATTCTGCAGCAGACAGATCACTTCGGAGTTGCAAGTTTGATCAAATGACCGTCACTGCGAACAAACAGGCCGCCACCCGATACGCCCGGACTGCAGAGAATTGTCTCGCCCAGATCCAGCTCGGACACAATCGTACCCTGGTCAGCTTCCGGCTTCACCACAAAAGCGACGCCCGCTTCATTCACCAGATACAGATGGCCACCGGCAAACACCGGAGTCCCGCTGAAGGGCCCCCGCAATCGCAGCTGCCACACACGCTCGCCTGTCTCCAGAGACGCCGCATTCAGAACCCCCGAACTGTTCAAAACCAGCGCCAGATTTCCAGCCACAACGGGACTGGATGTCGCCGGACTGATACTGCCCGAATTCCACAACTGCTCAACAGCATCAACACCCGGCTTCAAAGCCGTCAGGCCATTCGACGGCACATACACCGTACCCGCAGCAACCGTCGCCGAAGGAATCGTGGAAGCACCCTTGTCGAAATCCCACAGAATCTTACCCGACTCCGGATCTACCGCCGTCAATCCCTTTGATGACTGCAACAGCACCTGAGCCGCCCGCCCGGCACGCCCCGGAATCAGCGCCGGAGACGTCCAGTTGGCCGCCCGCGGACGCTGAATCTGCCAGCGAGTCTCCCCGGTGATCACATCCACACCGCAGGCAAACGCCTCCGCATCACTCTCCACCTGCACTACCAGAATTCCACCCACCACGATCGGAGATGATGACATCCCCAGACTGTTGCTGGCGTTCGGAAACTCACGCCCCAAACCCCGATACCACAACAAACGCCCCTTCAGATCCAGACAGAACAAATCATTGCTCGAGAAAAACGCGAACACTCGCTGTCCGTCACTGGCCATCGTCGGAGTCGCATTGGCCATCTTTTCATGCGTCTGAGTCCTCCCGGCCGCGTAAAACTGCCGCTGCCAGAGCTGCATGCCATTTTCCGCATCAATGCTGACCACATGCAGCCGATTCTGCGTGTACCCGGAACTGGCCGACACGAACACACGACCATCCACAATCACCGGCCCCGACACGCCCCGACCAGGCAAAGCAGCCTTCCACGCAATCGTCGAACCACTCAGCTCTGTCGGCAGTGACTCACCCGACGCCACCGAATTCGCCTCGTTGCCCCGAAACTGCTTCCAGTCGCCAGCCCGCAACGAAACCGAAGACAACACACTGCATACCACAGCCAAAATCACAAACTTCGCTACAGGCCGAATCATTCGGCACCCCCTTTGTTCAGTGCCGTCTTCCGCGATACACCATTCCGAACCACCACAGGCCCCGGAAGCACGCCCACACCCGTGCTGTCACAAACCCGCAGCTGAAACTGATACTTTTGTGCCCAGTCCTGAGTCTGCTCGTTCTGACAAATCTTGAATGCCAGCACATTCACGCCCGGCTTCAACTGCACCGGTACTGAATACTGATCCAGCTGAGTACTGCGGTGATACTCCTCACGCTCAAACACCAAAGCACCATTCACCCACAACTTCCAGGCATTCGGAGTCCCCAGGCGAACCTGCAGGGTCTGCTGAGCAGGACTGCTCCACTCTGCCACGGCATACATCACCGAACCCTTGAAGTTCTCGATCTGCTTCGCAATGTCCACCACACCAAAATCATCCGTCGTCTCGACCGTCTGCCAGCGCACCTTGCCGTTCATCCCGTCGTATTCCGCTTCCACATTCGGACGCTCCTGCGCGATCTCAGTCTCAGGTGCATAGGCCACCGCAAAACCCTTCTCCTCACGGTTGTCAAAAGGTCCCACGATCTTCCAGGAGGTCACAAAGCCAAAATGGCGGCTGATGTCGACGGTCTCACCCGCCTTCCGTAAAGCCTCAGCAATTGTCTTCACCTGATCCTCATGCACAGCCCCTCCCAGTGCCCGCCGATACAGGTCGGTTGCCGCAGCACCCTCAACCTGAGCCGCCTGCTTCAGCAACAACTCCACCGCATCACGGCGAAACTCGGGACTGGGATCATTCAGCATCCTGGGAATCACCTGCTCCGCCAAACGTGCATCCTCGGACACCAGAGTATCCCAGGCAAGTCGACGAGCATCCGCGGAATTGCCGGTCTCCATCACAAAGGCACGCAGAGCATCAGCAGGCAGCGGCTTGCGAGAAGCCCGCAGAGACTCAGCAATCTGCTCAAAGGCATTCCGCAGCCAGTTCAGACCCTCAGGAGTCGCTTTCTGAAAGCCCGTCAAAATCGGCAGCATCGCCCGTTCACCGGAACCCGTCAGCGCCACCAGCGCACGCTGGTTCTCTCGACTGCCCTGACCAGCCGTCTTTGCCGACTGCAAAACACCAACGGCCTCCGTAATGGCATCCGGACGCTCCTTCTTCTTCGCAGCACCCGCGTCTGCAGCCAATACCACCAGCAAGGCCAGCACACCAACCGCCGCCACCGCCCTGACTACGACAGCCCGGCCAGGCGAACGCCCTGCCGACCACCCACCACTTAAACCCGCCATGCCCGTCACTCCGTCACTCAACAACGTCATGCTGTCATGAGCTGCAACAACTGTCCGCAGGAACAGTCATCACGCCCCCCCCAAATTCGAAGTCTGCCGGCCCGGAAACCTGCAGAGATCGCCCCATCACTACTAGAACATCGCAATTGTGCGCATGCCACTCCGAGGTCGAAATAAATGACAGAAACCGAGCGATCGTCAGATTCGGACCGCCACTCAGGAATTCTCGCACCGGAAAAGTCGTTTTCAATCCCGCAATTTCACACAATCGCCCCACGTTGCACGCAAGCTCACCGGAAACTGCCCGAATCGCACGAATCCGCCCGCGATTCCGTTTGCCGTCATTGCTTTTTCTGGCATGATGCAGGGTGGCAGACTTCCGCCCCAGGGGCACTACACCCCGCTGGCCGTCCCATTTTTTGAAGCTGACCCATGCTGCTGATTTTTCTGCGAGTAGCCTACCTGCTGATCTGTGCCGGCGCTATCCTTGCGTACATCTCCACGGAAACAGTCGCCGGAAAAACGGCACTGATGCCGCCCGTCATCGAAAACAATAAGGCTCTGGCCTTCTTCGTCCTGCTGTTTATCTCCCAGTTCGTCACCATCGGCGACCTGCTGATCCGACGCAAACGCATCGAAGTCATTTCCAGCGTGTACTTCGGAATCCTGATCGGCGTCCTGCTCGCCTACCTCATGATCCAGGCACTGACACCCGTGGTTCCTCCGGACAGTGGCTACCACACACTGGTTGTGCTGCTGACACTGCTGATACTGCCGTACCTCTGCGTCTCGCTGCTGCTGCAAACCAAGGACGACTTCCGCTTCGTTATCCCCTACGTGGAATTTCAGCGTGACCTGAAAAGCGGGCGCCCGCTCGTTGTTGACAGCAGCTCACTGATCGACGGACGCATCGCTGATGTCGTCGAAACGCAGATCATCGAATCACAGTTGATCGTCCCCGATTTTGTCCTCGCTGAAGTCCAGGAAATCGCTGACTCGTCAGACAAAAATCGTCGCGTCCGCGGACGTCGCGGATTGGAAGTACTGGCAAAAATCCAGCAAAGCACGCACGTCGACGTTAAGGTCGTGGAAACATCACGCAACGAATTTCGCATGATGACCGTCGATCAAAAAGTTGTGGCGCTCGCCAAACAGATGCGCGGCGGTGTCATCACCAATGATTTCAACCTGAACAAAGTTGCCAGCGTGCAGGGCATTCCGGTCATCAATCTTAATGACGTCGCGAACGCCCTGAAGCCACGCTATATCCCCGGCGAACGCCTCAATATTCGCGTCATCAGGGATGGTGATGGCCCCGGCCAGGGTGTCGGATACCTCGATGACGGCACTATGGTCGTCTGCGAAAATGCCTCCGCACTCGCCGGCCGCGACATCGCCGTCACTGTCACCAGCGTCCTCCAAAACAGCGCCGGTCGCATGATCTTCGGGAAACTGGCCTATCGTCCCGGTGAACAGCCGTCAGCCTGAATCACTGCATGATCATCCATGCCGCCTTCAGATACTCCGTCTCCGGACACGTCGACAGCACCGGATGATCAGGAGCGGCGCCGGTTCTGGCAATCAACTGGAACGAACGCGGCGCCGCAGGGTGACCGTCCGCCTCTCCCTCGTCACCCGGGGACCTCGCCGCCGCTGACAGCAACTGCAGAAACTCAGACTCCGGCAGCAGTCCCGCACACGTACAGCTCAGCAGCAGCCCGCCCGGCTTCACCAGCCGCATCGCCAGACGATTCATCGCAAAGTGCCTGCGAGTCCCGTCTTCAATCTCCATCCGACTGCGAATCAGCTTTGGCGGATCCAGAATCACCACATCAAACTGTCGCCCGTTCCGCAGCATCTCCCGCATATAACTGAAAATATCAGCCTGCACAAAACGCACTCGAGCCTGATTCAAATTCGCATTCTCACGGGCCACCTCCAGCGGCTCCTCATCCAGATCCACCCCGATCACTTCCGACGCCTGCCCCAGTACCTTCGCCTGAATCGAAAAACCGCCCGTGTAACAGCACAGATCCAGCACCGTTTTCCCGGCACAAAACTCCGCCAGTCGACGCCGATTCTCACGCTGATCGCAGAAAAAACCCGTCTTGTGACCACCATCAAACCGCACACGAAATCGCGTCCCATACTCCTGTATGATCACATTCCCCGGACAACCCTCAGACTTCAGCTCCGGGGGATCACAACCCTCCTGAGACAAAAACTGCGGACTCGTTCGCAGCAGCCAGTGCTGCGCACCCGTGATCTCCGCCAGCATCGGCAACAACAGAGAACCACGCTGATACATCCCCAGCGAAAATGCCTCCGCCGACAACACCCCCGCAAAATTGTCCACCACCAGCCCCGACAAACCGTCAGACTCAGCATGCACAACTCGCCACGCCGAAGCCTGTGCAGGCAGTTTCAGTGTCTCAGACCGCAGCGACACAGCCCCTGCCAGCTTGCCCCTCCACGCATCATCGCCCGGCAACTGCGCACCATGCCACAGCAGACGCACACACAGCTCGCTCCGAGAATTGTACAGACCATAAGCGAACGGCTGTGCCCCCTGCTCAGCATACACCGCCACCAGATCTCCAGCCTTCGCACCACCACTGTCCTCCAGCCGACGACGATACATCAGCGGATGCAGACTCCGACTTTTCATCCGCACCACAGGAATCGGATCCGACGATCGAGGCCCCAGCCGGGCCCGCTGCCGCACCAGCTGCCCGCCCGACTCACTGCCAGTATGCACAACATCCGCCCATGCACCCTCGCCCGAATGCTCCGGCTCCGACGATAAATGCCGTGACCCCCGAGCACCCTGGGCACCCCGAGCCCCCTGGGCACCCCGTGATCCGCGAGCCCCCCGGGAATCTGTGTGGCGAGACTTCTTCATCGCTTGTCCTTCAACTTCCGTTCAGGGCGCCAATTCCACCTGCCGACTCAGCGTCTGCAAATATGCCACCAGATCCACAAACTGATCCGCCGTCAGAATCTCAGCCACGTTCGCCGGCATCGGCGAAGACGCAGAAATCCGACGCTCATCCAGATCCGCTGCCGGCAAAATCGTCTCCCGACCCTGACTGTCCGTCATGCTGACACGCTCGTCCGTCAGCTCCTTCAGCAGTCCACTGATCGCCTGCCCGTCCTTCGTCACAATCGTTGTCGTCCGAAACGCCACATCCACATTACGGCTCGGAGCCAGAATGTCCTCCAGCATCCGCTGCACTCCACGACTGGCAACACCATCCAGATTCGGACCGACCTGCCGCCCCTCACCCGCCACCTGATGACAAATCTGGCAATTCTTCCGGAACAACTCCCGACCAGATTCCACCACACCAACTCGCTCAGACAACAACTGCCGCCGCTCACTGATCAGTCTGTCAGTTTCCGCGGTCTCTTCCGGCAACTGAGCCACAATCTCAGCCATTCGCCGCTTGACATCCTCGGACGCAACAGCCTGCAGCCTCAACTGCACCGCCGGGCGCTGCAGCAGCCGCGCTGAAGCCTGACCAGCCTCAATCAGACCCGCCAGCACAGCCGCACCGGCACTGTCCGCGGCCAGCAACTCCGCCATCTGCTGCTGTTCCACCGCCGTAGCACCATGAAATGCCAACTTCAGCAGCGACATGGAATCCGCCTGCGCACCCGCACCAAACGACCCCCGCACTGCCCACACGAGCTGCTGATCTGCCTCAGGCATCTGCGGCACCAAAGCCAGGGCCGCCAAAACAGAGCTGCCCCGCAACTTCGCCAACGCACCAGCCGCCTCAGAACACTCCCGACCACTCAGATCCGCAACAACCGTCAAATGCTCAAGCACACCAGCAAACTGCTGCAGACCAAACTCCGCAATCAGTGCAATCGCTGTCCCGCGACGACGCGACTGATCTGAAGGATTCAAACCCGCCACCGAAAATCGACCCGCCGCCAGCCACGCATACGCCGTCGCACTGTCACCATCCACCAGTTCCAGCCGCACCGGCCGACCAGCCTCCCCCTGCAATGACCAGCTGACCTGCTGCGCCACGTCGTTCCGCGGCGGTGAGACCTGCCGCAAAACCTGACCCGTGCCCGCATCCACCAGACGCACCACATTCACCTGCTTCAAAGGCCTGTCCGGAAAACCATCATGTCCGGCCACATAAAAACTGAACTCCGACGGAGCCCTGAAAGACTCAGACTGCCAGCGACCTGTCTTCTGCTCACCAGACTCAAAACTGCTGAACAACACAGCCCCCTCGACACCATCCGCACAGCGTCGCGATGTTGTCACACCCCAGCAGTTGTCCTTCGACACACCACCGGATGTCGTCACCGCACTCCACGTCAACGCTCGCTCCTGCTGCAGAGCCTGCACATCACCCAGCTCACGCATGCCAAGCTGCTGCAGTACCAGCGATTCCGCCCACGTTAAAACAGACTCCGGAATCGGCTGGCGACGCTCTGTGAACCCTCGAGCCATCGCGGACAGCAACCGCACCTGCTCGTCCGGCCGCTCGACAAACTGCGATCTGATGGCCCCCACCACCACCCCCGCAGCCTCCGGACTGACCTGCGCTGCCGCATACTGCAGATATTCAGGCAGACGCGCCGGCTGCAGCTCAGCTATCACGGGCATGCTCCGAGCCACAAAGGCAGCTCCCGCTGCCGATTTCACTGCCAGACACAAATCGGCCACCGCTGCAATCTCTGAACGCAGTCGCAGCCCACCCGCGAAACGCTGCAACCAGTCCTCCTGCAGCAGATGGTTCCTCAAAGCCATCCGCACCGAATGCCGCAGATGCACATCACCCAGATCGGTCGTCAGCAGCAGCCGCAGCAACGGCCCCTGCAGTGACTCAGAACAATGCACCGCTGCCGCCGCCACCGCAGCACGCCGCACCAGCGCAGACGAGTCACCAAAACCACGCAGCAGCAACGCACCGCTGTCCGCCGTCAATGCCCCGCCAGCAGCTGACTCACGCAACGCTCGAAACACATGCACCCGCACCGTCTCGTCCTCATCCGTCAGCAGCACCGACAGATCCGCAGCCGACACCGCACCCAATTGCACCAGCAAACGCAGACTGTTTCGCCGCAACTGCGGTGATTCCGCACGCAAACCCGCACGCAGCAAAGGTATCGCCCGGTCACCTTCACGATCCAGCAGCAGATCCCGAGCCAGTCGCTGCTGCGGCAAAGTGCCATCAGACAGCACTTCAATCAACTGCTCAGCAGTCTTCACTGTCAGATCCGGGCCATAACCCGTCGACCACGAACGCCCCGCATCAGCAGCCTCCCACGAGACTCGCCAGATCCGACCGCGATACCGATCACGACCCGGATGCTTCAGATCCACCTCGTAATGACCAATAATCCGGTTGTAAAAATCCGCCACATACAGCGCACCATCCGGACCCGCCACCAAATCCACCGGGCGAAACCACGGATCCCGACTGCTGACCAAATCCGGCTGCTCAACCGCCCGCACACTCGAACCACGCCGCTGCAACTGATTGCGATTGATCCGCGATGTCATCACGTTGCCATCAAATGTCGAATCAGCATACTCCGCCGGAAACAGTGTCTCGGCACCCAGCGCCAATGCGGCTATCGCCGTCGACCCGTGCAAATGATCCATCACATTCGGCACATAGCCCAGCCCGTCATGCGGACGACCAAAACTGTCATAACAGCCACCCGGCAGCAACAGCGTCACCGGCTTCGTATGACAGTCCGCCGTATAGATATCACCCAGTTGATCAATCGCCATCCCGAACGGATTCACCTGACCCTGCGTGTACAACTCAATCCGCGATCCATCCGGACGGAACCGAAACGTGTTGCCGGATGTCAGCACCACCCGATGCCCGTCACGACCTGCCACCTCAGACCGATTATTGAATCCATGACACGCATAAATCCAGCCATCATCGCCACGCCGAAACGCATTGCACATGCCATGCGTGTCCCGTGATGTGTCAAAGGGGCCATACAGCACCTCGCGGCTGTCACACACGCCGTCTCCATCCGTGTCCCGCAACAGCCAGATGTTCGGAATGCTGAAACAGATCACCCCATCCTGCCACGGAATCAGCCCGATCGGAATATTCAGGCCATCCGCAAACACCGTGGAACGATCCGCCCGAAAATCCCCGTCCGTGTCCTCCAAAATCCGAATCGTGTCACGCGGTACCGCATCCGCCGCTGCCGCAAACGGATACTCCTCAGAACTGCTGACCCAGAGGCGTCCGCGAGCATCCACGGCAAGATTCATGGGCTTGGCCACCTGCGGCTCACTGGCCACCAGATGCACACGAAACCCCGCAGGCAACTCGAAACTGCGGTGCTGCTCCTCTGCACTCACAGGCTCCGTATCACGCACTCCCAGCGCAAACTGATCCTGCTGCTGAGCAACTACAGCCTGCACCATCAGCAATGACACCAGCATCAACAGACTCAGACGAGAAGTTCGTCCACGCATGACATGCTCCAGAGATGAAACAGCCGAGTACGCAGTGCACCCACTACTCATAACGCAGCGCATCGATCGGATCCAGACAACTGGCCCGCCAGGCCGGATACAACCCAAACACCAATCCCACACAGGCCGCAAATACCATCGCCACAATTCCAGCCGGAATCGATACCACCACCGGCCAGTCCGCTCCCGGACTGATCGTGTTGATCAGCTTCGTAATCCCCACCGAAGCACCGATGCCCATCGCCAGTCCAATCACTCCTCCAAAACAACTGAGCACCACCGACTCAATCAAAAACTGCACCAGAATATCGCGACCCCGAGCTCCCATGGCCATCCGAATGCCGATCTCCCGAGTCCTCTCGGTTACAGAAACCAGCATAATATTCATGATCCCCACCCCACCCACCAGCAGCGAAATCCCCGCAATTGAAGCCAGCAGCGCGGTCATCATTCCCGTAATCGTCCCGAACAGCTGCGACAGCTGCTCACTGGTCACCACCTCAAAATCCGCCTTCTGCCCCATGGCGATCCGGTGACGGTCACGCAGCAGCGCGGTAATCTCTCCGCGAGCCGTCTCGATCAGTTCGGGGCCGCGCGCACCCACCAGAATCGCCGCCACATCGTTGAAACTGCTGCCCTGCAGTCGCCGCTTCACCGTAGTATAAGGCATCAGCACCACGTTGTCCTGATCATCGCCCGTCAGAGATGCCCCCTTCGCACCCAAAACTCCCACAATCGTAAACGGTATATTGCCGATCCGTATCTGCTGACCCACCGGATTATCCGACGGAAACAGTTCACGCACCACCGTATAGCCAATCACACACACACAGTTGCCCGCTCGCTCGTCACGCTCCGTAAAAAAACCGCCCGCCTCAATCTCCCAGCTCCGCACCCGCAAATAGTCCACACCCACTCCCCACATCTCCTTCGGCTGCATGTTCGTATTGCCGCGAACGACAGGACGAGCACCAAAGACGAGCGGTGAAAAAGCCAGCACCGAAGAACACTCGCGACCAATCGCCCGCGCATCATCGTCAGTCAAAGTAATCATGTTGCCGGACTGCACACCCCCGCGACGCCGATCAAATCGCGGCTGCACCACTATGAAATTTGAACCAATCGACTGCAGCTGATTCTGCAGCAGCTGCCCCGCACTGCTGCCCACAGACACCATCGTCGTCACCGCCGCAATCCCAATCACTATCCCCAGCACCGTCAATGCCGCACGCATCTTGTTCCGCAGCAATGCCCGCACCGCCACATACACCGTCAACAGAAAGCTCATGGGGCCTCCGGAGGCTTAATGCCGGTCACTACTTCATCGCCATCCTTCAATGATCCACTCAGCACATGAGTAAACCGATAGTCACTGTCACCAATCTGAATCTCCGCCGCCTTCAGCCGACCCGAATACATCGCCTCGACTGACGCGTCACCGGCTACCGGGACAGCCGGAGTCCCGGCAGCCGCTGCTGCCTCCTCCACCGTCTCACGCAGCCACACAATCCGCTTCGTCGCCGCCTTCGCCGCTGCCACGTTCTCGTCCACAGGGGGCGTCAGAGCAGAACTGGCAGAATTCTCACGAGCCTCCTGAGTCGTAAACAGCTCCAGATACTTCTGATCCGCCTCACGCACCTGACCCTTTTCAGGATTGAACCGCAGTGCCTCGTTTGGAATCTTCAGGATCCCCTTCAGCTCAGAAACCTGAAACGTCAGACTGGCCGTCATCCCCGGCAACAGCTTCAGCTCGGCGTTCGGAGTCGCCACAATCACAGGGTAGGTCACCACGTTCTGACTGACCGTCGGCGAAATTCGAATCTGCTCAATCGTCGCATCCCGAAACACCTCATCCGGATACGCGTCCACCGAAAAGAAAATCGGCTGCTTCGCATCCTGAGCCGCCCGGATCAGCCCGATGTCCGCCTCGTCCACAGCCGCCAGAATGTGCATCTTCTCGCGCATCTGCGGAGCAATCACGAAAAGCTCCGGAGTCTGGAACTGGGCTGCCAATGTCTGCCCAGGATCAATCTTGCGATCAATCACCACCCCGTCCACAGGTGATGTAATCCGCGTATACCCAACGTTGGCCATCGAATTCTCAAGATTCGCCTGAGCCTGGCTGACACCAGCCTCAGCCACCTGCAGCTGTGCCTCCAGCGCACTTCGAGCAAACCGGTACTGGTCCAGCTCAGCCTGCGAAATGAAGTCCGCATTCTCTTCCTTCAACGCCAGTGATCGCTTTTCATCATTGATCGCCCGCTGCAGCTCGGCCTTCACACGGTCCACCTCGGCCAGCCGAGTCTTCAAAGCGGCCTCGTCACGCGACACCGCAGCGTTGTAAATCCGCGGATCTATCTCAGCCAGCAGCTGCCCAACCTTCACCTCCGTGTTGAAATCCACATGCAGCTTTTCAATCGGACCGCTGACAAAACTGCCCACCTTCACCTTCAATACCGGATTCAGCTCACCCGTCGCATTCACCGAAATCCGCAGATCCCCGGTCTCCAGACGCGACAACCGATACCGCGGCTTGTTCCGCTCAGCAAACCACCGCTGCGCACGCTGACCGCCAAAAAACAGCAACGCACCCACCACGGCCAAAACAATCGTGTAGCGGATAATCGATTTCATCAGCACTCTCAGTCAATTCCCGGAAACACCCCACCCCACCTCACCCACTCCCCGTAGCTCGGGCTTTCCAGCCCGAGCCCCCAACACCAACACCCCCTCCGTAGCTCGGGCTTTCCAGCCCGAGCACCCACCCCAACACCCCCTCACGACTTCAAACGCACCACCGCATCCTCCTGAGGCATACTGCCCACCGCCTGCTTCGGCAGCCGACACGCAATCTTCACCCGCGATGCCGCATCGTCGATGTAGGTCCGACTGTGCTCCGCCGCATGCTGAGTCAGCCACGCAAACAATCGACCATTACCCACCCCAGTCTCAATCTCCGCCTCCACAAAACCGCCCGACAGCCGCAGCCCCACCACCTCATGCAGACGGTCCAGACCCAGCCCCTGAGCCGCACTGATCGTCACCGTGTCCCCATACCGCCGACGCAGCACGTCCACAAATGACTGGTCCTGCACTCGATCCACCTTGTTCAGCACCAGCAGCACATTCGTCGCCTCAATCCCAATCTCCTGCAGGACCTCATAAACCGTACGGATCTGCCGCTCCGCCTCCGGACTGCTGGCATCCACCACATGCAGCAGCAGATCCGCATGCCGCGCTTCTTCCAGCGTCGAACGGAATGATGCCACCAGATGATGCGGCAGATTCCGCACAAAGCCCACAGTATCGCTCAGCAGCACATCCCCGAATGCCGCCACATGCCAGCGGCGAGTCCTGGTGTCCAGAGTCGCAAACAGCTTGTCCTCAACCAGCACGTCTGCTCCCGTCAGAGCCCTCATCAGAGTACTCTTGCCGGCATTGGTGTAACCCACCAGCGACACCGTCGGCTGCTCACGACGCAGTGACACCGTCCGACTGCGACGCTCCTCCACATCATGCAGCCGCGACTTCAGCTCAGCAATGCGACGGTCAATCAACCGCCGGTCCGTCTCCAGCTGCTTTTCACCCGGGCCACGACCAGCTCCCAGACCACCCGTACCGCCACCACCGACGCGCTCAAGGTGAGTCCACATGCGTTTCAGTCGAGTCCGATAGTACATCAGCTGCGCCAGCTCCACCTGCAGCATCGCCTCAGTGGTGCGGGCATGAGTCGCGAAGATGTCCAGAATCACCTCGCTGCGATCCACAATCGGCTTCTCCAGAGCCTGCTCAAGCGCGCGGCCCTGGGAAGGGGACAGATTGTTGTCGAAGATGACCATCTGCGCCTCAGTCGCCAGAATCATCTGCTTCAGCTCTTCCAGCTTGCCACTGCCGATGCAGGTGGAAGGCGTCGGAGTTTCGCGGAACTGCACCAGCTCGCCCACGACCTCCACCCCCGCCGTATGCACCAGCCCCTTCAGCTCGTCCAGCGCATTCGTGCGGTCAAACCCATCGTCCGGATGAAATACTCCCGCCAGCACCGCCCGCTGACTGGAAACCTTCAAGGACTCTCGCTTCGGATCACCCAAGTCTCTGGACCCTTCCCCGGAAAAAATTCCACCGCCCCGCAAAACGGTCACAAAAACGAAAATTTCCAGTCACTACTCAGCCGCCATCGTACCCGCCGCCCCCGCTGCGGGAAAGCCAAACCTTCTGCTACCCCCCGAGACTCCCGGATTGGCACGAAATCCCCCTTCCGCCATGTCACCGTCGGTGACTGTCTGTATTCCGCCTTATTCGTGGAATGCAACAACCGAAAACATTCAGCCCGAGGAATCTCGCCAGTCTCGGCTTCACTGGAGGGGATCCCCATGACAGAGAACCTCCCCGCACTGCCTCTGCCGCACACTCGCGATCCCACCACTCTGCTGTGCAGCATTGCCCATGACCACCATCGAATTTGATCGGAACTCCGCACGCAAAAAATGGCGGCGCCCAGCTCCTGGGAACTGCGTTAACACCCCGCCGCCGCTTTTGAATGGCACGTATTTCATGGATCGATTGCTGGTGTTTGGATCCGCGATTGTCCTTCCTCCCAGTCTGGATTGGCCCTGTAGGCCTGTTCCGGATGGGTGGGATCCGGATACCGTGCGAGCAAGACGCCTTCGCGAACCATTTCGCTCAAAAATCGATTCCGGATCCCCTCCGGATGGCGGTTGAGCAGTCCGGCAAGTTGTGAAACCGTCAGAGATTGAATCTGACACAACTGCCAAATCAACTCCCTCATCTTTGCGGGAGCCAACCGGGCTTTTTCCCGGGCCGGCGCGGCAATCGCCAGCAACTCGGCTCCGTCCAGCACAGGATCAGTACGTTGGGAGCTGCCGTCGTTGTGTTGGGAGCTGCCGCCGTTGTGTTGGGAGCTGCCGCCGTTGTGTTGGGAGCTGCCGTCGTTGTGTTGGGAGCTGCCGTCGTTGTGTTGGGAGCTGCCGTCGTTATGTTGGGAGCTGCCGTCGTTATGTTGGGAGCTGCCGCCGTTATGTTGGGAGCTGCCGCCGTTATGTTGGGAGCCCGCCTGCAGTATCTCCGTCTCGCCCGGTGCGTCTCGATCGGACCTTACCAGCTTTTCTGACAGCCGGTATGATGCCCAGCGGCCATAGCCGTCCTTCACCAGATGCCCTTTCCCAACAAGATCCTGCAGAAGTCGGGTGATATCGGTCGGGTGATCGCTGGAAAACTGCTGCAGTCGCTGGTTGGTGACAATCCCTTCCAGATCTGCCGTCACCAGAGCCTGAACTTCTCGAGCACTCAATCCGCGCAGATTGTCCCCGGAGGCAGTTCGCAAACGCCCAACGGACTCTTCCGGTAACAGGCTGACCATCGGCAGCACCAGTCGCACGCGGTCCGGACGCTGCAGTTCCTGAATCTGTGGCCAACGCCATTTCTGCGACGCCCAGCCCTGACGAATCTTGTCGATACCGGATCCGGCCTTTTCCCCATATCCGAGCATGGCGAACATACCCTGCAGTGTCCGGTTACGGCACTCGCTAACCGCACCTTTCAGGATCTGATCAATCCCCAGCAGCAGTGTCCCGGGATTGGAGAATTCGAGCCGATCTCGATATCGCTCAATAACTATACCCCCCTGCCCGCGATAGTCGGCATGAATCAGAGCATTCACGAATGCTTCCCGAATGGCTTCGTGGACGATGGTGTCGTCGTGCCTTTGGAACAAACTGACGTCCTGTTGAGAAGCCAACTGAAACGGAATCCTCAGGTCGCGGACCACACGCGGGTATGCACGCTCAAAAAACTGGAACAGATTTGCAGTCCAGGTACCATCCGGCCACACGCGATCGGTCCAGCGGACCTGCGGATCCGACGAAAGTCGTTCTCGATAGTCAATATGGTATTGGGGTACAGCAGACGGATCACGGATCGCATTGTCCTTCCCGAACATCAACAACCCTGCGACAGTCAGCCCTTCGTGCCCCGTTGTCCGGTCCGTTCGCCAGCCACCGAGTTTTTCAAGAAGTCCCCTGTTGTCAGCCTTCAACCATGGATGAACTGGTGATCGGGAGGCGAAGCGGTTGCGATACTGGTCAAGACTCGGCTGATCGAGGTCGTCGAGACTGAAGCCCTCAAGGATCTCGCTATCGGCTGGCTGTTCAGCCTGGTCAGCCAGCATCCGCCCAACTTCCTGCCGACTACACAGATAATCTCCGTCGTTTTGGCGCCGATATGTTCCCTCAAGTGGATTCTGGCCGGTGAAGACGGGGCGCTGCCGGCGATTGGCGCGAGGCACCTGCACTACAAGCACCTGCCTGCCGCTCACTGTGACAATCCGTATGTCGTGGTTAACACACAGATTCGCACTGATCTTGCTCCGGTTATTGATTGTATTCCAAAGGTCTTTTTCCATTCTTTCGACGTCATCGATGCCATGGATCTCGAATCCACTGTTGGCCTCTCGGACGCCAAGCACGATCACACCACCATCCGTGTTCGCCATCGCGCTATACGTATGCCACAGGCTGCCTGGCAGTCCCCCTTTGGCAGACTTGAATTCCCAGTCCTTGTCTTCCCCGGCATTCACTGCCGCCAGAATTTCGCTGGCATTCATACGGCACCCCCGGCAGTCCCGGCCACCTGCCTGCTTTTTGCAATGTACTCATCGGGTAACTGATGTTCATTCGCCCCAATGACAGTATGTTCCAGATAATCCTGCGGCGGACTTTTCTCCGGAACGACGAATTCATCACCCGCAACGTACATTTCCGCGTTGCGAAGCGATCCGTCTTCCATTTCCACAGTCACCGGTGTCCGTCCGTAATTCACATCCATGACACCCTTCTTGTTGAAAACCAGTCAATAGTAAGACAGCTTTGCTCGAATTGCGCGACGGATCAATCCCGTTCTGTTCTGCTTGCGGCCTTTGGACAGATTGCTGCCGCCACCGGATGCCTTTTTCCGCCACTCTACACCCGCCCCGCGACATTCTGCTTCCCATGCAGTCACAGGATGGAACAGTGATGGAAACACTGCTGTGTATCTTACCGAACTTGCACCGGAAATACTCTGCGGTCGAGAACAGATTCAGGAAGGATCCGCCGTTGCAGCGGCGCAGGGGACGGAATCAGGCAAACCGCATTGAAAAAACACGCGAAAGTCCAGCCACGGAATACACTAAAGACACGAGATGAATCGTAAAAAACACCTCAGGCAGCCGGCAGGCACCACTGACTGCATTCTTCGTGTGATTCGTCTATCGTGGTTCGACTCCAGACACCACAGACGACACCTGCTTGCCACCACACGTCTGGCCACATCACCTCATTCAGTGGAAACTGCGCATTCGTGCGGTCAAACCCATCGTCCGGATGAAATACTCCCGCCAGCACCGCCCGCTGACTGGAAACCTTCAAGGACTCTCGCTTCGGATCACCCA
>VFQT010001009.1_pt1 | contig 36958 bp, 25 predicted proteins | sample 3512381 | NCBI WGS metagenome assembly VFQT01 (sample SAMN10412376, study PRJNA504923) | tailings metagenome | isolation source: Relicate 2 Philex TSF3 active mining site | place: Philippines: Tuba, Benguet | collected 2017-08-29 | reverse complement strand
TCTCTCCGGACTTGCCGAACCAACAGCATTCGACATACATCATGTGGAACAGCTTGCAAAGTGGCTACCCGTCGAGCGCCAACAACGGGCCACAGCGTAGGAATTCGTGACGTACATATTGCCGTAGCCGTCAAGCTTGTACTCAGGCTCGGGCAGACGGGTGATTTGTACTCTACGTAATATTTTAGTTCGCAGAACGTTGTTCTTTGCCTATGAAAACCGTTTTGGTACCCATTTGTTAAGTTAATGGAATGTATTAGTTTCGGAAGCGGCATAGCTTTTGCGGCGTCTTCATTCGATGCCATTGAATGGAGGTATGAACAGATGACGCTTACACTTGAAGAACTCGCAATCGTTGATGCACGGCGCTTGCTCTCCACACTGAATGACTGTAACTCTTCGGACGCTTTGACGGTAAGAATTGGTACAGACATGCTGTGCAATGACCGTAGCGATGCAGACTGTGCGTTTGACTGGCTCGCTGTTCTGATGCTTGGTGAACGCCTTCATGTCCTCGGATGTGACCCGACATGGGCTCCTGTAGGTGATTCTGAGCGTCCATTGGCGGTTGACTTTAAGCTAAACAATCCAGTAGGTGAGATGGAGCTCGCGTATCTTCATCAGTACGCAGCGGCTTACCTTTCGTTCTACACAGATGGTCGATACGGAGCAAACACCTCCTCAGATGACACATTTGACTACGAGAAGTCACTGTTGGATTTCGAAGACAGAATCCAGACCAACGTCCATCGCTTTCACGACATCGCAAAGCTGTACACTGCCTGCTTTGTCGGGGGCTTGCGAGAAAACTACCTGGGCGCGGATTATGTGACGATGCTTGGTATTCATCAGCTCCGCTTGAAGCAATGGCTGGATGTCAGTGCTCTGCGGTGCAGCGCCTAGCTGACTGCGCTATCGGCGTAGATAAGTCTTCGTGGAGAGGAGTCCTCTACCTTCCACGATTTCATACAACGCCCCCGGCTTGACCTTTGAAACTTTATCAACAACGCCGCTTGGCCATGTAATGACCGCTGTGTAGTCATTCTTGGAATCTGCAGTGCCAAAGATGACGCGTCGGTCACTTGCTGAAAGATAGCTGGATCCTGCCCGAACCCAGTCGACCTGCTTTTTGCCGTCCGGAGAAATGAGCGTGATACGGGCATGGCTGCCATCCGCGTTTGACTTCCGACCACGGAGCAGAAATGAGACCGAATTCGCAGTGGTCGATCCACGGTTCAGGAAGAGCTGTGAAGGTGAGTTCTGATTGGTTGCAAGTACATCGACAAAACCATCATTATTGATGTCGGCGGTTGCCAAGCCACGGGAGATGACCGGCTCGGCAAGAGGACCTAATACCTCAGCTGCTTCAATCGGAGAAAAGGTCGCATTACCGGCATTGCGATATAGGCGCTTTGCCTGCTTTACGCCGACAGACTGCTTCAAATCCACACTTAGTTGAACATGACCATCCGCCGTCATCAAGTCCTGCCAACCATCATTATCGTAGTCAAGAAACTCGCAACCGAATGACAGGTACTTCATGTGAGCCTGTGCAATTCGACTGGTGTCGGCCGCATTTTCGAAGAAACCATCCCCTATATTTTTGAAAAGAGTATTTGGCATCCCTGCGAAGTTTGTGACAAACATGCTTGGTCGCGATGTCCTGTCATAGTCGGCAATTGCGATGCCCATGCCTGCCATAAGGGAGCCATTTTCAGAATAAGCACACCCTGCTTCAACGGCTTTATCGGTGAACTTCAAGCCGCCATTGTTATGCCAGAGAAAGCTTGGAGAGAGGTCATTGGCTACGAAAATATCCTGCTTGCCATCCTGATCGTAGTCAACAAATGCGACCGCCAAACCACGCCCCTTGTTCGCCTCAATGCCACTTGTCTTCGTAATGTCTACAAATCCCTTTGGGGTATTCCTAAACAGCCGGTGCGTATCCGCATCGTAGATTTCTGGAGTACAGTAATCGCGCGTACCTAGGGCATTCTTACAGGGCTTATCGGTCTCCGGCGTCCATGGAGAGTAATAGCAAATATAGAGGTCCAAGCGGCCATCGTTGTCGATGTCACCAAACGCTGCACTGGTAGCAAAACCCGTGCTGTGCGTTTTGGCTAAGCCAACTCGCTCACTCACGTCCTCAAACTTGCCTGAGCCGCCAAGATTCCGAAACAAAAAGTTTCGGGGATACGCGGTTATCAGGATGTCGCTGTAGCCATCATTGTCGTAATCTGCCACCGCCACACCATGGGCATACCCAAGGTCTTTGTCGAGACCACTGCCCCGGATGGCATCGGTGAACGTGTTATCCCCATTGTTGCGGAAAAGTCCTGTCAGGGCGCGCGGTCCTTTCAGCTGGTCAACCGATGATGCCCCAGGTTGGAGCAGAATGACATCGAGGTTGCCATCCCGGTCAATATCGACAAACCCGCCGCCGGCAGGAGTGCTCTCAATGAAGTAAAGGCGTTTTCCACCAATGCCGGTGTCAGCGGTGAAGTTAATCCCTGCCTGCTTAGCGATATCGATGAACAGAGAGGACTTGTAGTCATTGAAAGATTTCGACGCTGTACCAGTGGGTGCGCCAGACTTTGTGCAACCAGGTACGAGCAAGCTGAGTGCAACCAGAAGTGGCAGTGGATGGACAATTCTCATTGCGATGCTCCAGGTTTTGTGTTCGAGTTAGATCGCATCGCTGACAGCTTCTGCATCAGCACCTGGCGGTTGTTTTCCAGCTTCTCGAGCTTCTTCCAAGCTGCATCGATTTCCGGGTCCCCGGGTGTCAGCTTGTCGGCGTGGTCGAGGTAGACGCGGGCATTCATGGTGTTTCCGATGCTCAGGCTGAAGAGTCCGGTTTCCTTAAACAGTGCTGCATTCTTTGGGTCAACCGCACAGCGCTTCATCAGGCCACGCATTTTGTCATTGTCCCGCCGAAGGGCTTCGAAGCGCCCTTGTGCGATCTTAGCTTTTGCAGGTAGTTTGGCTTGCGTATAGGCATTTGCCAGCTCAAACTGAATATCCATCTTCCGCGGCATTTTCTTCGCTGCATCCTCGAGGATGGCAACCGCCTTCGCGGTATCCCGAATTCGAAGGTAGAGTTTGCCAAGATAGAGTCGGGGGAAAAGGGCATTGGGCTCAAGCTGGAGGGCGCGCTGAAAATGGGCGATCGCTTTCTCCGAACCGGCAGGGGATGCATCCAAACGATAGGCAAGGATTCCCTGATATGTTGCTGCCAGATGGCTGTTTGGCGCGAGCTTGACAAAGCGCTCTATGTACTCGCCAGCTTCTGCATCCCGCTTGCGCTCAAGAAGCGACTGACAGTACTTTTCTAAAAAGTCGGCATCATTTGGGAGCAACTTAACGAGCTTTTCCAAAGCGGCAAGCTGCTTTTCACCCATTCCACCGGAGCCTGCAAGTGAAGCTACGACAGCCAGAGAAGGGATATGTTCCGGATTACGCTTCAGTTCCTTTTCAGCTTCTTCGAATGCTGCAAGCTCACTCCGGACGCTAAGGAAAGCGATAGCAAGACGACCGTGGCATTCCGGAGTCTCAGGGGCACGCTCAACAACCTCCGACATACAACGGATTGCATCCTCGAAGCGCTCACGGCCAAAGTAGTATTCACCGAGGAGAATCCACGCTTCGATAAGGTTTGCATCCGTACGAACTGCCTGCTCCCACTCCGCTGCCGCCATATCGTAGTCTCCACGCTCTGCAAGGCGGTTTCCTTGCGCAAAAAAGTTCTGAGCTTTGGAGTTTCCTTTGAGAGAGAGTGGAGCAAACCACAATCCAATGGCAAGGATTGGTAACACGATGACAGCGATGAGCATCAACCTACGGCGCATGAAACTATCCTATCCCAAACAAAACTGGGGTCCCGGATGGGACCCCAGCATGTGTTGAAACCAAACCGGATTAGCGACCCATTTGCTTTCGCATATCTTCCCGCATTGCAGGGTCGATATTCTTTGGGTCTGCGGGTGCAGCACCTGGCATGGTCATCTGCTTAGGTTCGAGCGCATCAGGTGGCGTTTCTGCCTCCTTTGGCCCGCACCCGGAGATCATTGCAAGGGCTGCAATGACCATTGTCATAGAAAGTAACTTCTTCATTATGTTGAAGCCTATCGCAGACGTGGGCAGATGGCGTTGTTGTCATTCCAGTTCGCGCCAGGGAAGGTGAAGTTGCCATCATCAGCCTTGACGGTCAGGTCTCCAGCGTTGCGTGCTGGGTTGAGCTCCCACATGTTGCGGTCGAGTGGCAAAATGGTCTGCTTCCACTTCATCGCCTTGGCATGGCCATCAGCAAAGATCCAGTTTGCTGGCGTACCGGAGTTTGGAGTTGCCGGGTTACCAAAGTGCTGGTACGCACGGTTTTGGTTACAGGTTCCACCAACGATTCCGTAGCCCATGTCAACCGTAGGATCCCAGTAGTTGGCTTCGCCAATAAGGATCATGTCTGCAGGAGCAGTGATGGTTGCTTCGGAGAGAACGGTTGCATTCCATCCCCAGTCCGCTGGAACCCAGGAGGTTGCGATTGCGTTCATACCGTAGCCGGATGGCATCTTTCCACCTGGAGCATACGCGGAACCAGCGCCATCACGGCGGCGGCCGGCTGGGTTACTTGGGCAGGCATAGACATCGATGCTCTTTACGTAAGGATAGATAGCATTGCGCCAGTTGAAATCCATTCCGATAAAGGAACAACGAGGATAGGACTCATCAAAGTCCTGTGAGTACATCTTGAGACCGAGACCAAGCTGCTTCATGTTGGACAAACAAGCGATGCCGCGTGCACGCTCACGTGCTTGAGCAAACACTGGGAAAAGGATGGCAGCAAGGATAGCGATGATTGCAATAACAACCAGCAGCTCGATGAGTGTAAATGCACTGCGCTGCGATTGTTTTGTACGAGGAGAATTAGACAATGGCGTACCTTTCATTCATTCCGCAGCATCAGTCACACGTGGTCACTGACACATTTGATTACCCTGCGTTGGGCATTCAGAGCGGACAGAACCATTATCCCATGTCTGCGCGGGAATTATTCTCAAAATGACACTGTATGTTCACGGAAACTTTGTGAAAATCGACGGCAGAATTGCTGACTTTTCCTAAGAAGTTACAGTACTTATTCAGGAAACGCCTTTCAACGATAATAGAGACCTAGCCATGCTGCAAACTGCAATGAAGGGACCTCTGTAGGCCACAACTCATCCTGGATACCGCTCAAGTCGTTATTTGACGATGTACCTGCCAGCGGTTATCCAGAACAGAAGTCCCGAGAGGACAATTGTGACCGGCAGCGTTAGCACCCATGCTATCAAAATGTTTCTCACGGTCTTTGCCTGCAAACCGCTTCTGTTTGCGGCCATCGTTCCGGCAATACCACTGGACAAAATGTGCGTGGTCGAAACTGGTGCAGCCAGATAATCTGCCGTGGCAATCGTGATCATCGCTGTTAGCTCGGCAGCAGCACCCTGTGCATAAGTAAGGTGTGCCTTTCCAATCTTTTCCCCAACCGTAACGACGATCCGCTTCCAGCCAACCATCGTTCCGACGCCAAGCGCCATAGCAACAGCGACAATCACCCAAAGTGCTACGAACTCAACAGCACCCTTGATGCCTTTTTCCGTATCCGCGAGAATTTGTTTATCCTCTTTGGATGCATCCTCGTCCTTTGCAGCCTTCTTGATTGCACTCGCTGCTTTCAACACCTCGACGCGAAGCGTCTCCTGCTCACTATGGGCTAATGTGGACAGACTGTTAGTCTTTTCCAATATGTGATCGATCTTCTCCAGGCGCTCAGCTGCCTCTTCTGCTTTCTTGTTTCCTTCAAATGCCGGTTTTGCGAGAACATCACGCCCACTCTCAATCAAAACCAAAGTTTTCTCGATCTTGTTAGCATCAAAGGCTGGGTTTACCGTGTACTGTCCTGGAACCAGAGCAATAAGGATGAGCATCACCAATCCGATGCCCTTCTGACCATCATTGGAACCATGAAACCAGGACACTCCTGTACACGTGCCGATCAGCATCAAGCGGATGTACCACGGTGGGGGAGTGTCACCCTTCGGAGGTTCATTGAAGAATTCAGGGCGCTTCGAAATGACCTTGAAGATAATAAATATGATGGCTGCGAGTCCAAAGCCAAGTAGTGGTGCCAGCGCAAGGCCTTTCAATGTGTCATAGAGCTTTTCGGTGTTGTACTCCTTGCCTGCCAGGTACGCCCAGGTGAGACCAACACCGGCGATTGAGCCAACGAGCGTGTGCGAGCTACTGGCGGGTAGACCGACATACCAGGTCGCCAGATTCCAGAAAACAGCGACAATCAGGATGGAAAGAATCGCCCAGATCCCGAGTGGGCCATGAGCATTCACCTGAAGATCCGTCGGGAGGAGTCCTACTATTTTAAAGGCGACACCTGCGCCGGCGCCAAGGACAAACAACACCCCAAGGAAGTTTACGAATCCCGACCAGATGACGGCATGTGTTGGCTTCATGGAACGGGTGTAAATGACGGTAGCAACCGCATTTGCCGTGTCGTGAAAGCCATTCACAAACTCAAAACCAAGCGCTATCGCCAAACAAACAATGAGAATAAAGAGTGTCGCAACTTCCATCAGGCGGTTTCTGTCCTTTTCGATGACAGTCTGTGCCCTGAAGCCGCTCTTTATATTAAGTAAAAGTTAAGATGTTAAGAAAATGTGACAAGCTGACGTCTGATGACTAGGTTTACATTAACGCATGGGACATTTGCCTTAACGTACAAGGAAACCTAAATGTCGTTGGTCGAAACGCGGATGACTGAGATACGCGCTAACGTCCCGGCCTCTCAGGATTCGCCCAGTGGCCATCGGTGTCGACCCCACGGACAACCATTCCTTTTTCATGCCAGCCTAAGTAGGCACGTACATCGGCAGCACAGTAACGAAGTGTAATCCCACACCGCCGCCTGTCACTGGTATTCGCCTCCGAGCCATGAAGCAGGAGGTCAGAGTGCAGACTGAACTCCCCAGCATGCAGGCAGTTGTCGACTGGATGACTGCCAAACGAAAGCGGATCTGCCACTTTGAGGTTCAAGACGTTGTCCTCAGCAGCCACACTCGGTGTGTGCATCAATGATCCATGCAAATGCGATCGTGGAATAAACCGCATACAAGCATTCCCCGTATCCGTATCGTCTATCGCCAGCCACACCGTAACCGTCCTACTCGGTGTCATCGGCCAATACACTGCATCCTGATGCCAATCGACAATCTTGCCATCATTCGGAAGCTTACAAAAGAAGTGCGCTCCCCATGCCACGACATTGGGTCCCAGGATGTCCGAAACTGCATTCACTATGGTTGGCGTTCGCATCAGGTCCCATACCGTGGCAAACCGCCGGTGCGCACCGTTAATCGAGTAACTGTTCCCACCTTCTGCGAGGGTCTGCGCCAGGATGTCATCAAAGAAGGAACGCAGTGTGGATGCCTCATCGGATGACAGGGCTCGAAGGGGTGCGAGATAACCCTCAGTATTGTAAAAGTCCAGCTGCTCACGCGTGAGGTACGCTGGCGATTCTGTCGTTGCGGGACAGAAACGCAGATCACGCTCAATCCCTGCCAGATCGCCTGCATCTGGAACAAGCGCATTCGGGAGAATATCCATAATCCATTATAAGGATAGGAACTTGGCCCGCTAGCCGATACCACCAAGAAACAGCCACCAGCAACCGATGCCTATTGCAACACCTGAACACGCACAAAGCGCCCCGCGGTACAGTCGGTCAATGCGTTTCGTCACTCCGTGGATGATTAAACCAAGGATTCCGGTAAAGGCCATCATCGCTATGATCGTTCCCAGCCCAAAGAGCATCAGCCAGATGGCACTGAGTCCAATGGATGGCAGAGCAAGGGCCGGGATAACGCCAAACAAATGTGAGCCACCTGCAAGACCGTGGAGAACGCCCACGCCAAGTGCTGTGCGTTCTGCATGGTGATGATGGTTGTGCCCATGTGTTGCAAGGCTTAGCTCGCGGTTGGTAATCAACACATGCAGCCCCCAGATACCAATCGCAATCAAGGCAATGCCAACGAGGCGTTCACCCATCCAAGCGTATTTGCTGATGTCAACTAGCTGGCGAAGGAGAACCAGTGCAATGCCAACGATTACAACACCAGCGGAGTGACCTATTCCCCAGCGTAACCCACTTCGCCATGCATCCTTGCCACGCAGGGCCGCGCTTGGTGCAACGGCTGCGAGGTGATCAGGACCCATCAGGACATGGAGAAAGCCGGCGAACAAACCGCCAATCAGGAGAGTAGGTGACATCCGGGACGAATGCTACCACGCCTGACCATTTTGAATTCTCAACGAATCGCTACACCCGCAAATGTCAGCGCAGCAATTCCGTTCTTTCCACGTAACAGGCGCTGTTGTGACCACGCGGCACTGTCAAGATAGCTAAGCGTCCGTCCGCTTGACCCGGAGGTCACGAGCCGCAAGGTATTCCCCGTTGCCTCGCCGCGTAAGACTTGACCACGTTTTCCATCAATCAAAAACTCGCTACGCAAGGTGTCCATCCAAACCACCGGCTGATCAAATGTGAGTGTGACGATTGAACTGCTTTTCGATGCTCTCTGTACGGATGTCAGCCTCGGAGGACCGACTGGCTGTTTCACTTTCACTCCGTAAGTAAGCTTGTCTACGAGAGGGAAGATCAGATTAGCCATCGCCGCATACCCATCCGCCGGATAGTGACATCCCCCGGGAGGATCGATGCCAAGGGTGGACATAATCGCCAGCCTGTCCATCGCATCCGGCAACAGACGCTGAACATCACGCAAAACATTGTCAGAGCCATCAATGCCCATCGCACAGGATTTTGGCCAGATCTGGAACATATATGTCACTTGACTGTTCGGATAGTCCTGTGCCCATGCATTGCTCAGACTAATGAACAAAGCGCGGTACGTTTCGTGACCAAAGCCACCGGATGGTCCATCTGCTCCCTGGTCATTTTCGCCCTGATGCCAGAAGATGCCGCGAACGCCGTATCTCAGGCCGGCTGCTGTAACTCTGGTCAGGAGGCTGCCGTACAGGGTTGAGGTATCCAGTGGGTTGTCTTTTGAGCGTTGATGCTGGTCAATCCTGGTGCCACCGACGGCTCCATTGACTATGCAAACTGGAATCTTGTGTTTGATAACCAGCTTTTTCGCCAGCTCCATACCCCAATATCCAATCTCGCCGTATTGGCCATCTATGTTGCGATAGCGGGCTGGCACAAATCGATCCGTGAAGGTTTGAATCCATGGGCTTGTAAACGTAGGTGTCGTCGGCCCAAAGTCCGTCGCAACGGCATTCGATTGCCCCATGATGATGAATGCATCCCCGCATTGGATGTCCGAGACGGATTTCAAAAGCTCTGACTTACCCTTTGAAATGGACACCAGCTGTATTGAATACAATGTCAGGCGGGCAGGCAGGTCCACTTGAGCTGTGAATTTACCCTTTGTGTCTGCAGTTGCCTTTACGACTCGACGCCAGCCATCACTGGACATCACACGCAGCTCAATCGTGGCTCCTTTACGTGTCGAGCCAGAGATGGCCATATTCCCCGTTAATCCCAAATGTCTACTGATGAACATCCCGTTTCGCAGCTGTGAAATAGACAATGGAGGCGCATCTCGCCACGCTTCAGCTGACGGGGGGGTAACGGTTACTTCCGTTGAGCGCGAAACTACCTCACCGCCATTATCGACATCCACGCGCACGCTTAGCGTCCCGGCTTTGAAGCCGCGGTCCAGCCGGAGGATGTTCCCGGAATCTTCATAGGCTACGCCTTGTCCGCTGATATGCCACTTGTAACTACGTGTGCCGGTGCTACGTGCATCGGCGCGGATGTAGGTCGGCGTCCGACCATCCCATTCAAGTGGAGCATCCAGTGTGACAACGGGATCAGCAATAGCCTCTGTGACAGTCAGCGGGATCACCTGCATGTGTTCGCCAGCGCCGTTTCTTGTTCGCAGGCGAATGGACATTGTTGAAGTGGTCGTGACCCGCGGAGCCAAGAATGTAATGGTCGCCAGGTCGGTTGCAATGCTTTTTGCTGATCCAGTGCTCACGAGTTCCCAAGTCGCTTTGTCAGCATTACCAAGGTCAGCGGTCAACTCAACTTTTTCGCCTTCCTTCACGATGATCGGCTTCGTCGGAACACGCGGCGGCGCATCGCTGCGGACAAGCCTTCCGGTCAGGCGTGGCGCCGGTCCCTGTGTATCCGCATCCAGACCAACCCATGCAGAGGGCCGTGCAATGTTGGACACGCGCACTTCATCGATGTCGCCATCAAAATCATAGTTTCCGTACCATCCGCCAAGCCACATGCGGGCACCGACCGCAATGGACAACGGAGCACCCGATCCGGTGTTTTTGGCTTCCAGCTGTCCATTGATGTAAAGCCGCGTTTCACCCTTGGCATATACGTGTGTGATGTGCATCCATTCATTGAGTGGAGCGTTGGAAGCGCTGCGGATGGTTGCATCTGAAAAGTAGCAATCCATATTGATCTGTCTTGGGCTTCGATACTGCATCACGACTTTCCCTTGTGCGGCCTCCTTTCCCCAGCCAACGATGGTGGCGTTTGGTTTACGCACGCGTACCCATGCGCTCGTCGTGGATGCCTGACTGCCAAGAGGGTAGGTTTTACCAGTCTGACGCAAAGCTTCTATGCCAGCTCCCTTGCGGAATCTTGATGCCGTGCCGATTACGCCCGGGGTTGTGAAGACGCCATCGGGTCGTAGGGACATGGTGGAAAGCGTGTCGTGAGAATCTTCGCCTAGGTGCAGGACGCTGACAAATCCATTGGAGGCATCAAAAACAGGTTGTGCCGGGATATTTTCATTGCGTGTCGCTCCCCACTTGACGTTCAGGGTTTGCCTTTGGTTACCGTGCAGGGTGGGGATCCGAACCCAAATGGCTGCGCGCTTGGCAGCCGGGTTCCACTCTTCTATGCTGATAGGTAGGCGGACATTGGTATCGGATTCAAAAATGATGTCACTGCCGTCCGGTTTAGCTTCATCCCATGGAAACTGGTCGTCCTTCAGACGAACGAGCAGGGGGTAATCGTGTATGACCTGACCAGCCGGGAGTGCATAACCTTGCTCCGTTGTGGTTAGGGTGATCTGCCCTTGTTGGCTCGATGTGATGCGACTATTTGCGACACCGGGCTGGATGAGACCGGATATGACAAAGGAGGCGAGAAGTGTTAGGAGGGTTTGCCCAGGCATGATGGGAATAGCGTTACGTATTTCCGTGCGTAATCCCTGCCCGCATCGTGTTCACTACGGCATGATTACGTTTACGATTGCGATTAGCAACCCAATACCGACAGCGACGACTGTCAGTCTGAGGACAAAGCTGCGGCGAAGCATTGCGCTGAACCCAGTTTGTCGAATTGTGAGGACAGACTCGGGCATTTGATGATCTGCTCCACAAAGGCGACACATGTCGCTCGCCGACATCGCCGGGCGAAGAATACCAACACAGAGATTTCCGCACAGCTTGCACGGAACGACGCGGATACAAAAGTTACGTCCGCAGTCGCACGCATATTCAGTCTGTGTAGCTTCTACGGCGTGCTTCAATGGCTTACCACAATGACAGGCGCTGTTGATGACCAAGATTAAGTACTATTACGTAACAATCGCAAATTAAACGCAAATTTATCGATCTGTCGTCATTTGCGTAGGATAGTTAAAGTGATGGGTTCCAGTGAATACCTTGTCAACGTTTGCCTAAGGTGGTCGCTGGTTAGCTTACCGATTTACACCTGCTTCCAAGTATTCGGAAAAGATTCCAATAACTGCTGGAATCTAACATCCTGAATTCGGCAGGAAATCCGACCTTCGTGCCACAATAGAAAACTATGGATAATGCTCGCTTCGGCAAAGCTGTTTTCGTGTCTCTGGCATCCGTTGCTGTCGCCGGTGTTGCGCTCTTACCTGCGCAATCGACATCACAGGTCAAGGTCCCCAATGCGAACGGACCTGACTTCGCGAAAGACATCCAACCGCTACTCCGTGAAAAGTGTATGCCGTGCCACGGAGATGTCCAGGCTGCCGGTGGCTTAAAGCTCACACAGCTCAAGTCGGCGATGGCAGGTGGGAACAGCGGTTCCCGTGGGCTCGTTCCGCATGATCCAAACGCAAGCTCGTTGATTCAGCGTGTATCCACGACAAATGTGGACCTGGTGATGCCCCCGAACCGCAGCGGGAAGACTCCACTGACGCCCGCCCAAATAGCGATGCTAAGAAGCTGGGTGCAGTCCGGACCATCATGGCCGGATTCCGGGACATCGGCGCCAGCTGGCGATACCCATTGGTCCCTGCAGCCCCTTCGCAAGCCAGCTGTCCCGGCAGGGAATGCTTCGCATGTCGTGGACCGCTTCCTTGATGTGAAGCTAAAGGCCAAGGGTCTGGCGATGGGGCCGGCGACAGACCGGGTAACCCTTATCCGTCGTGTCACATTCGACCTGATTGGACTGCCACCTACTGAAGCCGAGATCCGGGCATTTGTTGCAGACACAAAACCTGGAGCATATGAGCGTGTTGTGGACCGGCTGCTTGCAAGCCCGCGGTACGGTGAGCGCTGGGCAAGGCATTGGCTGGACACCATCCACTATGCCGACTCGCATGGTGCCGAGCATGATATGGGTCGCAAATATGCATGGCCATTCCGTGACTATGTCATCGAGACATTCAATAAAGATGTTCCGTATGCCCGGTTTGTGCGTGAGCAGCTGGCTGCAGATGTTCTGTATCCGAATCGTCCTGACCTTACACCTGCTCTCGGTTATCTTAGTGCAGGCAACTTTGACCTCAGTGCGTACTACACGGCGCCGATTCCTTTTGAAATACTTGACCGGGATGACATGGTTAATCAGGCGATGTCGACTTTTGTCAGCACCACCGCAAACTGCGCACGATGCCATGACCACAAGTTTGATCCGATTCCCACGACAGACTATTGGTCGCTGCAGGCAGTGTTTGCCGGCGTAATCAAAGGGGATGTCACGTACGAGGATCGACCGGGTCTCGCTGAACAGCGTGCGAAGTGGACAAAACTCAAGGAAGTCGCAGACAGTAAGGATGCGAACAAGATTCTTGCAGCTGAGCATAAGCCGGTCGTTGAGACATTTGTTTCGGCGCTAAAGAGCTTTGGTGGCTGGAAGCCTCTGGTGGTGCAAAAGGCATCCGGGGTCGGAGGCGCCACGCTGACTGCCGGCACGGATGGAAGCGTTTCTGTATCGGGTAAGCGTCCCCTGAAGGACACGTATACCATCGTCGGCTCTGCGGGAGCCGGGCGTGTTGGAGCCATTCGTATTGATGCATTGTCATCGGGAGACCTTCCAAAGGGAGGACCTGGCCGCGCTGATAATGGAAGCTTTTTGCTGACGGAAGTCACCGTTGATGTGGTGCGTGCCGGTGGCAAACGGGAAAAGACGAAAATTGTTCGAACCAGCGCTGATCATAGCCAGAAAAATGGCGATGCTCCGCGTGCATCGGATGGGCTGACGAGTACCGGATGGGGTATCAGTCCTGAGTTTGGTAAAGACCATCACATCGTTTTTGCATTCTCAGAACCTGTCACGCTGGGCACGAATGACAGGCTTGAAGTCGTGCTTGACCAAAATGATGGCGGCAGCCACATTCTTGGGAAATTCCGTGTAAGCACGGCGGATGGACCAAGCACCATTCTGTGCGCGATTCCCCCCAGTGTGTCTGGGGTCTTGAACTCACAGATTCTTGATAAGACTGCCGAGACGGAAGTGGCTTCCTTTGCGCTTCGCGAGACTGCCGCTGCGGGCATCGCTGCGCTGCCGGCACAGAAGCGTGTTTATGTGGCTGCGAAGTCTGCGGATGTTGCCGATGTCGGCTTCCGCAATATCGAAAAGCCACGCGAAATTCGGGTACTAGAGCGTGGAGAGCTAAGTCGTCCTAAGCAAGTTGTGGGTCCTGGTGCGCTGTCAATGCTTCCGCAGCTGAGCGACTATTTCAAACGGCGTGACATGTCGACGGAAAACCAACGTCGGGCGGCACTCGCTGAGTGGGTTGTCGATCGACGCAATCCATTGACATGGCGAAGTATCGTCAATCGGGTCTGGCATTACCATTTCGGTAAAGGCATCGTGGATACGCCGGGCGACTTTGGTCGTATGGGCGGCGCTCCCAGCCATCCAGAGCTGCTTGATTATCTCGCCGTGTGGTTCCGGGATGATGCAAATGGTTCATTCAAGCAGCTACATCGCCTAATGGTTACAAGCCGTGCCTATCAACAGAGCTCGGTTAACCGTGTCGATGCTGCCAAGATTGACTCGGATAACCGTCTGCTATGGAAGGCGAATCGGTTGCGGATGGATGCCGATCAGTACCGCGATGCCGCATTGCAAACCGCTGGACGGATCGACTTCAAGATGGGAGGACCGGGCGTCAACCATTTCAAAATGGGACCTGGCCCTCAGATGACACCGGCGCTGGACTATGCTGCCTATGATTGGGAGAGTCCAGAAGCGAACCGCCGCTCGGTATACCGTACGGTATGGAGGGCGATACCGGATCCATTTATGGATGCGATGGACTTCCCTGACCTCGCGCTGTTGTCTCCGACGCGTGGTACCAGTGTTTCAGCACTGCAGGCACTCACGCTTTACAACAACAACTTTGTGCTTTCCTGTTCACAGCATCTTGCAAAGCGGGTTGTTGCTGAAGGTGGCTTGGTCCCGCAGCAGGTGGTGCGTGCAGCTGAGCTTGCATGGGGCCGAAAAGTGACAGCGGTTGAGCGCAAGGTCTTGCTTGATATGGCGCACGATAATGGTCTAGAGGCTACGTGCCGTGTGATTTTGAATGCGAACGCATTCCTGTTTATTGACTAATATGTTAGCCGCTGGACATCAACGTTCGGTGGGGGGTTAGGATTCGAGGGGTGCTTGATGGACAATAATCACTGGGGATTTCCGACAAACCGGCGTGAATTTTTGACGGGTATCGGTGGTGGGTTTGCAGGCCTTGCGCTTACGAGCATGCTCGCTGATGAAGGTCTGGCGATGCCATCATCCGGAGCCGGTCAGGGCTCGTTACGGATCCAGCACCATCCGCCAAAGGTAAAGCGGGTTATCCAGCTGTTCATGAATGGCGGCGCCAGCCCGATGGACCTGTATGACTACAAGCCCGCGCTCATCAAATATCACGGTCAAAAACTGCCCGCACACATTCGTCCGGAAGGTTCACCAAACGAGCCTGGCTTGTGTCTGAAGAGTCCATTCACATTTAAACAATATGGCCAGTCAGGTCGCTGGGTTAGTGACCAATTCCCTGAGCAGGCAAAGCTCGTGGATGAAATGGCATTCTTTATGGCGATGGCCAGTAAGTCCAATGTCCATGGACCGGCATCGTACATGATGAACACCGGTTTCATCCTGCCTGGCTTCCCATGCATGGGCGCATGGATTTCCTATGCGATTGGTAGCCTACGCGATAACCTCCCGACATTTGTTGTTCTGCCGGATGCACGCGGACTCCCATACAACCAGCGCGGCAACTTCAGCAGTGGCTTCCTGCCGGTGGTGCATCAGGGAACGATGATTAATGGCACAGGTCCCGGTGCCGTTTCGGACTTGTTTGCTGGCGACAAATACAAATTTGCGAATCGAGAGACAGACAAAGCGGGTCTCAATGCGCTGACGAAGCTAAACAAGGCGCATGCGGCACAGCATCAGGGGGATTCGCGCCTGGATGCACGCATTTCCAGCTATGAGCTCGCTGCTCGGATGCAGCTGAGCGCACCGGAAGCATTTGACCTCTCCCGCGAGTCGCAGGCGGTAAAGGATTCCTACGGGATTGGTACGCCGCACACGGATGACTTTGGCAAGCGTTGTCTCCTCGCGGCGCGCCTCGCGGAGCGTGGAGTTCGGTTTACACAGGTTTGGAGCGGTCCGCAGGGGGCGGTCAACAACTGGGATAACCACGGCAATATTCGGACAGAGTTGCCTCCGATGGCAGCGAGTATTGATAAGCCAATCGCAGCTCTCCTTCGCGACCTGAAGGCCCGTGGACTGGACAAGGACACACTGGTCATCTGGTCAACGGAGTTTGGCCGAACGCCATTTGCACAGGGCGGTGAAGGGCGTGACCATAACGGTGGAACGTTTGTTAGCTGGATTTGGGGCGCGGGTGTCAAGCCGGGAGTGGCGTATGGTCAGAGCGATGAGCTTGCATTCAAGACAGCTGAAAACACGACCTACTCGTACGACTTCCATGCAACGATTCTGCACCTCTTGGGTATCGACCACACCAAGCTGACCTGGCGCCAAAATGGGGTTGACCGACGTCTCACAGATGTCCACGGTCATGTGGTGAAAGAAGTGCTTGCGTAGACGGTTGCGTTTGATGATGCTGATAAGCCTCTCTGGAAACGGAGAGGCTTTTTGAATATAGTCAGCCTTTGTTATATGAATTGGCTGTTAGCCATGCCGATTCGGGCAACTTTTATAAAGATGCCAGAGGAGACGACACAGATTGTTAGTGGAAATAGAGCTTGACCTGCTATTCCGGCCACCACCCAACTCCCACAGTTGTGGTAAGTATTGTGGTAAGCCCTCCACCACCTACGAAAAAAGCCCCTCATCTGAGGGGCTTTCTTATCCTAAAATCACAGAGCCGACGACCAGATTCGAACTGGTGACCTGCTGTTTACGAAGAGGATTTTGGCACGTTTTTGAGACTGCTTAATTTGCGATTTAGCCTATGAGATTGCCTGAAAACCATGCGTTCAACGAGGGTTTTAATACGGAATCCTTGCGAATTGGTGTCAAACTGGTGTCAGGGGATTTCAAGTTGACACCAAATGTTTGCTGAACTCAATTCGGTTCGTCTGATTGCGGATGCCAGTCGGAGGCAGCTCGCATCGTTTACGAATGAACCAATCACTTTGAATCGGCGACGGAGTTCCTGGTTGATGCGCTCAATACAATTGGATGTTCGAAGACCTTTGCGGAGCCCGTCAGGGAGCTGCATCACAGTCAGGGACTCAGGTATTGCGGTCTCCATCCACGCCACAAGTTTCTGTGCAATCGACTTGTACTTCGTTACACTCTGCTTTAGTGCTTCGAGTGCATAGAGCATATCTGGCGCAATCAGGATAGCTTTTATGTCCCGTGTTACTTCCGGTTTCATAGCATCCCCAGGAACATATGCAAGTGCATTCAGCTGGATATGAAACTGACAATGTTTCCATGAAACACCACCAAAAACTGCCTTTCGGGCAGCTTTTAGTCCCGCATGGTCATCACTTGTGATTATCCTTACCCCAGCCAGAGCTCTCTGAAGAAGTCGCTCCATGAAGGTCCGCCAGTGTATTTCATGTTCTCCAAGCGCAACTGATACCCCGAGGATTGTCCGCTTACCAACTTCTTGGATGTCAGCGGCAACCAGCACGGCAGCATCCTGAACAAGACCTTCGTGACGCACTTTTCGCCAGAGGGCATCGAGTTGAACAAACGGCGTAACTCCTGATGGCCGCTCTCTCAAGGCATCCAGTACCGAATCAAGTTCCTTGGCAGCCCGACTAACTTCTATCGCCGAAACCTTAAATCCACACAAGGATTCAGGTACACTTTTAACTTGATGAGTAGTAACGCCTTGGATGTACATCTCGGCGAGGGCAATGTGTAGAACTGTTTCCGATACCATTGCAGCATCCAATGACGCTGGTCGAAATGCCTCATCGCTTCCACGAACCTGTGGGACGGAAAGTTCGATGGTGCCAAGCCGAGTCTTCAGTGTGCGATCTTTCATTGGCATAACCGTAACGCTCATCGGTGCATTCATGGCGGTCGGCACGCAGGTGATGTTGACGCTCCAATAACATGGCTGTGTTGAGAACCTCGGTAAGAATGCCGGACAAAGGATTCTCAGCACTGGTCATAATTGTCAATAACTCATTGACTGCATCCGGTGTCTGGCGGGCATGGGATGCGTTAATATCTCTATGGTGGGTCATCTCTTGGACTCTCTTTCTATGCAATCGATAGATTCGAGAGAGGGCCCACTAACCCTGCGGGCAACGACGCCTTTTCCGATTTATGTGCAGAAAGCACAGATAAACCAGATTCAGCAGTCAAACTGAATTTACAGACAAAATGTTACGCTACTGCTGATAGAGTTTCACCGCAAGGCGAATGAAAAAGTCACGCAGCGGGGCGGGATAAAGAACGCAAGCATCGAGGACCGCTGCTTGCATTCATTACATTCCGAGCTTCTGGCCTTCCGCGACCAATTCATCGAGTCCCTGATGCCGCTCTGCTTCCTCGCGGGCTTTGTAGGAATGAAGGTCTTCCACCAGAACGCGTCGCCGTGGGCCAACGGTTCGGTAGGGGATTTTGCCCTCTTCCAAGAGCTTTACAAAGTAGGTGCGTGAGACGTTCAGAAAGTCCGCTGCTTGCTGGGTCGTTACTTCCGCATCGGTGGCAATGACTGTCACCCCTTTGCCGTGGCCCAACTCCTTGAGAACTGAGAGCAGGAGGGTGAAAGCGGCCTCCGGCAAAGCAACGTCGGCTTTCTCACCATTACCGCGCTCGACGCTGACCCGAAGGGTAGCCATTTGAAAAGACTCGTCTTCTTTGCCGTCATCGTGAAAACGGATGATGTCCTGAAGCATCTTGCTCGATGACTCGGCAAGGCGCATTTCGTCTTCAGAAAGAATAGTAGGTTTGGGTAGGGTCATGGTTAGTATAATGGCCTCCTGAATGTATTATGCGATTTGAACGATTTGAACGCAACAAACGATTTCAACAAAAATTGAGTCGATTCAGCAAATTAATTTTTGAGGTATACTGCGGCTTAATGCATCGACGTGCGCTAACTGTTGTACTCACCTTCTTCCTGCTAATAGGCACGGTACTCTGTTCCGTGTTGCCAGCGGGCGCGTGGTACTGCGAGGGCAAACAGTGCGGTCTTAGTTTGTGGGCCTGCTGTTGCGCGGATCCTGTCGCGTCTCAGGACGGTAAATGCGGAACTCCTGCCGCTGGTTCTTCGACGAACAATCGATTTACCATCTGCAAAGCGGGATGCAGTTGCGCGATGGTTATGTCGAGTGCGGATGATTGCCACCATACACTTCCGCCTGCCATATCTGATTTCGACCCGCTTATTGTTCTGGCGATTTTACCCTCTCCAGTAGCGTCCTACGTCCCGCCTGGTCTTATCGAAACCGATTGTTGTCGAATTGATATCCGTGGTCCTTCCGCACGGCGTATTGCTCACTCCTCTCTCAGCCCTCGCGCACCTCCTGCCGCCTGACATTTCGTACTCGTCGTTTTTCGTCGAGGTGTCAGAATGGCTTTGTTGTTTGTATTCTTATCTTACTCAAGCTCGCCTGACACTCGGCATTTCGAGATCGTCAGGAGATGCTTTTGCGACCCTTTCTTTTTGCGGCATTGTGCTTTGCGCCCTTCTCGGCAGCACACGCACATACAAGCCCTACATTACTAACCCAAGCAACTACACAAGAAGTTGTGCCAACTGCGCCCGTCCTCTCGGTGGAGGACGCTGTGTTACTCGCTACACAGAACAATCCGCGTATCACCGCTGCCGTCCGTGACATAAGCGCCGCCTCATCGGGTGTTCGCTCAGCACGAGCACTCACCAACCCGAATGCTTTTTTCGCGCCTGGCGTGACAAGCGTTAGTGGAACGGGTGAAGAGTTTCTTATTCAGCAGCCACTCGAAATTAACGGCGTCCGAAGTGCTCGCACTGGGGTAGCGCAAGCACAGCTTCGAGCCACGCAAGCACAATCAATCCTTTCTTTAAGGGACGTAGTTTTCACCACAAAATCGGCATACTATGAACTGGCCCGCGCCCGCGAGCAGGCTATAGTGGCTCGTGAAGCACTCCAAGTTGCACAGGAGTTTGACCGGATCGCACGTCGTCAAGTCGAAGAGGGGGCACGTCCAGGTATTGATTTGGCTCAGACAGGACTTGAAGTTTCCCGCGCCGAACGGCAGGTCACACTTGCAGACCGAGAGGTAACAGCAGCCCTTGCTTCCCTCAATACGGCGTTGGGTCGTGACACTGCGACTCCCGTTACAGCGCTTACGCCTCTTGCCGCGCAGCCGATAGGTTCAACTGCCCCTAATATGAGTCCGGTCACTGCTGCACCAAGTAACACAGTTCCCCAGCCGAATAACGGTTCGCTGTCCCAGCCTCCGCCTGCATCTGGTGCTGTCGATTTAGGTACGGCAACGCTACTTAATCAGGCACTCGCTTCCCGTGCGGAGATACAAGCAGGGCAAGCAACAGGGGAGCAGTTTCGGCAGGAAGCACGCCTCGCCCGTGCTGAAGGTAGGCCAGATATAGTTCCTCAGTTTAGGGTCGGCTACTTCACGAGGGGTCTTCAATCTGCAAGCGATGGCAATGGAGCGGGAATTGGTATCGCTCTCACTCTTCCGCTTTTGGATTACGGTAGCCGTAAAAATCGCATCCAGCAGGCAGAACAGTCCGCACGCGCTCAAGACGCTCGCCTCGTCGCCGTTCAAAACGAGGTCAGGCAGCAAGTCGTCCAAGCTATTGCCCGTCAGCGTGCCGCTGAATCTGTTGTCCAGACATACCGGGGGGGCACTTTGGAGCAGGCCCGTGTTCTTTTGGAGGGTAGCAGAGTTGGCTTCCGTGAAGGCCGTACCAGTGTAGTTGCTTTGCTTGAAGCGCAACGTTCGTTTAGGGCGGTTCAAAACGAGTACGTCAACGCCTTAGCCGATGCTGCCATCGCTCGAGCGGATCTTGAACGTGCTACCGGTGGCGTGTCAGCGTCGCTTCTACCTGTCGTCACTCGCTAATCCATCCCTGTTATCGACAAAGAAAAAATATCCATGACCTTTGATTCTAAAGAAACTAAGGGGCGGACTGAACCCGAATCAGCGCCTCATACCGCACCATCAAGAGCAGAGAGCTTGTCGTCCGTTGCGGCGAGTCAGAAAAAGCCTCTACCGTTCGCTCTTTTCATAATCGTTGCGCTTCTCATCGCAGCCGTCGCCTACTTTATAGGACGTGGTTCTGCTGTAACACCATCAGCAACGAACCCGGAGATTGCCGCCGCTTCTGCCGAAAAAACTGAGGCAGGAGCCGAAACCTCCGGGGAAGAGAAGCCTGCTGGACAAGTTGGCAGCATTACTCTTGAAAGCGAAGCCGCCAAAACAGCGGGAGTAAAAGCAGTGCCGGTGCGCTACGCCGCTTTTGGCGAAAGCTTAAACGTACCTGGCACAGTTGAAGTCAGTCCTAATCGCGGGGCGCGGGTAACACCGCCCGTCTCTGGAAAGGTTCTTTCGCTCCTGGCTTCCCCCGGTGAAAAGGTGACGGAAGGACAGCGATTAGCCCTTCTTGATAGTCCAGAGGTAGCACAGGCACACGCGGCTGTTCGTGAAGCTGAGTCTCGTGTTGCCCAAGCTCAAGCTCAAGTTCAGACGGCTCAGGCAGGAATCGAGCAGGCTCAAACCAAGCGAGAAAGTGCAGCATCAGCACTTCAAAGACAACGAGAGCTTGCTCAAACAGGAGCCCTTTCACAGCCCACGGTTCAGGCGGCGCAGAACGAACTAAACACTGCTCAGTCGGAACTCAATCAGGCGCAGACGGAACTTCAAGCACAAAACGTCATTGTGGGGCGCAACCAGCGACTCTTCGACGCGCAAGTTGTAGCGAAAGCGGAACTGGAACAATCCCAGGTGGCAAAAACACAGGCACAAAACCGTGTGAATCAGGCTAAAAATAGGGTTTCTCTTGCTCAACAAACTTTGGAGCGTGAGCAGAAAGTATTCCGTGGCGATCTCCTAGATCGCCAAGCGGTTCAGACCGCAGAGGCCGAAGTTCGCGCTGCTGAAGGGGCTATAAGGCAGGCACGAAAAGAGGAACAGGCTACTCAGACATCGCTACAAGGGGCGCGAGGCGGACTTGCTGCGGCTAAAGCTAGTCTGCGTGCTGTGGAGGGACATGGGCACTCCGAAGGGGGAGCAGGGCGAATCTGTTTGTACGCTCCTATTAGTGGCACGATAGCAACACGCGGAGCAACAATTGGGCAAGTTGTCGAGCGAAGTAGCGAACTGTTCACCATTCAGAATCTTCAAACTGTGGTTGTTGAGGCGAATGTCCCAGAGGCGAGTGTAGCTCGTGTTAGAGTCGGAGCGCCGGTCACAGTGACCGTGCCCGCCTATCCGAATGCTCGGTTTACTGGCGTGGTGCAGAGCATTGGAAGTGGGGTTGATGAGAAGACTCGTGCTCTGCCAGTACGATGTCTGATGCAAAACAAAGGCGGTGCGCTCCGGCCCAAAATGTTTGCTCGCGTAAATCTTGCAACTGGAGGGAAAAGTCAGGCGCTGACAGTGCCGGATGCCGCCATAGACGAAGACGGAGATAAGCGGTTTGTCTATGTCCAGACGGGTGCTGATACTTACGTAAAGCGTGAGGTAAAGGTTGGACGCACAAGTGGCACCATGGTTGAAATCCTGGAAGGGGTAAAGCTTGGAGAGAATATAGCGACCGATGGCCTCTTCGTTCTTAAAAGCGAAAGCAAGAAGGACGAACTGAAAGGGGATGATGACTAATCATGCTTGAACGCATTTTACATTTTAGCCTGACGCAACGTTTTCTCGTCATCATCGGAGCACTGATCCTGGTCGTATTTGGCGTCGTTTCGTGGAACGCGCTAACGCTTGATGCCGTGCCTGACATCACCACCAATCAGGTACAAGTCAATACGCAAACACCGGGGATGGCTCCTGCCGAGGTAGAAAAACTTGTCACCTTTCCGGTTGAAACGGCAATGGGCGGTATACCGGGCGTGCTGGGCACTCGCTCTCTCTCACAATACGGGTTGTCTCAAGTCACTGTCACTTTCCGTGATGATGTAGAAACCTATTTTGCTCGGCAACTTATCAATGAGCGGTTGCAGAACGTACGTGAGCAGCTTCCCTCTGGCGTCGATGCACCAGAGATGGCCCCAGTATCTACGGGGCTTGGCGAAGTCTTCATGTTTTCAGTCGAGAGCGACACTCGTAGTCCTATGGAACTGCGAACGCTCATGGACTGGACCATCAAGCCACAAATGCGAACCGTTGCAGGCGTTGCTGAGGTGAACTCGTCGGGTGGCTACGAACGACAGTATGAGGTGCGCGTCGATCCTGAACGGATGCGGTCGCGCGGTGTCACACTTCAGCGGGTATTGGAAGCACTGGAACGCAATAACCAGAATGCCGGTGGTGGATTTGTCGAGCGCAAGGGAGAGCAGACCATCGTTCGTAGTGTTGGTTTGGTGTCCGATGAGAAAGATATTGGCACTATCGTATTGAGTGCTACGCCTGGCGGTACACCGGTTTATTTACGGGATGTAGCTGACGTGGTGATCGGTACTCCGCTCCGCACGGGTCTTGCCACCAAAGATGGCAAGGAAATCGTGCTTGGCGTCGTGATGATGCTCAAAGGGGCAAATGGCCGCACGGTTGCTAACGCCGCTGCGGATCGTGTGAAGTCTATTCAAGAGCAGCTTCCAAAAGACGTAAAGCTAATACCCGTTTACAATCGGTCGGAACTGGTCGGGCACACGGTGGAGACAGTCGAAAGAAGCCTTGTCGAAGGCGGTATTCTTGTCATCGTCATTCTTCTTTTGCTGCTGGGCAATGTCCGAGGCGCTTTGATAGTTGCTCTTGCAATTCCGCTCTCGATGCTCTTTGCGGTTATCAACATGAACCGCTTTGGAATCTCTGGAAACCTGCTGAGCTTAGGTGCAATTGATTTTGGCCTTGTAGTGGATGGGGCAGTTGTATTGGTTGAGCACGCCGTTTCTCGGCTTGCTGAAAGGCGGGAACACCGAGGCCGAACGCTCACCCGTGCGGAAGTTCGTAGTACAGTGTGGGAAGCAGCGCGTGAAGTTGCTCAACCCGTCACGTTTGCGGTAGCGATCATCACCGTGGTTTATCTTCCTATCCTTGCTCTTGAAGGCACGGAAGGAAAGATGTTTCATCCGATGGCCTTTACCGTTATCTTCGCGCTCATCGGTGCGCTCATCTTAACACTCACCCTCGTTCCGGCTCTCTGCTCGATGCTCCTTTCCCGCGACACGCGCGAGGGCAAAAATCCGGTGCTGGGATTCTTCTCTCACGTTTACCGACCGGCTCTTGGCTGGGCGCTTCGGTCGCGGTATGTCGTTGCTGGTGGTGCGCTTGCCATCTTAGTTGTCGCTGGCATCCTTGGTTCGCGGCTGGGTTCTGAGTTCATCCCGCAGCTTGATGAGGGGTCGCTTCTTATTCAGCCGGTCAGACTTCGTACTGTTGGCGAGAAAGAATCGGTGCGGCTCGTCACCGCAATGGAGCGGGCTATCAAAACCGTGCCGGAAGTTGAGACGGTTTTCTCACGCACGGGAACGCCCGAGGTTGCAACCGACCCGATGCCACTGTCTTTGACCGACAGTTACATCATGCTCAAGCCTCATAGCAAATGGCGTAAAGGATTCTTGAAAGAAGACATCCGCTTAGAAATTGAGAAGAAGGTCGAGGAATTCGTTCCCGGTCAGGGATATGGTTTTTCCCAGCCAATCCAGATGCGCTTCTCAGAACTTGTCGCGGGCGTTAAGTCCGATATTGGTATCAAGGTCTTCGGGGAAGATTTGGATACGCTTAAACAGAAAGCCGATGCGATTAAAGTAGTTGTCGAAAAAATCCCTGGCGCGTCAGATGTTAAAGTTGAGCAGGTAGATGATGTACCGGTACTGCAAATCAGCATCGACCGTGAAGCGATTGCTCGCTTAGGAATCAACGCCGCTGACGTGCAGGATTGGATTGGAACAGCACTTGCGGGCCGGGCAGTCGGGCAGGTTGTCCAGGGAGATAAACGGTTCGACCTCACGGTACGTCTGCCGGAAGCAACGCGCGCCGATATAAAAGCTCTAAAAGTTCTTCCAATTGCCACTCCCGCTGGTGGGGCCGTACCACTCGAAAGCTTGGCGAAAATCGAAACGGTTGGACAGCCCGCTCAAATTAGCCGCGAAAATGGCAAGCGGCGTGTGGTCGTGCAGCTTAATGTTCGCGGGGCGGATCTCGGCTCATTCGTTCCCCTGGCACAAGCTGCGGTGAAGCAGAAGGTCGCGCTCTCGACTGGCTATTATCTGGAATGGGGCGGGCAATTTGAAAACCTGCAACGTGCCCGGACGCGCCTGATGATTGTTGTGCCTGTTGCCTTGTCGCTTATTTTCGTACTGCTGTTTACGACGTTTGGAAGTTTGCGACAGGCAATCCTCATCTTCACGGGTGTTCCTCTTGCTGTCACTGGTGGTGTGTTTGGCTTAGTACTGCGCGGTCTTCCATTCTCTATCTCAGCAGGCGTTGGCTTCATCGCGCTTTCAGGAGTTGCGGTACTAAATGGCGTTGTTATGGTGTCCGCTATCAACCGTCTGCGGCAGGAAGGGCGAAACGTTCCTGATGCGGTGTGGGAGGGGGCAACACAGCGGCTACGGCCTGTCTTAATGACTGCTTTTGTCGCTGCTCTTGGCTTTATTCCAATGGCCCTCAACACAGGAATCGGTGCAGAAGTACAGCGTCCGCTTGCAACCGTTGTAATCGGCGGCATCATCTCAAGCACCATGCTTACACTTGTCGTTCTGCCAACGCTCTACGTCTGGTTTGAGCGTGACCGACCGCTCGATGTGGACGTGACGCATGACGATGAAATGCTTGTAGGAACGCCTACACAACTACACTATCCCTAAAGCACGCTAAGTAGTAGGAGAGAAATTCTCTCCTACTACGGAGAAAGAACATGAAAGAAATCAAAGCTATTATCCAGCCCTTTTTACTTGACCGTGTTTTGGATGGGCTTCATGAAATCGAAGGATTACCGGGCGTAACGGATTACGATGCGCGGGCCGTCAGTATGGAGCGAGGCCACTATGAGCAGATCGTCAAGATGAAACTGGAAAACATGGTTCCTGACCGACTTGTCGTACCGGTTGTAGAAGTGATACGGGAGCGTGCTCATACCGGCAATCCTAGTGATGGTGGCATATTTGTTATCCCTATCGAAGAGGCGATACGCATTCGTACTGGTGAACAGCGTCCTGTGTAAGAGGGGCTGTTGTCAGGAGTTGGTCGCGAAGGCATACAGCACAGAAAACTTTAGAGCATCGAAAAATCAATCACGGTTTTTCGGACGGGGAAGAACAGGAAAATTGTAGATGATGGGGTCGCTTATCAATGTGTTGTTGTATGCGCTGAATCCTGCCGCTGCGATTGATCTACACCCCAAAAAACGTACAACTGAGTTAAGCATGATTCCCGAGGTTGAACCTCGAAAGGATAGTGCAAATGAAACCAGATCGTCGTTCCTATGATGCAGCTTACAAAGCAGAAGCTGTTCGCTTAGCTGTCGAGCGTAACAACGTTACTTCCGTGCCCGTACCCACTTGTAATAAGTCGGCTTGCTAATCCCTAACCGCTCGCACATCTCCTTGACGCTCTTGCCCTTGATTGACAAGAACTCCAGCTGCTCAATGACATCGGGCGTAAGTGCGGATGGGCGACCAAGTTTTACACCGATCGACTTTTTGTATGCCAACGAATCCTTAGTGCGGCGGGAGATAATGGAACGCTCTAACTCGGCAAAGATTCCAATCATTTGGACCATCGCGCGGCTCGTTGGATCAGATGTATCAAAAGGTTCAGTCAGGCTACGCATTCCAACTCCACGCTTTGCCAGGTCATCCATGGTTAGGACAAGCATGGAAAGTGAACGAGTAATTCTGTCGGTGCGGTAATACACGAGACAATCGCCTTTGCGGCATGATCGAAGGCACTCAGCAAAAACAGGGCGGTCGTCTTTAGCCCCCGATGCTTGCTCTATATATATGTGCTGTTGTTCCACGCCAGCTTCACACAGTTTTTGAATCTGGGTGTCTAGTTCCTGGCTTCCATCGCTTTTACTAACGCGGGCATATCCAATCAGTGCCATCTTGCTTCTCCAGAGTAAGTAAAAGGGTGTCTGTGTTTACTTTACTTACAATGGATTAAATCACCGTTTTATTTACTATTCCAGTGGCATTGGGTGCTTTTAATTACCTTTTCATTTACGGTGGCGAATCGTAAAGATAATGACCGTTTTATTGCCTTATGGGTAGCTGATATACGGTAACCAGTTCAATCAGTGATAATCGGCATAGTCAGGGTGATAGTGATTTATTGTCCCTAAGTCGATTGATGTGTCATGTTGACATAAAGTCTGTTGGTGTATCCTACCTATGCACCCCGAATCATCGCGTGGCTTCTGCGAAGTACTTGATGCGACGCCAACAGCCGGCTAATCAAAACACGCAGCACCCGCACTAGCACACGCAAAAACTACTACACTGATACCTTGAGCAATGCCAAAGTAGCGTACATGGCTGACACCCAGCTTGTATTCGCTGCAGATGAGACAACGCAACCGCCGTATAGATACCGGGGCCTTAAACGAAAATGCTGGACGGTAAACAATGGTCATCATCCAGCAATCATAATGTCGATGTCAAGTTCCGTCTTCGCGGATCTCTGGAGCGTACGTCGTGCGACTAGTCTTTCAAGTACTCCTTGCAGTACTTTGCTCTCGCATATCCGTCAGAAACCCTTACACATTCACCAGTGATAGGGCAGTGAGTGTAGAAGGAGTACGACGCAGCCCAAGAACTCGAGCAGGCATGTTCAATCATGTAGCGGATTGTAAACCTCCTGCCAGCTTCGTTTTCGATGAAAAGTCGCTTTGAGGGCTCGGCATCGACAAGTTTGATAGTTCCCAGCAAACCAAATTCCTGCTTGTTCTTGCACAGTCGAAGAGCTTTGCGAGCGAACTCCGCATAGCCGAAATAATTGAGAATTTTGTCGAAGGAGTCTCCTTCGATGATGTTTATGTTGTTCATACTCTAACTGACTCAAATGTCGAGAAAATGGATTCAAGGTTGGTTGATCACTTGTACGGTCGCGGACAAACTCGTGGTTGGTCGTATAGCGGACGGTCGTGCTGTGAGTGTTGGTACGAGAGAAGCCCCGGTACTTTGTCACAAAAAGCATATGGATTGCGCCAATATTTGAGGACAATTTGTAGCCAGTCATTGCTCGATCGTTGCAAGGTATGCATTCGGTTATGCGGCTGCAAATGCCAATGAAAGTCCTAGAGTAACTGAACAAATGCCCCTTGCGTCAATGATTCAGCCAGATCGCATAATCGGACCTTGTGAGAAAGTTCAGTCATACACCCGGCCCCGCATATATACCCCACACTAAATCGTTCTGGTAGGCTGTAGGCGACGAACTTTGTCACGCAAACGCACTCGAAGCCGATAGTAGTATTGCGGGATAATCAACATCATGAGCCGAGACCGATACAGCCTATCCTTTACCGCCGCCAGCCTTTACATCAACCCGTCTATCGATGCTGCCAAGCTCTACCTGGAAACCAATGACTGGGATTTTGTTAAGAGCGAGTTCATCCGGCAGAATATGCTTCAGTCGCGTACCACCAGCGCTCTTCGTCGTACGACGGCTGAGCTCATTCCACGATTGCAAACACTCAGTACGGCGGAACTTCAATTCTTTGTTGAATGCTCTCCAACCGAACAAGGGTACATATTATGGATAGCCATCTGCCGGCGATATGCGTTCATTGCGGACCTTACGTTGGAAGTGATTGCGGATCGCGTTGCTACCCTCATGCTTACCTTTGACTACGCTGATTTTGATGCCTTCTACCAGTCGAAAGCACTGCATCATCCAGAGCTTGATGAAGTATCTGATTCGACTAGCAAGAAACTGCGCGAAGTGTCCTTCCGGATGCTACGTGAAGCAGGATTACTTACAAAGAAGAACGACATTCTGGAACCAATCCTGAGTGGTCGCTTTATCGCTGAAATGTCACAAGGGCCAGGCGTCGGAGTTTCTGTGTTGCCATCAAGGTATCTGAATTCTTTGGGAGGTAAGTAATGCCGATTGACCCAGCTGGTTTAACAATGCAGGAGAGGTTTCAACACCTGCTTGCCGTGATCTCTGGTAGCCGCTTCCTTCAGATGACAGGTATCGGCAAGGAAGTCCCGTTTTATATCTGTCCGTACAAGCCCGAAGAGGCCCTAGATATGGAACGCATTCAGAAGCAGCTCTCGAATCAGCTCGAACAATCTGGTATTCGGGTTTTACATATCAACCTGTACGACTTGTCAATCAACATCCTCAAAAAAGATGGCGACTTTGAATGGTTGATCGAAAACGAACACCGCCTTCCGAAGCAACGAATACTTGAGGAAATCCAAGGGATATTGGATGTCCAAACCGTTCTTGTCCAGGAAATTGGTAAGCAGCTAAACAGCAACGAATACGACGTTTTGTTCCTATCGGGTGTTGGTGAAGTCTACCCCTACATCCGGTCACACAACGTCTTGAACAACTTGCAAAGCGTCGCGAAGCATCGACCAACGCTGATGTTCTTCCCTGGCGCTTATACCCATTCACTCGAAACTGGCGCATCTTTAGATTTGTTCGGGCGCCTACACGATGACAAGTACTATCGTGCTTTTAATATCTTCCACTGCGAACCGTAACCAAGAGGTCCAATATGATTCTTAACCAGATTTTTTCAAAGCAAGTCGATCGGCCAATCGAAGGCGTCATAAAAGCTGATGACGCTGAAAGCCTGATGGTGGAAATTGAGGAGTACGTACTTACTAACGAAGTTGAAAAACGCATGGAGTCATTCCTGGATGCGTATACCAACTACGAGAATGCAAACGGTGTTTGGGTATCCGGTTTCTACGGTTCAGGTAAATCCCACCTCCTCAAAATGCTTGCGCTGATGTTAGAGAACCGAGAAATCAGTGGACATTCCGTTGTAACCCTGATGGCAGCTAAATGTGCTGACAATCAAATGCTCAGGGCTGGACTCCTAAAAGCTGCGTCCATTCCGTCTAAAAGCATTTTGTTCAATATTGACCAGAAGGCAGATGTCATCGGCAAAGACCAGGTTGATGCTCTGCTTGCCGTCTTCATTAAAGTTTTCGATGAGACATGTGGCTTTTATGGCAAGCAGCCGTGGTTGGCACAGTTTGAGCGTGATCTGGAGCAGGATAACCTTCTCACGTCGTTCATATCAAAGTTTGAAGCTGTCGCAGAAAAGTCCTGGGAATGGGGACGATCGCGGCCAACACGTATCGCGGAACAAGCCGATGCCGCATTCAATGCCGTAACTGGTCAAAATCAAAAAGATGTCCTGGATAAATATCGCACCGATTATCGACTTTCCATTGAAGACTTTGCGGAACAGGTTAAGGCTTACATCGATACGAAAGGTCCTGATTTCCGCCTGAATTTCTTTGTCGATGAAGTTGGCCAGTACATCGCAGATAACACAAAGCTGATGACCAACCTGCAGACAATCGCAGAGAGTCTCGCTACCAAGTGCCGGGGGCGCGCGTGGATTATCGTCACCGCTCAGGAAGATATGGGGTCTGTTCTTGGAGAAATGAAGCAGCAACAGGGTAATGACTTCAGCAAAATCCAAGCGCGCTTTGCGAATCGGATGAAGCTTACCAGCGCCGATGTCGCCGAAGTTATCCAAAAGCGATTGTTGCTCAAGACCGCTGAAGGTAATACCTTGATGGAGCAACTCTATCGGGACAACGCCAATAACTTCAGGACTCTGTTTGACTTCGCAGATGGATCACAGACGTATCGTAACTACCGCGATGATGAGCACTTTGCGCAAACCTATCCGTTTGTTCCGTATCAGTTTTTCTTGTTCCAATCTTCGATTCAGAATTTGTCTGCGCAAAACGCATTCGAGGGAAAGCACAGCTCTGTCGGTGAACGCTCCATGCTTGGTGTCTTCCAACAAGTGGCCATAGCGATAGGCACAAAAGAAGTTGGTCAACTAGCAACCTTTGATCTAATGTTCGAGGGTATTCGGACGGCGCTCAAAACCAATATTCAACGTGCGGTAATCAATGCGGAGGCAAACCTCCGTTCCCCATTTGCTGTCCGCTTGTTAAAGGCGCTGTTCCTTCTAAAGTATGTCAAGGAGTTCAAGCCATCGGTCCGAAACCTCTGTGTACTAATGACAGAGCGGTTTGACCAGGATATTCCTGCTCTCCGAAATCAGGTTGAAGAAGCCCTCGCCCTCCTTGAACTGGAAACGTACATTGAGCGTAATGGCGAACTGTACTACTTCCTAACGGATGACGAAAAAGATGTTGAACAGGCGATCAAGAATACCGACGTCGACATATTAGAAGTAACTGGTGAACTCGAAAAGCTCGTTTTCAACAATGCCATTAAGACGGTGAAAATCCGCTACGAAGGCAACAAGGAGGACTATCCATTCACCAAGAAACTGGATGGTAAGGTCTACGGACGCGAATCTGAGCTCGCCATAAATGTCATCACGCCTTTCCATGAGCTTGCCGGCGATGAAGCGACACTCTCTGTTCAAAACATGGGAACGGATGAACTCCTTGTCATCATGCCACCCGATGCGAGGCTTGTGAATGATCTTCTGATGTACAAGCGGACTGAAAAGTACATTCGCCAAAATATGACATCCAACCAGGTTGATGGCATAAAGCGGATATTAGAAGAAAAGGGGGCGCAGAACCGTGATCGCCACGTAGCGATTCAGCAACGCGTGGAGACGCTTCTTGGGGCAGCGAAGATGTATGTAAACGGCGCTCCGCTAGACGTTTCTAGTGAAAATGCACAAGCTCGGGTGACGCGAGGATTTCAGGACCTGGTTACGAGGACCTATACAAACCTTCGGATGATCAGTAGCACTACCTTTGAGGAAAGCCAGGTCGGCATGTATCTCCGACAAACTCAGAACGGGTTATTTGGTGATGATGCGGCCGTCGTATCTGAAGCCGAACAGGAAGTTCTGGCGTTTATTCATCAAAATCAACGGGGTGGTATCCGCACAACGCTAAAAGGTATCAACGAACGGTTTGAGCGAAAGCCCTATGGTTGGTACTACGCGGCGATCCTTTGTAATGTTGCTAAACTCTGTGCGCGTGCCAAGGTGGAGGTGCGGCTGGATAGTAACCTTCTCGAAGACAATGCTCTCGAAGCCAATTTGAAGAACACGGCTCGGGCCGCAAACATTGTTCTATTGCCGCAAATTGAGTTCAACGCATCTCAGGTACGTACACTGAAGGCGTTTTATGAAGAGATGTTTGATGCGCCATCTAGTGCCAACGATGCAAAAGCACTTGGAAATGAAACTGCCGCTGCTTTTTCTTTACTACACCAACAGTTGACCAATCTTCTTGCAGATAAAAAGACCTATCCATTCCTCGAAGCGTTGGTGCCTGCAATTGCGGCTGTCAACGAAGCAATAGGAAAACCATATACCTGGTACCTCACGGACCTCCCAAAGCATGAGGATTCCCTTTTGGACTTAAAGGAGCAAACGCTCGATCCAATCCGTGTATTCATGAATGGTCCTCAAAAGGACATCTTCACAGAAGCCTCTGCGTTATTGGCGACCAATGAAGAGAATCTTGTTCATCTGGCTAGTGACACTGAAGCCCAGATTAAGAATATTCTGACATCGCCGACTTGCTTCATTGGCAACAAAATGCAGCAGCTCAGGACCTTGGTCGATGATCTACAAGATCAGTTACTGGCACTCGTCTCGAGCGAGCGTACGAAGGCTAAAGAACAAATCAATGAGCTGATGAAGCGAGTTGTCGCGATTCCTCAATACCAGGGTCTGACCAGCGAGCAACAAACCGAAGTTGATGGTGCATTCAACGTCTGCTTAGCAAATCTAGACCGGCAAAAGCTTGTTGCTGTTATCCAAATGACAGCAACGAATTTTGAAAATACTGAGTATCCAAAGATACTGTCCAAGGTGTCCACGTTGGCGCAACCAGCACCGGCGCCTCAGCCATCCCCTGGCCATGGAGCACCAGACCAAGATGCACCGCCGAAACCGCCAGTTGTGCAACCACAACCAGTTATCCAATACGTCTCAGCCAAGCTTGTGAAGGTACCGTTTGCTAAACCATGGCTGGCAAGTGATCAGGATGTTGATGTCTACATCGAAGCAATGCGTGAAGCACTGAAAGCCGAACTTCGTAATGGAAAGCAGATTCAGATTTAGCCTCTGATGCTAGCTGAACTGCAATCTCTAATCTTCAACTTTTCTAGCACGACAGAACAATAGGCAACAAACATGGAAACAGCCACCCTTAAACGCTTCGCTCAACAAGCCCGCCGCTCCCTTCAGGATCAGGTAACGTCCAAGCTGAAGTTTGTGCTCTCGCCCGAAAGTGCTGCGCGGAGAGAACACCCTGTTGCAGTGCAGAAGCTTGAGGAGGCGATTAAAAAGGATGGCAAACCAGCAGTAATAGATCAGGTGGCCTATACCTGGTTCAACCGTTTTTGTGCGCTTCGTTTCATGGATGCTAACCGCTACAACGGCACTAACATCGTGTCACCAGCAGAAGCGGGGCAGTACCAACCCGAGATTCTGGCAGAGGCAAAGCTCGGGCATATCGATGACAAACTCGTCGATGAGAAAATCCAGCTAAAAGTCAACCGTCTGTTGTCCGGCGCCGATCCCAGCCGTGATCCTCAGGCCGAAGCATATCGTCTCCTTCTTGTTTCGGTCTGTAATTACTGGAATGGAGCCATGCCGTTCCTTTTCCAGCGTATTGATGACTACACAGAGCTCCTACTTCCTGACGACCTGCTTTCAGAAAACTCAATCCTCACGCAGACCCGTGAAGCCCTGACCGATGAAGCATGTCAGGATGTCGAAGTTATCGGATGGCTATACCAGTTTTACATCTCTGAGAAAAAAGATGAGGTCATGGCACGAAAAAGTGCCGTGCCTACTGAAGATATTCCAGCGGTTACACAGCTCTTCACCCCTCACTGGATTGTCCGCTATCTTGTGGAAAACTCCCTTGGGCGATTATGGATGCTAAATCGCCCTGGCTCCAAGTTGACCCAACAGATGGACTATTACATCAAGCCAGAAGAGCCTGAGAGCGATTACCTACGAATAGATTCCGTGGAGGATATTAAGCTCTGTGATCCTGCCTGTGGATCAGGTCATATGCTGACATACGCCTTTGATCTCCTCTACGCGATGTATGAGGAAGAAGGCTACGCTGCCCCCGAGATTCCAAAGCTGATCCTTAGTAAGAACCTGTTTGGCATTGAAATCGATGACCGCGCCGGTGAGCTTGCTGCATTTGCATTGACGATGAAGGCCCGTGCTAAGGACCGCAGGATTTTTGGCCGTGACGTAACCCCACAGATTACGGTGCTTGAAGATATCCAGTTTGATCACGCGGAGCTTGCTGACTATCGTAGGCATATAAGCGACAACGCGTTATTCACTCCGGATTTCCTGAACCTTCTGACTCAGTTCGAGAACGCGAAAACGATTGGTTCTCTGATTCAGCCTGTTCTCTTAGAACAGAAGATCATAGCTCTTCGAGAAGCTATTCTTGCAAAAGAACCGATCGGGGATCTGTACTTAAGAGATACGCACCTAAAAGTCCTGCGCGTGCTGGAGCAAGGCGCGGCGCTCACCCCGCGGTATCACGTTGTCGTGGCTAATCCGCCGTATTTGGGAAACAAAGGGATGAATAGTCCACTGGCTGCGTGGCTGAAAGATAATTATGAAGATGTGAAGACAGACCTATTCGCTGCTTTTATCATCCGCAATGCTGCAATGTCGCTGCCAAAGGCCCAACTAGGCTTCATGTCACCTTTTGTATGGATGTTCATCTCATCCTATGAAAAGCTACGCAGTTTCCTAATCAACCAGCAAAGCATAACATCGTTGGTTCAACTAGAATATTCAGGTTTTGATGGCGCTACAGTGCCAATTTGCACATTCACCGTAGAGAATTATTATCGCCCACAGTACAAAGGCGGCTATATAAGGCTTTCTGACTTCCGAGGCTCAGAAAACCAAGCGCCACGAACGAGGGAGGCTATAAATAATCATGATTGCGGATGGTTCTACCGAGCTTCCGCTGCAGATTTCAAAATGATTCCAGGAAGTCCGATTTCTTATTGGATCAGCAAATCTGTGAGAAGCGCATATGATGGCCCCAAGGTTTCTGATAAGTACGAAGTCAAAGAAGGACTAGGAACTAGGGATGATTCGACATTCTTGAGACAGTTTTGGGAGATTGAATATAAAAAAATCAGATTCAAGCAAGGCGATCATCAAAAGTGGGTTCCAGTAGATAAAGCCGGCGGATTCCGAAAATGGTACGGGGCAATCGGCGATGTTATGAATTGGGAAGATGACGGCAAAGCAATTCGGAACTTTTCAAAGTCATGTATAAGGAATACCCGTTTTTTCTTTAGGCCTGCTATTGGATGGGGGAAAGTCGGTTCTGGAATTACTTCGTTTAGATTAAGAAATGAATCCTTCGCGTTTGTTGATGCAGCACCTTCAGCCTTTGGAGTGGGGCTTGAGTCGTTACTTGCTCAACTCAATAGTAATGTCATGAAAAAATTACTTTCTGTACAAGGTGGAACTCTAAATGTAACTGTCGGTGTAGCTAGCAGTTTGCCATTTAGGAATGCTGAGGTTGGCACAGTACCTAACGATGCAATTCTATTGTCGAAGGATGACTGGGACTCATTCGAAACATCTTGGCATTTCAGCAGCCTGCCATTACTGAATCTCGACTACGGACAGCCAACCCTGAAAGCCAAGTACCAGCTTCTCCGTGCTCACTGGCATGAAATGACGCTGGAGATGCAGCGTCTAGAGAAGGAGAACAACCGTATCTTTATTGACGCTTACGCTATGCAAGATGAGCTGACATCGGATGTCCCACTCAACGAAGTCACCCTGACGAGCAACCCGCACTACCGCTACGGTTCTGGTAAAAGTGAGGACGAGCTTGAAGGACTTCTGCTGGCCGACACAATGCGTGACTTCATTTCCTACGCCGTGGGATGTATGTTTGGCCGCTACGCATTAGAAGAGCCTGGTTTGATTCTTGCTAATCAAGGTGAAACGCTTCAGGATTACCTAACGCGTATACCCGAACCCAGTTTCCCTGCCGACGAAGATAATGTCATTCCTGTTCTCGATGGGGAATGGTTCTCTGATGACATCGTGGATCGATTCAAGTCGTTCCTACGAATCACCTTTGGTGATGAATCGTATGTTGAAAACCTACGCTTTATCGAAGCTGCGCTAGGAACAGAATCCAAGCCCAAAAGTATCCGCGATTACTTCGTTAAGGACTTCTACAACGATCACATCAAGCGGTATAAGAAACGACCAATCTACTGGATGTTTACGAGTCCCAAGGGAAGTTTCAACGCTCTGATCTACATGCACCGCTACCGACCCGACACCGTAAGTGTGGTGCTAAACAACTACCTCCGGGAGTTCCGAACTAAGCTTGTTTCGCATAAGGCACATCTTGAAGCGGTGAGTATCAGCGCTGGAAGTAGCCAGGCTGATAAGACAAAAGCGCTGAAAGAGATCGAAAAGATTGCTAAGGCAATTGTCGAACTGGAAGATTACGAGCGCGATGTCTTGTATCCATTGGCAACCGAGCAGCTAGCCATCGATCTCGATGATGGTGTAAAGGTCAACTACCTCAAATTCGGCTCGGCTCTGAAGAAGATTCCTGGTCTCGAAGCGAAAGAAGATTAGCACTTGGATTTTGGTCTTGATTCCCCGACAGACAGAACGATAGACAAACCATATGGAAACAGCCACTCTAAAACGCTTCGCACAACATGCCCGCCGCTCACTTCAGGATCAGGTAACTTCCAAACTGAAGTTTGTGCTTTCGCCTGAAAGTGCTGCGCGGAGAGAACACCCCGTTGCCGTGCAGAAGCTTGAGGAAGCGATTAAAAAGGATGGCAAACCATCAGTAATAGATCAGG
>VFQT010001008.1_pt1 | contig 36964 bp, 60 predicted proteins | sample 3512381 | NCBI WGS metagenome assembly VFQT01 (sample SAMN10412376, study PRJNA504923) | tailings metagenome | isolation source: Relicate 2 Philex TSF3 active mining site | place: Philippines: Tuba, Benguet | collected 2017-08-29 | reverse complement strand
AATTCCGCGTCAAGCTCTCCGGCTACGCCGAAGGCGACGCTACCAACGGGGCCTTTGTGATCAAGCTCAAGCACCGGGCAGCGGTCCTTGCGCGAGACGCTCACGTGCCGGCGACCCGGACTAACAAAGCCCAGGTGGCATCTGAGCGGTCTACAGAGACGGTCAATGCCAAGCGGGCGACCGGGGTGGATGTGGCCACGGTGCATGGCCTGTCCAACAAGCAGCACCCGATGAAGCTCGATCCCAAGCACTTCCATGTTTTTATGAAAGCAGTCACCAGCAATGGCACGAACAAAAGAGCAAAGTGACAAGGCCGTGGCCATGTCTGGCCTGCGCCTGGACTTCAGCAAGTCCCCGGTCATCTACGACTTCATCCAGTCCAATGCCTTCGTGGGCTTTTGCTGGACGGCCTTGATGAAGATCTTGGAGGCGCACCCGTAGGACTTGCCCGATCCCACCGGCCCCATGATGCCCTGCACGTGATGTCGGGACTGACGCCCATCAAATCATTAGCGTCAACCACGCTGATGTTGACTCTTTTACAAAGCGCTATCCCGTAAATGCTTAAGGAGACCAAAATGCAAACCACCAAACGCCACCCCCGCACCCTTGAGGAAGCCTTCGGCCCTTACGCCCGAGGCCCGATCAGCGAGCCTTACCCGCAGCTGGACCTGACCGACAAGATCATCAGCGGCGTGTGCGGCGTGATCCTGTTCTCCCTTCTTCTCGCAATCCTCACGGGGGTGATCTAAATGCACGACAAACTCAACGGCGAGATCGACAAGATCGTCGCGGAGATGGCCCCGCCCGTGAACTCCATCGGGATGCTGGCCACCGACGACGTGGTGCGCATCGTGCGCCAAGCAGCTACCCGCGGGGCGATGGCCGGGTGGGTCGCTGGCGAGCGCACGGCGCGCTCTCACTGGGGCCGCGAGATCGACAAGCTGCGCGAGCGCATCAAAGATCTGGAGATGGATCAGATTGCGGGGGCCAAGTGAAGCGCGCCCTCGCCGCCGCTGCGCTCGTGGCGCTATGCGCTACGGCGCATGCAGAGTTCAAGGACGGCAACAAGCTGCTCTCCGATCTAAACAGTACGGGCAGCGTATTGCCTGCCGTGGGTTTGGGCTACGTCATGGGTGTAGTAGACGCCTACGGCGGAATCACACATTGCCCGCCAGAGAACGTGACGGCTGGGCAGATCCGCGACATGGTGCGCAACTTCTTAGAGAACACGCCTTCGATTCGGCACTTGCCCGCTAATGACATTGTTGGTCATGTTGTTAAGAAGGCGTGGCCTTGCGCAGAGACTAGGAAAGGCGCTGGCGTATGACCGATGCAAAAAAACTTGAACTACTGGCTGACTATCAGTTTCTTTGCTACAGCGTCACCGCGATGATGCTTGATGCACATGAATCTTATAACGAGGGCGACGAGGATAGCTCGTGGAGCGCACTGCTTGCGTGGTGCGAGGCCCGGGATAAGCGCGAGAACGCGTGGATCAACGTTGCGTTGGCTTATGTTGAGGCCATGAATATGAAGGAGGGGATGAAATGACCGAACAACCTACCGCCCTGCGGCTGGCTGATTGGCTGGACGGCAGCAGCAATGGCCCGATGGATGTCAAACACAAAGCCGCCGCCGAGCTGCGAAGGCTCCACGAAGAGGTGATGCTGCTGCGTGGCGACCCCGGCAACCGCTACGCCCACCGGCTGGCCATTGAGCTGGAGTGTGCGCTGCTGGCCCCGGAGCAGGCTAACGCGGCGCTGCTGGACGAGTACCACAACGCCGTGCGCGAGTGGATGGAGGCCAACGGACAGCCGTATGTGTCCGGGTTTGGGAAGGATTGAGCATGACCCCAGGCCAGCTTATTGATCTTCTGGAAAAGTCAGGAATGCTTAAAGAAGAATCACCGGGCGTTCTTGGATGGCAACCAAACACGCAAAGGGCAGAACGCTTCGCCGCCCTTGTCACCGCAGCCGAGCGGGAGGCGTGTGCAAAGATGGCCGAGGCATTTCACCAGCACCAGTACGACTTCACCGGCAACCTTGAGTTGCACGAAGCCATCCGCGCACGAGGAGAACAGAAATGAAAGTACTGATTGCGTGCGAGTACAGCGGAACTGTGCGCGATGCGTTTTTAGCTCGTGGTCACGATGCGATGAGTTGCGATTTACTGCCTACTGATTTGCCCGGTCCGTCGCGGCGGCAATCGCCGTTCCCTGGTTCTTTATTTACATCATCCTATGACCTGCAAATGCCACCCCGAGTCGCCATTCCTCTGGCGCAATGACAAGCGGCCCTCGATCTTCGCGGTCGATAAGCACATCAACCAGTACAGTAAGCTGTCGGCCTCGCAATCGGCTTACGTTGAGCGCGAGCGCAACAACGGCCGCGACATCTCGCACATTGCCGGCATCAGCAAAGCCAGCCACGCGGCGCGCCTGACCGAATTCAAGAAGTTCGCTGTTTACTCAATGGCCAAGCCTTCTAAATGACCAAGTTCAAGAACCATGGCAGCCGCATCAACCAAGTGAGGGCGCTGCTGCGCGAAAACCTGGACGGACTGACGGTGTACGAGTTATCAGACGCGACGGGCATAGACCGCACCCACCTGTCGCGGGTTTTGAACAAGATGCCCGACGCCTATATCGACCGCTGGATTGCTTTTAAAGAAGGGCAACGCTGGATGCGCGCCGTCTGGTGCGTCGTGGTGCCGCCAGAGAACTGCCCGAGACCATTTACAAAGACGAAGGAGAAAACAAAGTGAAACTGATCGACCACGAAGAAGCTCTGCGCATGGCGCAGGACACGCTGATCTGGAAGCGCCTGCCAGAGAAACTCAAGGCAATTTATCTCACCAGCATGATGGACTTGTCCGACGAGATCCAGGCCGAGCTGGTGACGCGCAACTCGAACACGCCGGACGATGACTTCTACGCTCGCGGCGAAGCGATGTGGGCCAAGCTGGGGCTGGACAAATGAGCCAGCCGATGCAAGACGACGAGCGCCAAACGATGCGCGATCACATCCTCTACCTTGGCAAGGCACTCGAGCAGGAGCGCGCCAATTCCGTCAGGAAGACGCGCCTGCTGCAGCGGATGCTGGACCCCGAGGATCTGGGCTGGGCGGTAAGCCACGAGGTGCGAATGATCGCCTATGAAATCCTGTCGCAGGAGACGTACTCGGACCGCGATAAGGAGAATAAGCAGTGAGCCAGCTCATCCTGCGGCCTTCCGCCGCCTCGCGCTGGATCGCCTGCCCGGCCAGCGTCAGGCTGTCCAAGGACATCCCCGAAGCGCCTAGCGGCGATGCAGCCATGGCGGGCACCGCTATCCACGCGCTAGCCGAGACCTGCTACCTCCTGGGCGATGACCCGATGAACGGCGAAGGCCAGATCATCGAAGGCGTTCGCCTGGCCAAGTGGCATTGCGAGATGGCGAAGCAGTACCTTGAGCACATCCAGCTCATCGAGGCCAAGTGCAACAAGGGCGGCGTGAGGGTCGAGGAGAAGGTGACCTACGTTGACTCGGACAATGTTCTGCTGCGCGGAACGGCAGACCTGATCGGCATTGGCGGCAATACCCTGTACATCGCGGACCTCAAGACGGGCCAGGGATACGTCGATGCGGACAACGAGCAACTGAAGATCTACGCGCTCGGCGCCATGATGCCGCTGGACCTGCACGACATTGATCACGTCGAGCTGCACATCGTCCAGCCGCGCCACGGCGACGTGCGCGTGCATAGCATGACTAAGCAGGATCTGCTGGACTGGGAGAGTAAGACGCTCATCCCGGCCATCAAGGACGCGATTGACCCGACGCAAAAGCCGCGGCCCTCGGAGAAAGCCTGTCAGTACTGTCCGGCGAAGCTGACGTGCCCCGCGCAGCGCGAGGCGCTCGCAGTCATCGAGCAGCAGCCCAACGTCACGGCCATGACGAAGGACGAGATCAAGGCCGTCATGGTGCGGCTGTCCGACGAGCAGATTAGCGACCTGCTGGACCGCGCGCCCATCGTGGAATCGTTTCTCGAATCGTTGCGCAAACACGCCCTCGAGCGCATGAAGGACGGGGGCACGCTGCCGGGGTGGCAGCTCGCGCCCAAGCGAGCCACGCGCAAGTGGGCCAGCGAGGCGGCGGCCAAGGACGCGCTGATCGAAGCCGGCCTATCTGTGGACAAGCTGTACATAACTGAATTTATTTCGCCGGCGGCTGTGGAAAAGCTGTTAGCAAAGGAGCAAAAGGGGATTCTTGAGGACTTAACCGTTAAGGAGTCCTCGGGAGTAACCATTGCAAGGGACGCAAGCCTGCGTCAATAATGCCCGTCCTGTACGGGTCAACTCTGAAACTTCTGAAAGCGAAAAGCACAAATGCTAAATCTGTCATCTGGTGGCGGTAACGCCAACTTCCTGCGCTTCTCCCCGCAAGCCAACGCCTGGACCAATAGCGAAGGCGTCGAGGTCGATCTGAAAAAGGTCGTCTTTGACATTGACAACGTGAAGACCGGCTGGCTCCTTCTCGGCGCCGGTGTGCGTGACTGGCAACCTGATGCGGCCCTAGGCCGTAAGGGCGCGCAGCCTACGCCTGAGCACAAGCGCGGTTTCGAGGTCACCTTCTACAACAAGGAGATCGGCACCGCGTCATGGTCGAGCAACGGCGTCGGGCCGAACATGGGCCTTGAGCAACTCTACACGGCGTGCGCCGCCGAGCGCGAAGCGCATCCCGGCAAGCTGCCCGTCGTCGAGTACAAAGGCTCGCGCATGAAGATCGGCAAGGGCACCACGCGCATCCCGCAGTTCGCCGTCGTGCAGTGGATCGACCGTCCGGCCGGCATGGGCGCGCCCGCCGAGGCCGAGGAGTACGAGGCGGCTGCACCTGCGCCTGTACCTGCTGCAGCGCCGGCACCCGCAAGGGCACCGGCTCGGGCGGCTGCGCCAGCGGCGGCGGATGACGAGATGTTTTAACGCTCGTCGGTAAGTGGACCGGGGCCACGCGCCCCGGTTTTTTTGACTCTAAAAAACTGAACACGGACAAATGAATGAGCTGGCTCTTTTCGCAGGCGCTGGTGGAGGCTTGCTTGCCTCGCAACTTCTTGGCTTCAGAACAGTCTGCGCTGTCGAGTTGGATTGGTACTGCCGATGCGTTCTCATACAGCGACAGAATGATGGACACCTACGACCCGCATTTCCAATATGGGATGACATTCGTACCTTTGACGGCAGAGCGTGGCGCGGCCACGTTGACATCGTCACTGGAGGCTTTCCTTGTCAGGCGTATAGCAATGCCGCAGCAGGAAACAACACGGCCGACGATCTTTGGCCGGAAATGCGACGCGTCGTGGCAGATGTCGCTCCCAGGTACGTCTTTGCCGAAAACGTCAGCCGAGTTGCGATTGACCAAGCGGCAAACGACCTTGAGCAGATGGGTTACGAAACCCGAGCAATTTCCCTTAGCGCGGCAGACTTGGGTGCAGACCACATTCGGCCCCGCCATTGGTTACTTGCACACACCGACAACAAAGGCGAACTATTGCGCGGATTCAATGCAGAAGTGGCCCGCGTGCGCAACGTGGCGACTCGTGTTTGGGAAAGTGACGCCAGAAGCTCACGAGTACCTGATGGGGTGGCCTACCGGATGGAGCGACTTGCGGCCACTGGCAACGGCCAAGTTCCAGCAGTGGCTGCAACAGCATGGCGTTACCTCACAAACTGAACAACAAGAGGCATAAATGCAAGCCGAAGAAATCGCCAAGCAATTAGGCAACGCGAAGAAGGTCAACGGCCAATGGTTAGCAAGCTGCCCAGTGCCAGGACACGGCAGGGGCAACGGAGATAAGAACCCGTCACTGTCCATCAGCGAAGGCCCGGACGGCAAAGCGCTTTTCCATTGCCACGGCGGCTGCGATCAGCAGACTGTGTTCTCGGTGATGAGGGAACGCGGATTCCTGCCGGAGCTGGAGGGCCGCAACGTCGAACCGCTGGCGCTCATCAAGCCGATCACCCGGCAGCTCGAGCAGGAGTGGCACTACAGCGACGAGGAAGGTGTGACGCTTTTCATCAAGCAACGCTTTCGCACCGCCGACGCCAAGGGTAAGGACTACAAGCTCATCAAGGTGGACGAGGCAGGCCGGCGGCACGCCACGCTGGGCGACGCCCGCATCGTGCCGTACAAGCTGCCCGAGCTGCGCGATGCCATCTCAAAGGGCCGCTATGTCTACCTTACGGAAGGCGAGAAGGCCGCCGACGCGATCATCTCGCTGGGCAGCGTCGCCACGTCCAGCCATGCTGGTAGCGGCACCTGGCCCGACGCCATCACGGAATACTTCGCCGGCGCGAACGTCGTGATACTGCCCGACAACGACGTGCCAGGCTGGAAGTACGCGAAGAAGGCCGCGGCGAAGCTCCTGCCCGTCGCCAAGTCAGTCAGGGTCGTGGACCTGGGCGGCGAGGAACAGGGCGACGACGCCTACGAGTGGATCTACAGCCAAGGCAAGACGCGCCAGGACCTCGCGGATCTGGTCAAGGCGCAGGCGCCCATAACCGCCGCCGATGAGGTGCAAGCGCCCGAGCGGCTGCGCGATAAGCCAGAGCCGCAGGCTCCTGCCGCGGCGCCAGCGGCGCAGGAAACACTAGCCGCGCCTAGTGAAAACCCTAGCCAGCCGCCACGCAAGACGCTCACCCTCGAGGCATGGGACGAAATCAAGGACGAACCAGTCGAGTGGCTCGTGGAAAAGGTTATCCCGCGCCGTGGATTTGTCGCGCTGTACGGCCCGCCAGGCAGCTTCAAGTCGTTCATCGCGCTGGACCTGGCCGCGGCCATTGCCCGCTCGGCGCCCTGGATGGGCCAAGCCTCAACGCCCAGCGACAATGGGGCCGTGGTCTACATCGCCGGCGAGGGCCACGGCGGCATCGGAGCGCGGATCAAGGCGTGCCGCATCCACCACCAGATCGACTCCGGCATCCCGATCTACATCCTCAGACACCAGATAAACCTGCGCAGCAGCGCCGACGACATCAATAGTCTGATGATCGCCGTGGCGGAACTCGCGGAAACCCGCCAGCTGAAGATTGATTTAATCGTCATCGACACGCTGGCCCGGGCCTTCGGCGGGGGCAACGAGAACAGCTCTGAGGACATGGGCGCCTTCATCACGTCATGCGGGCACCTGCAGCAGGTCTTCGAGGCCGCGCTGCTCGTTATCCACCACAGCGGAAAGGACCAGGCTAAAGGTCTGCGGGGGCACTCATCGCTGCTCGGGGCCGTGGACACCGAGCTGGAGCTGCTGCGCTTTGACGACCAGCCGCGGGGCGTGGTCACGATCAGCAAGCAAAAGGACGGCGAGGACGGCGTGAGGTACGGGTTTGAGATGGTGGAGATCGAGATTGACGAGCCATCGGAAAATTCGCTGTCGCTTGACGAGCCGCGCAAGTCTCTGGCCGTGAATCCCTCGGATGAAGCGGCGCGGAGGACGCCCCAGGAGGCTCAGAAAGTAGGACTAAATCGCTCAGGCCGTGGCAAAAAACAGATGCTGGCGGTGGAGGCGCTTAGAGATGTAATTAACCTAAAAGGCTCGCATTGGAAGGTCTCATTAGGTGTCAGAAAGTGCGTCAAAGTGGACCATTGGCGCGATGCTTTTGCTCAAAAAATGGGCAATGATGAGGCTGGATCATCTGCATTTAGGGCTGCATGGAAGCGCGTAAGGAGCGATTCTGGACGGCCGCCAGAGGTCCATATCGAGGGTGAATGGGCATGGATAGAAGAGAAAATTGAGCAGAAGCCGGAGCAGTTTTGATCTGTCGCGGCCGTTTTTGTAGCGTGACGAATCGTCTCCGATCCACGATTCGTCACGCCATGAAAATGCTCGAAATCGGGCGTTTTGGGGGCAATTTTCGTGACGAATCGTGGAATCAGACCATTCGTCACGCTCAAATTTTCAGCAAATCAGCCTTTTTTGGCGTGACGAATCGTGACGAATCGTGACGAATGGAGACGATTCGTCACGCCGGGAAACCGGGGGAGTAGCGTGACGAATCGTCAAAAGGGTATACCTTTGACGATTCGTAACGATACGGACCACCAGATTTGAGGATTTCAAAATCACAAACTGGCGTCACGAGACGCAAAGAACTTTTACAGTGAGCAAGCACTAACAAGGAGCATCATGGCAACCAAAAAAACAGCAAAGATTCGAGGGGAACTTCCCCAGCCGCAACCGCTGGCGTTTCCTGAATCGGAGTTCTCGCGCTTCTGGAAATCCAAGCTCGTGGAGTTGGAGGCGGCAAAGCGTGAGCACGAGGAGAAGTGGGGGGTGGGTAGAGTAATTAATTTGGTTGATGTAGATTTTCGTATCAAAGTGTGGACTCAGATCGAGCGAGTCTGGGCAGCGCAGGAATCGCAGAGCATTGAGAAGGCCCGAGCGGCCGCCGATGGAATGATCAGGGCCTTGCGGGCGATGGATGCCTGGGCTACTGCCGAAGGCATTGCGCCGGTGGGGGAGGTCAAGGCGATTGAATGGGAGATGGACGACGGGGGCGTCTTGGCAGTGGTGTCAACCGAGGCCGACGCGGCGGCGTATCACCGGATGCGGCCAGACGTTGAAGATCGCAACGTCTGGTCGATCCAGGAGATCGCCAAGCTGCTCGAGGCGGGACTGGGTGGCGACATCGCCAGGCTGAAGGCGACGCTCGGGATGCCGGCGACCGTCGTCAAGGTCGAGGCTAACGGCTCCGGGTTCGACGACTTTGGCAACGACCTGGACCTTGATGCGCCGTCATCAGCACCTAAAATGTTTCCGGCCGACATGAAACCCTTTGAGAAGATGGAATGAAGGCGTTAAATCGGGCTGTGGGGCGCTTTTGCGCGTTGTGTGTGTATCGGGTGCCGTTGGGCACGAAAACGGCTTGGAGGGCGTTTTAATGGCTGGGACACCGAAGTTCCATCAGGATATGAAGATGCTGGCGAAGCTGCCGGATGACATGATCTGGTCGATGATCGAAGGCGGCAAGACTAAGACCGAGATCTGCATCGAGATGGGGATTAGCCGCAAAGCACTTGAGCGATGGATGGACGAAGTCGATCCTGATGGTGATAAACTCACGCGTGCGCGCGCACAAGCGGCGGATCAGCTAGCGTCAGAGACGCTGCAGATAGCGGATCAGAGCGATCCTGAGCACGCCGCGCAGACGCGGCTGCGCATCCAGGCGCGCCAGTGGATCGCCGAGCGCTGGGATCCTAAGACTTATGGCTCACAAAAGGCCGCGCAAATCAACATTAACGTCCAAGATTTGCGCATGAACGCGTTGCGGCACGTCGAGGTCATCGAGGACTTATCCACAGACGTGGTACCAAAGTTGTCCACATAGGCTTGTGGATACGCGCCAGATTGCACACGGATTGAGCAATTCAGCGCGAAAACAACGAAAGTCATTTGACATAATGACTGTTGTATTTCTTTCGACGCGCCAATAGTACGCAAAGCTCTGGCGAATGAGTACGAGATACCTAAAAGCAGCGGCAAGTTGTCCACAGCGCCAGCGCGGCCTCGCCGCCGCGGGCGGCGCGAGACCCCCCCCTTCAGCGCGGCGGCGGGGCGGGTTGTGGTGGAGCCGAACAGATACCGAGGCCGCGATTTCAGATGCATTTCAGATGGATTTCAGATCCGCCCCATTTGCGCACATAATCATCCCCACACCCCCTACCCCCGTCACGGTAAAAAGTGTCCCCGAAAAAAAATTTAGAAGTTGAGCTAGCGAATAACCCCTTTGTGGAGTTCGTCAAGCGCTACAAGAACAACCCGGTCCTGTTCGTGCGCGAGGTGCTCAACACCACCCCGGACGTGTGGCAGGTGGAGTTCCTAAACCACATCGCCAAAGGCAACCGCCGCATCAGCGTCAGGTCCGGTCACGGCGTCGGCAAGTCCACGGCCGCCGCGTGGGCAATGCTGTGGTATCTGTTCCTGCGTTTCCCGGTGAAGATTGTCGTGACGGCGCCGACCAGCAGCCAACTCTATGACGCCCTGTTCGCGGAGGTCAAACGTTGGGTGAAGGTGCTGCCGCCGATGCTGGCGGACCAGCTTGAGGTCAAGCAAGACCGCATCGAGGTCAAGGATGCCAATACCGAGGCGTTTATCTCCGCGAGGACGAGCCGCGCCGAGCAGCCCGAGGCCTTGCAGGGTGTCCACTCCGATAACGTGATGCTGGTGGCCGACGAGGCTAGCGGTATCCCGGAGCAGGTATTCGAGGCTGCCGCAGGCTCCATGTCGGGGCATTCTGCCGTGACGCTGCTGCTGGGTAATCCTGTCAGAAGTTCGGGGTTTTTTTATGACACGCACAACCGCCTCTCTGGCGACTGGGTGACGCTGCGCGTGAACTGCGAAGAGTCGCCGCGGGTGAGCAAGGCTTACATCGAGGAGATGAAGTCGCGTTACGGCGAGGAGAGCAACGCCTACCGGATTCGTGTCCTGGGGGAGTTCCCGCGCAGTGATGACGACACAGTCATCCCGATGGAGTTGCTTGAGATGGCGATGGCCCGCGACGTCGCCCCGAGTCAGCACGCCGGCGTAGTGTGGGGTCTGGACGTGGCGCGCTTTGGCAGCGACCGCAGCGCCCTGTGCAAGCGCCAGGGCAATGCGCTGCTAGAACCCGTGAAGACGTGGAAGAACCTTGATTTGATGCAGCTCACGGGCGCCGTGGTGGCGGAGTACGAGGCGCTGCAGCCGAGCCAGCGCCCTGGCGAGATCCTGGTGGACTCCATTGGCCTGGGCGCCGGCGTGGTCGACCGCCTGCGCGAGCTGCGTCTGCCGGCCCGCGGGATCAACGTGGCGGAGTCCCCGGCGATGGGTAGCACATATCGCAACCTCAAGGCGGAACTCTGGCACAAGGCCAAGGCGTGGCTGGAGGCCCGCGACTGTTGGTTGCCTCGCGACGAGATGCTGGTCTCGGAGTTGGCGACTGTGCGCTATTCGTTTACCAGTAGCGGTAAGATTCAGATTGAGGGCAAGGATGAGATCCGAAAGCGCGGCCTGCCCTCGCCCGACCGCGCCGATGCGTTTTGCTTGACGTTTGCGGGCGATGCGGTGGTGGGCGCTTATGGCTCGTCTGTCTCGAGCAAGTGGAACCAGCCGCTGCGTCGTAACATTCCGAGATTGGCTTAACAGGAGCGATGTTATGAAAATGACCAAAGCTGAGAAGAAGATTGGCAAGGTGATGGGTGAGTACAAATCTGGCAAGCTGCACTCGGGTGCTGGCGGCAAGGTTGTGAAGAATCCGAAGCAAGCGATTGCGATTGCTTTGTCTGAGGCCGGTAAATCCAAGCCTGCCAAGATGGCAAAAAAGGGGAAGTGATGGACGAAATGCAAGGTAAAGAGGGCAATGACGAGGGTATGACGTGCCCGCCTGCGACGCAGGACATTACGCTGAACCTGAAGAACCGCGGCCGCGCTATTGAAGCGGCGATGTACGGCCCGGAGAATCCGGCTCTGCCTAACACAGGTTTCTGGCGCGAGATGGCCAAGGAGTGGGATGTGCCGGTCGAGGCCGCGAAGATGTCGCGCTGCGGTAACTGCGCCGCCTTTGACCGCGAGCCGAAGATGCTGCAGTGCATCGCCCAGGGCATGGGTGAGGGTAGCGGCGATCCGTGGGGCGCCATCAAGGCGGGCGATCTGGGTTACTGCGAGATCTTTGACTTCAAGTGCGCCGCCTCGCGTACCTGCCGCGCTTGGATCGCCAAGGAAGAAGGCGAAGGCGAAGAGGGTGAGTACGAAGAGGGCGAGGACGATTACGAGGAATACGGTAAACATGCAATGGAAGGAAGCGACGATGAAAGCTAAACCCCCTGGCTTGTACGCCAACATCGCGGCCAAGCGTGAGCGCATCAAGGCTGGCTCTGGCGAGAAGATGCGCAAACCTGGCACGCCTGGCGCGCCGACGGCGAAGTCTTTTAAGCTGGCCGCCAAGACCGCGAAGAAGAAGTGAGTCCGGCGATTGTTGTGGCCAGCGTAAGCGGGCGGTGCTTGCCGGTGATGCTGGCAAGCTGCCGCGAATACGCGCCTGCGGCCAAGGTGTATCTGCGCACGCCCATAGATGCGCGTAGATACGATGTGTATAAGCAGATTCGCGGCCCAGCGCGCTCGTTTGGCGCTGATTACAACGACGTAATCGACGCCGCGTTTGCCGACGGCCATAAGGCTGTCGTGGTGGCGAATGACGATATTGTCCTGACGCCCACCAGCTACGAGCATTTGCTCGAGGACGTGATGACGCTGCACGAGGAAGTGGGCGAGCCTATTGGCTGGGTGTGCTCGCGCTGCGATGCGTCGCGGCCGATGCAGAACATTCGAAGCAATCCGTTTAACCAGGAGATGAATTATTTTCGTTTCCCGTGGGAGGATTGCATCGCCACGATGGAGGTGATTTCGCCTATATTCGGCTACATCTCACGGGCTGCTTGGGAGGTGGCGAAGTTTCCGCCGCTAAATTGGTACTCCGATGATGTGCATTGTCAGGATCTGTCGGCGGCCGGCTTTAAGCATTTTCTGTCGCGCTCGTATGTGCATCATGTGGAATCGCAGTCCACGGGAATGGATGGGCAGGCGCTGACTTTGGCGTCGGTGCCTTGGATTCGTGCTAACCGTCCGGCTTATGCCGACGCCTGGTTTGGGGTGGAGCAATGACTGTAAAACGCGGTAGTGAGGTTTTCGCCGGCTATAACAAGCCCAAGCGCACGCCTGGCCACGCCACCAAGTCCCACGCGGTGCTGGCAAAATCGGGCGACGAGGTCAAGCTAGTGCGCTTCGGCCAGCAAGGCGTTAAGGGTTCCCCCGAAGGCACGAAGCGCAACGAAGCATTCAAGGCGCGGCACGCTCAGAACATTGCCAAGGGCAAGATGAGCGCGGCGTACTGGGCCAATAAAGTGAAATGGTGAGGATATGAATCAAAACGAAATGCCCGTTTCTGTGGACGTCGCAGCCCCCGAGGCGATGGACGACGCCGAGCTGCAGTCGATCATTAACGGCGAACTAACGGACGCTGTTTCCTATATTGATTCGGACATTTCGCCGATTCGCGCTAAAGGGACCGAATACTACCGGGGCGACCCGTTTGGCAACGAAGAAGACGGCCGCTCGCAAGTGGTGGCGATGGAGGTGCGCGACACGGTCTCGGCCATGATGCCGTCGCTGATGCGCGTTTTCTTCTCGTCCGAGAACGTGGTGGAATTCGTGCCCCGCGGCCCGGAGGACGAGGCCGGCGCCCAGCAGGCGACCGACTACGCCAATTACGTCTTTTCGTCCGATAACAACGGCTTCATGCAGTCCTATGCGATCTTTAAGGACGCATTGGTGCGCAAATGCGGCATCGCTAAATACTGGTGGGAAGAGACCGCCGAGGTGCGCATTGAGGACTATTCAGGCCTGGACGACGCCACGGTGCAGATGCTGATGGCCGAAGACGCCGAGGTGAAGGTTGTCGTTTCGTACCCCGACCCCTCCGTCTCCGAGGCCGCGATTGCCGATGCGCAGATGCAGGCTGCCGCGGCCGGCATGATGCCTCCGGCCACGCCCATGCTGCACGACGTGCAGATCAAGCGCGTTCTGCGCGATGGGCGCATTCGCATCATGGCCGTGCCGCCCGAGGAGCTGATCATCGACCGGCGCGCCCGCTCGTTTGACGAGGCCGGCATCATCGCCCACCGCCAGATGCTCACCGTCGGCGAGCTGCTGCAGATGGGCTACGACATGGACGAGATTGAGCCGAACATCTCTTCGACCGATCTGGACACCAATGACGAGTATCTGGCCCGCCAGCCGCTGTCGACCACGATGGGATCGAATGATTCCATGAACCCGATGCAGCGCCGGCTTCTGTACGTCGAGGCGTATCTGCGCGTGGACTATGACGGCGACGGCCTACCCGAGCTGCGTAAGGTCTGCTGCATGGGATCGTCCTACAAGATGGTGCGCAACCTGCCGGCGTCTTACATCCCCTTCGTCGACTTCCCGTTTGACCCCGAGCCGCACACCTCGCCCATTGAGGCGATGAGCGTGTTCGACATTACGCACGACATCCAGGAGATCAAGTCGCAGGTCTTGCGCAATACCCTGGACTCTCTGGCGCAGTCGATCCACCCGCGCACCGCGGTCGTGGAGGGCCAGGTCAATATTGACGACGTCCTGAACAACGAGACCGGCGCTGTCATTCGTATGCGCGCCCCCGGTATGGTGCAGCCTCTGGCTCAGCCCTTCGTGGGCCAGGCCGGCTACTCGATGCTCGAGTACATGGACCAGGTCAAGGAAGACCGCACCGGCATGAGCAAGGCCGCGATGGGCCTCAATGCCGACGCGCTGCAGTCGTCCACTAAGGCGGCCGTGGCGGCCACTATCAGTGCTTCGCAGTCGCGGCTGGAGCTGACCGCGCGCATCATGGCCGAGGGCATGAAGAAGCTCTTTAAAGGCATTTTGTTCCTGCTGACCACGCACCAGGACAAGCCTCGGATGGTGCGCCTGCGTAACCAGTGGGTCCAGATTGACCCGCGCGCCTGGGATGCGTCGATGGATGTGTCGGTGAATATCGGTCTGGGTGGCGGCGACGTGAATGATCGCCTGCAAACCCTGACGATGATCTCGCAGATGCAAAAGGCAATTGTCGACCAGTACGGTCTGGCCAATCCCCTGGTGACGCCGCAGATGTACTCGCGCACGCTGCAGAAAATGGTCGAGCTGTCCGGCTTTAAGGATTCCTCGCAGTACTTCAACCAGATCCCGGCTGACTTTCAGATCCCGCAGGAGCCGCCTAAACCCACCCCCGAGGAGGTTCTGGCGCAGGTGCAGGCCGAGTCCATTCAGGCCGATATCCAGAAGAAGGCGGCCGAACTGGAATTGAAGCGCCAGCAGATGATGCGCGACGATGACTACCGCCGCGACCAGATGGCTCAAGACTACCTCTTGAAAAAATACGAATTGGAATTAAAGTACGGCACCCAGATCAGTAACGCGGAACTAATGGCCGCGCAGAATCTGGACCGTGAGGCAATGCGTTCGCAGACGGCGATGGTGCAGTCTGCAATGCAGGCAGCGCAAGCACCGCAAATGCCTGTCCCCATCAACCTTAATGGAATGGCTCAATGACGGATGACGAGTTAGCAAGAAAAGGACGCAAGGCGCAGCAGCTAATGGAGGATGAAACCCTCGCTGCTGCTCTTGCAAAACTGGAGAACGATCAGGTTTGGCTGTTCAAGTCAACGCGAGCAGAGGAGACGGCAAAGCGCGAGCAATGCTGGTCGATGCTGCGAGCGATTGAGAACCTAAAGACTGAGCTTACAAAGGTGATCGATAACGGCAAGATAGCGCAGCGCGCTATTGAACGTGTTCAAAAGAAATAAGGAAAGATTAAACCAATGAATGCACCCACGCCCCAGGCAAGTGCGCCATCTGGCCCCCTGAATATGGACCAAGCGGTCCAAGCACTCGCAGCAATACTGCCTGAAGAAGGACAACAGGACGGCGGCGAGACGCAGGAGTCACAGCCTCAAGATGAGGACGTGACCGCGGCAGCAGTTGATGAATCGCTGGACATTGAAGACGGGTCCGGCGAAGAGGCTCCTGCTGATCAACCTGAGTTAGAAGAAGACACCCAGGACGAGGCAAAGCCCGAGGTTTTCACCGTCAAAGTTGACGGTAAGGAAGTCGAGGTCACTTTGGACGAACTCCAGAAGGGCTATTCGAGGACTCAGGATTACACCCGAAAGACCCAGCAGGTCGCCGAGGCGCGTAAAGCTGCCGAGGCTGAACTGCAGGCGATTCGGGCCGAGCGCGAGCAATACGCTCAGTTGTTAGGTGCGTTAAGTGAGCAAGTAAAGACCGCTGCCGATCCGAAGATCGACTGGGATCGCCTCTACAACGAGGACCCCATCGAATACGTTCGCCAGCGTGAGGTGATGCGAGAGAACCGGGAAAAGGCTGCAGCTATTCAGGCCGAACAGCAGCGGCTTGCCGAGATCTCGCAAAAGGAGCAGATGGAGCAGTTTCAGGCTGTGAAGGCCAAAGAGTCTGAAGCGCTCCTCGAGGCTTTGCCGACGTGGAAAGATCCCGCGAAGGCTAAAGCTGAGAAAGCTATGCTCGTTGAATTCGGTCAAAAGATGGGATTCACACCTCAAGAGTTGGGCAACATTTACGACCACCGGGTGGTTCTGGCGCTGCGTAAAGCGGCGCTGTATGACCAGATGCAGGCCAAGCGCCAAGGCATCAAACCCGTCGTTAACAACGGGCCTAGACCTGCCAAGCCTGGTGCAGCGGGTCGGGTATCTCAAATGAGTGATAGTGCTCGCGCAAACCAGCGTCTCGCAAAGACTGGTCGCGTCCAAGATGCGGCCTCCGCAATTGAACTTTTATTGAGGTAACAAAATGGCTATCGTCACTAATACCTTTACGACCTACTCTGCCAAGGGTATCCGTGAAGACCTGAGCAACGTTATCACCAACATCTCTCCCGAAGAGACGCCCTTCATGTCGAACATTGGTCGCGAGAACGTGACCAATACTCTGTATGAGTGGCAAACCGACGCGCTGGCCGCTGCCGCTGCCAACGCTCAACTGGAAGGCGACGACGTGACGTCGTTTGATTCCGTCACCGCCACCGTGCGTCTGCAGAACTATGCGCAGATCTCCCGCAAGACCATCATCCTGTCCAACACCGAAGAGGTGGTGAACAAGGCAGGTCGCCGCTCTGAGGTCGCGTACCAGATCGCGAAACGCAGCGCTGAATTGAAGCGTGACCAAGAATTTGCGATGCTGAACAACGCTGGCACTACCTCTGGTAGCACCACCGCTGCTCGCACCACGGCTTCTCTGGGCGCCTTCGTGAAGACGAACGTCGATTACGACACCACCAACGGCGTCAACCCCAGCTACAGCACCCTGCCCACGCTGGGCCGCACCGACGGTACCGTGCGCACCTTCACCGAGACCATCCTGAAGAACGTGATTCAGAAGGTCTGGAGCCAAGGCGGCACCCCGAAGATCCTGATGACCGGCCCGGTCAACAAGCAGCGCGTCTCTGGCTTTGCCGGTATCGCCTCTTCGCGTTTCAACGTTGACGGCGGCGCTCGTCCTGCCACCATCATTGGCGCGGCTGACATCTATGTGTCGGACTTCGGTAACGTGAACGTCGTGCCCAACCGCTTCCAGCGCGAGCGTGACGCTTGGGTTCTGGACCCCGACTACGCGAAGATGGTTGTTCTGCGTCCGTACCAGCAGGTCGAACTCGCCAAGACCGGCGACGCTGAGAAGCGTATGCTGATCGTCGAGTGGGGCCTGAAGGTTCTGGCTGAGAATGCCCACGGTCTGGCCGCAGACCTGGTGACTTCCTAAACGAAGTAAAGGGGATCGGGGCAACCTGATCCCCTTTTTAACAACCTCTTTAACATGACCAATTCAAAACTGTTTGACGTTAATAAGGATCTGGGGATCACCCGGACGTGGCATTACGACGAAGAAAAAGACGAAGCAACGATCCAGACGCAGCAAGACGTGTCTGCAATCATTGAAGAGAACAAGCAAGAATTTAATCTGGTGGATGAGCGCGCACGTTGGGGCGAATGGTCTCGCGTGGCGTCGATTCCGCTAAGTCTGTATTACCAGCTCAAGGCCGAAGGTAAGCTCGAGGACGAGGCGTACATGAAACGCTGGCTCAACGATCCTGAAAATCGTCATTTCCGCGTGCGCCCGGGGCAGGTATGAAGACGAACTACATCGCTGTCTGCACCCCTGCGCGTGACATGGTTCACACCATGTTTACCTACGACCTCGTCAATATGGTGTGCCACCACACCTTGACGACGAACGATGCTGTATCGCTCAAGATCTCCGAGGGCACGCTGATTGCCAACCAGCGCGCCGAGCTGTCGCTTGACGCCATGCGCGAGGGCTGCTCCCACGTTCTGTTTGTGGACTCCGATATGCGTTTCCCGCAGGACATGATTGGCCGGCTGCTGGCGCACGATCTGGACATCGTGGCGGCCAACTGCGCCAGGCGCAGGATGCCTACTGGTCCGACGGCGCAGATTTATAAAGAGAACGGCGACCGCGAGCTGGTCTGGTCGATGCCTGAGAGCACCGGCTTGCAGGAGGTTGGCTCTGTCGGTATGGGCGTTATGCTGATTAAGGCGGACGTCTTCAAGGCGCTGTCCGAACCGTGGTACGAGACGCCCTGGCGAAGTGACAAGCGCGGCTATATCGGCGAAGACGTATTCTTCTGTAACAAGGCTCGGGCCTCTGGCTTTAAAATCTGGATTGATCACGACGTATCTAAAGAGATCGGGCACGTCGGCACGTTCGAGTACAAGCACGATCACACCTGGATCGTCAAAGATCTAGAGAAGGAAAAGGCGCCCTAAATGGCACTGTCAACGTATACGGAACTCAAGGCGTCGGTGGCCGACTGGCTCAACCGCACCGACCTGACGAGCGTCATCCCGGACTTCATTGCTCTGGCAGAGGCGCAGATTGAGCGCACCCTGCGTACCCGTCAGATGATCGTGCGCGCCACCGCGTCGATTGATACCGAATACAGCGCAGTGCCCGCCGACTTTCTCGAGACGAAGTCGATCAAGCTGAACACGAATCCCGTGACGTCGCTTACGTTCGAGTCGGTCGACGCACTTGATAGTCTTAAGTCTACAACCTATATATCTGCGGGTAAACCCCAGTATTTCGGCATCGTTGGCGGACAGATCCGGGTGCTGCCGGTGCCCGACAACACGTACACCGCCGAGCTGATTTACTACGCCAAGCTGTCTAAGCTGTCGTCGTCCGTGGCGACCAATTGGCTTTTAACGCAAGCCCCGGACGTGTATCTTTATGGCTCGCTGATGCAGGCTGCGCCTTATCTCAAGGACGACGCTCGCATCCCGGTTTGGGCGGCTATCTACACTCGCGGGCTGGAGGAGCTGCAGATCGCCGACGACCGCGGCGCAACGTCTGGCGGCTCCATAATGATGCGAGCCAGAACTTTCGGATAAAGGAGTTTTTGAAATGTCATCGTTTACCGACTACACCGAGAACCTGGTTCTCAATTGGCTGTTGACCACCAACAGCGCCACCCGCCCGACCGCCTGGTATGTGGGCCTTTTCACTGCTGCCCCGTCCGATACGGGTGGCGGCACTGAGGTCTCTGGCAGCGGTTATGCCCGTGTCGCCACTGGCACGATTAGCGTCTCTGGCACCTCGCCAACGAATGCCACGAACGATGCCGCCATCGAATTCGGCGCGGCCTCTGGCGGCAACTGGGGCACGATTGGCTGGGCGGCGATTTTCGATGCATCCACCGGCGGGAATATGCTGGCCTGGGCTGCGTTGTCTACCGCACGCACCATCAACGACGGCGACGTGCTGCGTATTCCTGCCGGCGACTTGGACGTCACCTTGACGTAATCCGCAAATGGCTGCTTACGGCTCCGGGCCATACGGCCAGGGTAATTACTCCTACGGGGTAACACTTGCAGCCGTAACTGTCTCCGCCTCGTCAACGGCGGAGGCATCTGTGTCCGCTGTTTATTCCAGCGCATTTACTTGTGCTGGAGAATCAACTGCCTCTGTTGCGGCGAACATCACTAAAAACACATCATTTAGTGTTTCGGCCTTTTCTTCGGCTTCCGTTTCTGCGCTAAAAACGGCATCCACGACGGTTTCAATCTCCGCGGCTTCCTCGGTCAGCGTATCAGCAATTCGCTACGCCTTTGGAGCCTTTACGGCGGCCAGCTCGTCAGCGGCCAGCATTTCCGCGGTACGGTACGCCATTGCTTCGCTAATCGCGAATGACGAAAGCGCGATGGCGGTCTCGGCGATCCGGGTCCCACTCATTAGCATTCTGATCGATTCTTGGGCTGACATGACGGTCAGAACAAGCGTCGTTGTGAACCAACCGGTAACGATCAACGCTGAATCTTTGGTGTCCGTCAATGGCGTGCGCGTCCAGTTCGGCGCGATATTGTTGCCGTGCGTGTCTAGCATGGCGGTCAATGGTGTTCTAAAATGGGTGCAAGAATCTGATACATCGGAAACATGGACGAGCATCCCGAACACGAGCGAGTCTTGGTCCCCAATTCCTGAAAATTCTGAAACGTGGCAGATTGCCGCATGAGGTGCTAAATGGCCGATACAACTACCACCAACCTATTGCTGACCAAGCCCGAGGTCGGCGCCAGCACGGACACCTGGGGCACCAAGATCAACACCGATCTGGACACCATCGACGCGCTGTTTGATGCCGGCCCGTATTTGAAGGTGGCTAAAGGCGGAACGGGTGCCGGCACTGCCGCAGACGCCCGCACGAGTCTGGGACTGGTAATTGGCACTGACGTACTCGCGCCTAATGGATCTGGCGCGTCGCTGACTAATCTAAACGCTAGCAATCTTGCTAGTGGGACAGTTCCTGATGCGCGCTTCCCCGCGACTCTCCCAGCGGCTAGTGGAGTTAACCTCACCTCTTTAAACGCCAGCAACCTTGCATCAGGTACAGTGGGCACCGCACGCCTTGCTACGGGCACAGCGGACAGCACAACTTACCTGCGTGGAGATCAGACATGGGCAACGGTAACTGCGGGCATCTCGGCGCAGAACTGTAGCTACACAGGAACACTTGTTGAATCAGCCCGGTTTAGCCTTAGTGGTGGCAACGTAACTACTGATCTAGGTTCAAATCGCGTCATGACAGGAGTTCGTACTCACTATGTTTGCTGCGGCGCAAATATGTATATCCGTGGCTACAACATCAAGAACACCGCTTAAAGGAGAAACGCAATGAGTTTCTTTACCCACGATCAAGTAGTTAAAGCAATTACGTTTCTGTATCCGCATTTAAAATGCCACTGGGACTATCGTTGTTTGATGGAGGTTGCGGATACCCCCAAGTTCATTCCTTGTAGTGACGCTTGGATTGAGGCGTGGACGGCGGAGGGTATTGAACAGCCCTCTATTGAGTACCTAAAGCAGGTGTACGCGGACAACGATCTGGATAACTGGAGTGACGTTACCCAGCAGCCGTCGGTACAGGGGGCGCAGACGCTGTGACCGAACTTATCGCTCCGCGCTTCATTGTCACGCAAGACGGCGCGACTTTGAACGTTTTTCACGCCAACAAAGGCGAGGGACTGCCGCGCCATGAGCACGACTACGCACACCTGACCATGTGCAACGCCGGAAGCTGCATTGTTCGCAAGGAGGGGCGCGAGCTGGTGATGAACAAAACCACGCAGCCGGTAAACCTTGTGGCTGCCGAGTGGCATGAGATAGAAGCGCTTGAAGACGGCACGGTATTCGTAAACGTTTTTGCGCAAGAAAAATACTAAGATGAGCCTTGAAGCTACCGCTGTTACCAAAGTTGCCACGACCGCGCAATACGGCGGCAGCGGGGCCGCTGTCTACTTTGGCCTCACGGCCAACGAGATCGCGGCCTTCGGCGGCTTGATCATCGCCATTATCGGCTTGGCGGTGAATATCTGGTACAAGCAGCAGCACCTGAAGATCGCCAAGGAAAAGGCGCAATCCGACGAGGAGTAGACCGATGCTTGACTGGCTGATTGGCTTTACCGTCGCGGCATTTCTTGTCGCATCGCTAATCGGCTTAATCAAGCTGGGCATCTGGGTGCTGATGTGATATGGACCCAATCACAGCATTCGCCGCCGCCCAGGCCGCGGTCGCAGGCATCCAGAAAGCCATAAAGCTCGGCAAGGACATCAATGGCCTAGTGGGCGAATTTGGCAAGTTCTTCGACGCGAAGGATGTTGTCCAGAAGGCCGCGAATGACAAGGCTAAGAAGGGCCAAAGCGATACCGGCAAGGCTATGGAAATCGTCATGCAGGCCAACGCTTTGCGCGAGGCCGAAGAAGCTCTGAAGCATCAACTCGTCTACGGTGGCTATCCAGAGCTGTGGGAAATGATGCTCACTGAGCGCATGAAGATCAAGCAGGAGCGAGCCAAGGCCGAGCGAGCGGCAAAGATTGAGCGCCGTCGTGTCATGGCCCAGCGTCTGCTGGCAGCTCAGATCATTGGTGGCGCAATCGCTGTCATTCTTATTGGCGGGATCATCATCTTCATTATCAGGCAGGCGATGGCGTGAGCGACGAGAAGATCAACCACAACAGCCTAATCGAGAAGGTCTTAGGCTATGTGGATTCTCCGTTCAAACTGTTCGCCATCTTGCTTATGGCGGTTTTTGCGTTCGTGGGGTACTTTGTCTGGCAGAACCAGGCGATTCTGATTGGTGCGTATAAGGAGCAAAAGAAGCTGCCAAGCATTGCCGAGGATCGGGTGGAAGATGTAGCGGCGCATTTGTTTAAGAACACCGATGCCGCAGTGGTGCAAACGTGAACAACAACCGAGACGTCGTGGCGCTGATGGCCGGCGAAATTCCTTGCGGCCACTACAAGACGGCGCAGTCTGAGATCGGCTTGTGGTACATGGAAAAGGGAATGACCTACGGGTGCCGCATAGGCGTGCCGCCAGAGCCTGGCAAGTTGGTCGGGCAGATCACGGTAGGCTGGAAAGAGGAGCCGCCGGATGTGGATCAGTACCGCGTGCTTTTGCAAATTGCTGCAACCATGTTGTCTAGGAGTAAACAGTAATGGAATGGCTTAAACAGATCGCTCCTACTATCGCTACGGCGATGGGAGGCCCACTAGCAGGCATGGCCGTATCGGCCATCTCCAAGGCTATCGGCGTTGACGAGGAGAAGGTCGGCGACCTGATCGCCAACAATAAGCTAACGGCAGAGCAGATCGCCCAGGTCAAGATCGCCGAGATTGAGCTGCAAAAGCAAGCCAACGAGCTGGGCCTGAACTTTGAGAAGCTGGCGGTGGATGACCGTAAGAGCGCCCGCGAGATGCAGGCAACGACGAGATCTATCGTGCCGCCGTTGCTCGCTGCAATTGTTACCGTCGGGTTCTTTGGCATCCTCGTGATGATGCTGATGGGGAAGGTCGAATCTGACAACCCGCCAATCCTGATGATGTTGGGCAGCCTTGGCACTGCATGGACCGGCATCATCGCCTACTATTTCGGATCGTCTGCTGGCTCCCAGGCCAAGACGGAAATGTTGTCTAAAGCACCGGCAATCAAATGAAAGAAAACTTCGACGAAGCACTGAAGGCCATCCTCCACCACGAGGGCGGCTTTGTTAACCACCCCAAAGACCCTGGTGGCATGACAAACCTTGGCGTGACCAAGCGCGTTTGGGAAGAGTGGACCGGCCACGAGGTAGACGAAAAGGCGATGCGCGCGCTCACGCCTGAAGTTGTCGCGCCGATGTATAAGGCGAAATACTGGGACCGCATTCGCGGCGACGATCTACCCACCGGCGTGGATTACATCGTTTTCGACGCTGCGATTAACAGCGGGCCAGGCCGCGCCGCCAAGTGGCTACAGCAAACTGTAGGCGCCGTGCCTGACGGCGCTATCGGCGCCGGCACGCTGGGCAAAGTGGCGGCGATGGAGCCGACCGAGATCGTCGAGAAGTACCAGCAGACTCGTCTGGCGTTCCTGCAGTCTTTGCCGACGTGGGATACGTTTGGCCGCGGCTGGGGCCGCAGGGTGGCGGAAGTTGAGGACGCCGCCATGAAGATGGTCGGATAATTCGTCATGGCCGACCTTAACCAGCAGATACAAGTCCCGCCGCCGCCCGATATCGGCTCGGCGCCGCAGGGATATGACCGTGCGTTTGTTGATCAGAGCAACGGCGTTTTGCGCACGTTTTTTATCAAGCTGGTGAATTCTCTTGCGGCTCTGTTTGGGCCTCGAGGCGGCAGATTTGTTAATTCGCCTTATGGGGCATTCCAGGACAGCACCGATCAGACCGACGGGTCCATTGCTGTCGCGTACTTTTTCCGATTCAATACGACCGACTACAGCAACGGGATTTCTTTGCTGCCAAGGACTGCCTCGTTTACCGGGTCAATTGCCACCACGACGCTGACCGTTTCAGCAGTATCCGCTGGCGCAATTTATCCGTCGATGCAGATTTCTGGCACTGGCGTTACGGCTGGCACGAGGATCGTCGCCCAGTTAACGGGCACAACGGGCGGTGCTGGGACTTACACGGTTTCCGTGTCGCAGACCGTTTCGTCTACCGCCATGACGGGGGATCTTCCGTCAAGGGTCCAAGTCGCACAAGACGGGGTTTACGATTTCCAATTTAGCGCGCAATTGGTGAACACCACGAACGATGTGCAGACGGTGTCAATTTGGTTCCGTAAGAACGGAACAGATATCCCAAATTCAAACAGCGAATTCGGCATCAAGCCACGCAAATCTACGGGGGCGCCGAGCCAGACCATCGCGTCAATGAATTTCTTCGTTGACATGGCGAAAGATGATTACGTTGAGATGATGTGGCGGGTCTCTGATTCAGGCGTGAGCCTTGAGCACTTTGATGCGGTCGCGGCCAGCGGCACGACGCCCGCAATCCCGGCCACTCCGTCTATCATTCTGACTGTTACCTTTGTCTCTAACAGATCGGCCTGACCATGCCTTACATCAAACTGCAAATCCCGCCAGGGGTCTACCGCAACGGCACCGAATACCAGTCGGCGGGCCGGTATTACGACGCCTCGCTGGTTCGATGGTTTGAGGGCACCATGCGCCCCGTTGGCGGGTGGCGCAAGCGTTCCGATTCTCAGATGACAGGCGCCTGCCGCGGCTTTCTGAACTGGCGCGATAACAGCGGTAACCGCTGGATTGCAGCCGGCACGCACTCCAAGCTGTATGCCATGAACGAGGCGGGCACTCTTAAAGATATCACCCCGACTGGCTTTACGGCTGGCGCTGTTGATGGTGTCGGCAAGGTCGGCTATGGCTATGGCCCTTACGGCTCATACGCTTATGGCGTTGCCCGCCCTGATATTGGCGCGTTCACACCCGCCACCACCTGGAGCCTAGACACCTGGGGCGAGTACCTTGTGGGCTGCTCTAACGCTGATGGCAAGCTCTACGAGTGGCAGCTTGGCTTTTCTACGCCAACGCTGGCCGCTGCGATCACCAACGCGCCGACGGGTAATGAGGCGGTTCTGACCACCGCCGAGCGTTTCGTATTCGCTCTGGGCGCCGGCGGCAACACCCGCAAGGTGCAGTGGTGCGATCAGGAAGACAATACGGTGTGGACGCCGGCAGCGGATAACCAGGCCGGCGACTTTGAGCTGACGACCGTCGGCGACATCAAGTGCGGCAAGCGCGTGCGCGGTTTGTCGCTGATCTTTACTGACGTGGATGTACACACGGCGACCTATGTGGGTTTACCCTATGTGTACTCGTTTGAGAAGGTCGGCTCTGCCTGCGGCGTGATCTCGTCGCAGTCCGTGGCGGCCATTGAGACGGCCGCAGTCTGGATGTCGCGCTCCGGCTTCTGGATTTATGACGGATACGTCAAGCCGCTACCGTGCGACGTGTCAGATTTTGTCTTTCAGGACATCAACTACGCGCAGGCCAGCAAGATTTACGCGGTCAACAATTCCAAGTACGGCGAGATCTGGTGGTTCTACCCGTCGTCTTCCGCGACTGAAAATGATTCTTACGTTGTATATAACTACCGCGAAGGACATTGGGCGATCGGCGATCTGGCGCGCACCGCCGGCACCGACCGCGGTGTTTTCAATAACCCGCTGATGGTGTCTTCTGACGGATACATCTATGAGCACGAAGTGGGCTACGCCTACGACTCGGCGGTGCCGTTTGCCGAGTCTGGGCCGGTTGAGTTGGGTAACGGCGATCAGACGATGAGCGTGCGCCAGTTGGTGCCAGACGAGCAGACGCTAGGCGAGGTCCAGGTCTCCTTTAAGGTTCGCCAGTACCCGATGTCCACCGAGACGACATACGGCCCGTATACCGCATCGCAGCCGACGGATGTGCGCTTTTCTGGCCGCCAGGTCAAGGTGCGCTACACCGGGGCGGTGCTGGATGATTGGCGGGTCGGCGTGCCTCGGATGGAGGCGGTTGCGGCGGGTGGCCGTTAATGGATGAACTAGAGTTCCAGCGATGCGCCAAATACCTAGAGGCGGCGTTAGAATACTCTGGAGGGACACACGGAATTGAAGATATTGCGCAGGGTGTGCGAGACGGCAGGTTTCAGTTTTGGCCGGCTCCGAACTGCGCAGCAATTACCGAGATCATTGTCTATCCGCGACTAAAAGAGCTCCATTGCTTTTTGGCCGGCGGCGACCTCGATGAACTCAAAGTCATGCGACCTTACGTCGAGGCTTGGGCAAAGCGTCAAGGTTGCAGCAGGTCAACGTTCTCGGGCCGCAGAGGCTGGGAGCGAACCTTTATGAAAGATGAAGGCTACAAACCACAATGGTTTGTAGTGAGCAAGGAGCTATGAAGTGGCAACACGTCTACCGTACTACACCGGCGAAGGCGACATCTATTCGCAGTTGATGCGGCAATTCCAGCAGGAGGTGCCGTATTACAGCTCGCCCGCCACGTTTGGCGGTGGGTACGACCCGACGCTGTACTCGCGTCAACCGAACCTGAACTATGTCCCCGGCTTGCTCGGCGATACCGGGTTTAGCACTGGCGGCGACAGCTCCGGCCTTCTTGGGTCTCCCACTGGCAGCACCAGCGGGTTCGGCGGCTTTGGCGGCACTGGCGTTGCTGCTGATGGCACTGTGAGCACCGGCTTCGGTGGGTTGTCTCTTTCGCCTAGTGGCGTTGTCTCCGCCAACACTGTAAGCGTGCCGGCCGCAATGGGTCTCGGACTTATCACGGGATTGCCTTTAGGGTTGATTGCGACGATTTCAAATCAAAGCGCGAATCAAGCAGCGCAAGGTCTGACCAGCTCAATGGCGGACACGATGGGTACCAATGCTGGCTCTGGAGTCGCCGCCACGGCTGGACCTGGAGGTACTGGCGGCGCGGCTGCCGCCGCTAGCGCGGCCGCTGCTGCAGCCGCTGCCGCCGCTGGCATGTCTGATGCGGCGCAGGGCGCTGCTGGACAAGCGGCGGCCAATGCCGCGATTAGCGGCGCCAGCCCTTCTGAGGCTGCTGCGGCCGGAGCGTCGGCGGCAGCTGCTGCCACAACTGGCGAAACCGGAATCGCCGGCATCGCGACCGGCTTCTCTGATAGCGGCACGGTTGGAGGCAACGCCGATTCGGGTGATGCAGCCGGCATTGCCGGAATTGCTGACGGATTTTCCGATGGCGGCACGGTAGGCGGCAATGCCGACTCCGGCATGGGCGGCGGCGACGGCGGTGGTGGCGGTGGCGGCGGGAAAATCATCTGCACCAAGTTGCACGAGCTGGGCAAGATGCCCACCGAGATCTACGAGGCGGATCAGGCCTTCGGCGCGATACTGGTTAAAGAAAGCCCGCAGACCTATCACGGTTACGCCTGCTGGGCGCAGCACGTCGTGCGCTGGATGAGCCGCGACGACTTGTTTGGCAAGTTTGTCGTCTTCGCGGCGTACCACATTGCGACGCCTTGGTCCAAAGCGATGGCGCAGGACATGGGCGTCAAAGTTGAGAGCGGCTGGTTCGGTCGCTTCTTGATGAAGCAGGGCCTTAAAGTCTGCCGAGCCATCGGCGAAATGAATCAGGATAGGAGTATTCAAAATGTCTAGAAGCAGCGGCGGCACGCAAACCACTAGGACCGAGATCGATCCGGAAGTTAAACAGGCTTACCTGCAGAACCTGCAGCAAGCGCGTGGCGTTGCGGCGGCTCTGCCGGCTCGCGAGTTCGCTGGATTTAATCCGCTGTATCAGGCCGGCGAGGCGCAGCTCACGAACCTCGGCCTTACGCCATTCACGGGCGAAGAGATCAGCGCCTTCCAAAACCCGTACGAGCAGCAGGTGGTGCAGAACACGCTGCAGGACATTGAGGACCAGCGACGCATGGGGCAACTGGCAGAGGCCCAGCGCGCCACGGCCGCTCGTGCCTTTGGCGGCTCCCGTCAGGGCGTGCAGCAGGCGCTGACCAACCAGGCCGCGCTGCGCCAGGCGGCCAGCACTGCCGCCAACCTGCGGATGCAAGGCTACGGCCAAGCGGCGCAGCTTGCGCAGCAGGCGCGCAACATTGGCCGCCAGGGCGCGATGGACGTTATGGGTCTGGGCGGTGCCCGTCAGGCGTTTACGCAGCAGCAACTGGACGCGCTGCGCGGCCTGGGCCTCGAGCGCCTTGGCATCTCTCAGGCGGGTCTGAGCCTGAACCTGCCGAACCTAGGTATGTCTCAGTCGGTGCCGCTGTATCAGAACCGTGCCGCTGGCGCTCTGGGCGGCGGGTTGGCTGGCGCGCAATTGGGGCAGATGGCTGGTCTCGGCGCTGGTCCTGGCGCTGCCATTGGCGGCCTGCTCGGCCTGCTGTAAGGGGGAAACATGGCAGATTTCAATATTGGCGGTCTTCTCGGCAGCAGTTTTGGGGGCGGATTGTCTGCTCTTGAGGATCTATTGACTCCAGAACAACGCGCTGCGATCCAGCAGCAAGCCGGCCTATCGGCCGCTGCAGCACTGCTCCAGGCCGCGGGGCCGTCGACGACGCGCACGAGCCTGGGCCAGGCTCTTGGCTCTGCCTTTACGGCGGGTCAAGCTGGTATGCAAAAGGGCACCGAGTCGGCACTGACGCAGATGCTGACGCGACAGAAGCTGGACGAGGCAAAGCGTGCGCGGGATCTGCAGGCGAACATCGCCAAGATCATGGCGCCGGTAAGTGGCGCCATAACAGCCGAGGAAGCAATCGCCGCCCCTGGCATGGCCGCTGGGCCTACGCCCGAGCGCGCCGCCCTGATCGGGCAACCGCGCCCGGAGGCCGCTGGCACTGGCTTGAGTGCAAACGAGAGATTGGCTAACCAATACCGCCAAACGGCGCAGCTATTGTCAGCGAATAATCAATGGGACGCCGCTACAAAAGCGAGTGAGATGGCCGAGAGGCTAGCGCCGAGCCGCCAGGAAGTTGTCGGCCAGCCGTTTGAGGTGACAGCCTCTGACGGCAAGCCTGTCATGGTGCAGCAATTTAAGGATGGCACCATTAAGACGATGGCAGGCTTTGGTCCTAAGCGTGAGGTTGTTCTGCAGAACGTCGGAGATCGTATCGTTGCGGTTAACAAGAGCGACCTCAGAGGCGGCGAAGCAATCGCTGTCGGCATGACCCCCGCCGAGCGCGAGCGCCTGGACATTGAACAATCTCAATTGAAAATCGCCCAGCAGCGTCTGGGTCTGAGCCAAGATGAATTCAATCGCGGCGCCTATGACCGCGTCGAAAGCGCGCAGGGCATTGTGTATGTGCCGAAGACACCGGGTCTGCCGATCATCCCCATCACGGACACTGCAGGCGCTCCGCTGATGGGGACTGGCGGCAAGCCCACCGAAGGCGAATCCAACGCAGCAGGTTTTACGCAGCGGATGGAGCGTGCGCAGAATATTCTTTCAACGCTTCCGCCTACTGCGGCGCCTGGCGTCATGTCTGCTGCGGCAGGCGCTATTCCGTTTGTTGGCGGTCTTGCGCAGCGTGGCGTCCAGAGCGCGCAAGAGCAGCAGTTTAAGCAGGCCGCAGATGACTGGATTCGCGCCAAACTGCGTAAGGAATCGGGCGCTGCGATTGGCAAGGATGAAATGGCAAGCGAATTTGTCACCTACTTCCCGCAAGTGGGTGATACGCCAGAAGTCATCTCTCAAAAGGCTTACGCTCGGCAGGTCGCAACGGCCGCGATGCGTCAGTCGGCAGGCAAGGCTTATAAGCCGTTTACCGAGTCGGCAGAAGAGGCCGCGGCAAGATCAGGGCAAGCACCTGTAGCGCCTGCTGCACGCCCTGCGGCTCAAGAAGGCGCGAAGGCAAAAGACAGACAAGGCCGAGCAATCGTTTACCGTAACGGACAGTGGGTGTACGAATAATGGCAACACGAATCGAACTTCGCGGAATGGCAGTCCCCGACGAGGAGCTGCCTGAATCACTTCGTGGCAAACCCGTTTCGGCCGCTGACCTGCCGCCGGAACTGATAGCACCTACCGCCGCCCCTAGCACCGCAACGCAGGACATCCTGCGCCAGCTTGGCTTGTCGGCTCGCGCCGCTGGCCCGGTGGCGCTTGGCGCCCTTGGCGGCGGGGCTGTCGCCGGACCGCCTGGCGCGCTGGTCGGCGCGCTTGGCGTGGGCCTTGGCCAGATGGTTGGCGATCCGCTGGTGAACCTGTTTAACGTTGCAACGGGATCAAAAGTCCCGACGCCTTCTCAGGCGATTGAGGGCGCCATGACGCGCCTAGGGTTGCCTGAGCCTGCAACGGCGCAAGAACGCATCGTGCAGGACATTGTCCGCGCTGGCACCTCCACTGCTGGCGCTGCTCGAGGCGCTGGCGTGCTGGGCGCTGGTATCGCCCGCGAAGCGGCTCGCACCGGCGCCGCCCCTGCGATGGGTGCGGGTGCTCCGATCTCCGCTGAGGTTCTTAACGTCTTGGCGCGCTATCCGGCGCAGCAGGTTGCCGGCGCGGGCATGGCGGCAGGTGCCGGCGGCTCGCTGCGCGAAGGCGGCGCAAGCCCTGGCGCCCAGCTTGGCGGCGCGATGCTGGCCGGCATGGTCGCACCTGGCGGTCCGCGTCTGCCGATAACGGCTCGCATTACTGAGGCGCCCGCCAACATCGTTCGCCCATTTACTGAAGAAGGCCGCCAGGTCATCGTCGGCAATGTGCTTAACCGTCTTGCCACGACGCCAGAAGAGACGGCAGCGCGCTTGGCTGGCGCTGGTCCCTTGGTCCCTGGCGTTCGCCCCACGACCGCGGCGACCGCGCTGGACCCTGGTCTCGCAGCAGCGGAGACCACAATCCGCGCTTTGGATCAGGCCGGTGCATTCCCGGCTCGTCTGTCTGCTAATCAGCAGGCCATCCTTGAGGCGTATCGCCGCCTGTCCGGCCAGCCTGGCTCGATTCCGCGAGCTGAGGCAAAGCGTAGCGCAATCACCGGCCCGATGCGTGAGGAGGCCTTCGCTAACGTTACGGTAGACCCGCAGACGTTCCAGACCGGCGTTACCTTGACGGTGAACCGGGCGATTGAGAATATCCGCAACAGCCCCGCCGGTGTCCGCCAAGACGTTGAGACGGCCATGAACTGGGCGACCTCGCGTATCGCCAAGGCTCGCACCCCGATGGAGCTGTACGAGATCCGTAAGGACTTGGCGGGGGCTATGCAGGGTAAATACAACCAGGACAACCCGAGCCTGCGCCTTGCTAAAGGTCAACTTGCTGACGTTGTGAAATCTGTTGACGATGTCATTGAGGCATCTGCTCCTGGCTTTAAGGCCTACATGGAGAAGTACTCCAAGATGTCCAGCCCCATTGACCAGATGCGGGTGTTACAAGACATTGAGCGTCGCGTCACCACGGGCCAGCCGAACCTGCTCACGAATGAGCCTGTCATCGCGGCTGGGTCGCTGCGCCGCCAGCTTGTTACTCGGGCCGATGAGATCGGAGCGGAGCTATCGCCGGCCGCGCAGCGCAAGCTCGATAACATCATCGACGAGATCAACCGCGGCATGGCCGCTACGGCTCCGGGTGTTAAGCCGCCAGGCTCTGACACCTTCAAGAATATGAGCATGGGTAACCTGATCGGCCGCGTGTTCTCTGAGTCGATGGCGAACAACACGACGCTGCGCACCATGACCCGGCCGTTGGACTTCCTGTACAAGCTGCCGGACCAGCAGATCCAGCAGTTGCTGGTGGAGGCAATGCTTGACCCGCAGATGGCCGCCATGATGATGAGCAAGGCCAACATGATGAAGGTCGAACCTCTTGCGCGCTCACTGCGCCAGAAGGCCGAACAACTCGGATTCGGCGCGGCAATTGGAGCCGGCCAGTAACACCCCATGCCAAACAAACCGAACGACGAGCAGGCCAAGCAATTCGACGGTTTCGTAAAGCACTGGCAGCAGGTGCTGAATCTGCAGGACTGGCGCATGGAGCGCGGCTCACGCCCTGCTCGTGGCGCGATGGCTTGCGTCGAATGCGACAGCGCGGCGCGCCTGGCGATCTATCGCCTAGGCGACTTCGGCGTGGAGGCGATCACGCCGGCATCGCTGTCTAACACTGCTTTACATGAGGTGCTGCACGTTTTTCTGTTTGAGCTGATCGCGGTGGCGCAGGACCATAAGGCGACGCCCGAGCAGCTCGAGAGTGCAGAACATCGGGTGATCAATGTGCTGGAGCGTGTCTTAGGGGAGTGTTATGTCTCTTGCGAAAGTTAGCGACGCGGAGTTTATGGAGTTATGGAACCTCCATAAATCCGCCGCTAAGGTCTCAGATATAACAGGCGTGACTAGGCAAGCAGTATTCCGTCGCCGCCGCCGCATTGAAGAGCGCACCGGGAAAGAGTTGCACTCAAGCGATGTGCGCGCTCATAACTGGAAGGCTACAGCTCACGAGCACGCCGCGAGGCACTTCCTCGGCGTTGAAAACGGCACCGTGATCGTGTTCAGTGACGCGCACTTCTGGCCAGGAATTCGCAGCACCGCGTTTAAGGGTTTGCTTTGGGCGATTGGCGAACTAAAACCCAAGGCTGTAATCAATAACGGCGATGCCTTTGACGGCGCCAGCATCTCGCGCCACCCGCGTATCGGCTGGGACAGCAAACCGTCAGTGAAGGAAGAACTCAAAGCCTGCGATATGTACCTCGGCGAGATCGAGGAAGAAGCCAAGAAGATGCGCGGCAACGTCAAGCTCGTCTGGGCGCTGGGTAACCACGACGCCCGGTTTGAGAACCGACTGGCCAACACCGTGCCCGAGTTCATGGCGGTCGGCGGGTTCAAACTTAAAGACCATTTCCCGGCATGGATTCCCTGCTGGTCGTGCTGGCCTACCGAGGACGTGGTGGTGAAACACCGGATGAAGGGCGGCATCCACGCCACTCACAACAATACGGTCAACTCTGGCAAAACCATCGTGACGGGGCATCTGCACTCGCTGAAGGTCACGCCTTACTCCGACTACAACGGCGAGCGTTACGGCGTCGATACTGGCACGCTGGCCGAGACTAACGGCCCGCAGTTTGTGGATTACCTCGAGGACAATCCGACGAACTGGCGCTCCGGATTTGCCGTGCTCACATTCCATAATGGCCGGCTACTGTGGCCAGAGCTGGTGCATGCTCTAGCACCGGGTGCTATACAGTTCCGGGGCCAAGTGATTGATGTGAGCAAGCTGTGAGCTTGGCGTTCTGGTTCGTTTTGGTGCCGACGCTGTGCTACGCCGGCGCGATGGCGGTCTACCTGTATCGCGGCGACGCGGCAATGGCGATCGTGTACTCGGGTTATGCCTGGGCTAACGTCGGACTGCTGTGGCTGGAGCTGACGCGAAAGAACATATAGGTAAGCATTTGCGCCGAATCCGTAACATATAGGTAAAATCACACTATGGCCGACTACATCCGCCCCACCCCGCGTAACCCGATTCTCGGGCTGCTCGCTGACGCCATGATGGGCGGTCTCGCCTACATGGAAGACCCCAGGCGCACTCAGCAGATGCGTGGCCTTGGTGGCCTGCTGTCGGACACCGGCATCGCGCAGACGATGGAGCGTTTGTCATACGGCGAGCCGCTGACAACCGGCCGCGGCATGACGACCCGCCTGCGCCCCGAGGCCGAGGCGGCCCTTATGACGCTGGGGCCGGAAGCTGTGCCGATCGGCCGTGCGGCGACGGCGGCAGTGAGGGCCACGAAGGGGTTGCCGGTGGGGATGGGGATTAAGAATGTTGGGAAAGTTGATGATCTTTCATACAGAGGATCTCATACGGCTCCTGGGCCTGATTTTGGGGCGCCACTATATGACTTGACTGGTGGTGGACAGATGTATCCCGCTGATGTTTATTCAGCAAAAGCCGCTCAGTATTATGGTACTGGATACCCCAAAGCAGATAAAGAAGCGTTTGCACTAGCGCAGCGTGTTAGAGGAAACCCAGACGCTGAAATTACTATGTATCGCGCAGTGCCTAAAGATGAAAATATCACCAGCATTAATGCCGGTGACTGGGTTACTTTAAGCAAAGACTACGCAAAGACGCATGGTGAGTCTGCTCTTCGCGGCGACTACAAAATTTTGAGCCAAAAGGTGAAGGCAAAAGATCTGTGGACTAATGCAGACTCAATCCATGAATTTGGATACCAGCCATCCGGCCTCCTCGGCCGCTAACGCGACCGCCGCTCGATCAGATCCAGCACCTCGCGGTCGCCAGCTTGCGCCGCAGTGGGCGCGAACAGCGCCCTATTCCTCGCCACCGCGCCCTCGCGGGGCTGGCAAAGATAGTACACCGCCAGAGACTTGCGGTGCTGCCCCGGCGGGCAGGTGATCGGCTCGGGCAGCCCGTGCCATGCGTTCGTCGTATCAAACAGCACCGCCCGGTTGAACATCGGCGCGATTGACTTCACCAACTCGCCAGGCTTGCCGCCATCATCGCGCCACAGCCCCAGCGATCCGCCCCACGACTTCTGCCAGCCGGCATTGAGATACACGATCAGATTCAGTCGGCGCTCAAGGCCGAGTTTGGGGTGGATGCTGTAGTCCAGATGCGTATTGAGGCGGCCGCCCGCGCCGTGAATGTGCAAGCCACCACCGTGCAAGCCGTGATCCGGGTACAGCTTGCAGTGCGTCAGGCGCTCAAAAATCCGATAGCACTCGCGGGAATTGATGTCAGTGAAAAACTTGTACAGCGCCGGCGAGAAGTGGTGCCAATTGTTGAGGGTCTTTTTCACCTCAATGGCGTTCTCGTAGGTGTGCCAGACGGGGCTGTCGTAATCAGGGAAGTCCGCCGCCAGCTCGTGCGCCAGCTCGTCGTCGAAGAAGTTGTCCAGCACCAGATGCGGGAACGGGTCCAGGCTGCCCCAGTGGTTCTCGTTCATTGCTGCTTTGCACCATAAAGCGCGATCAGGGCGGCGTCGGAGCGGCCGTCGTCCTTCACGCGAGCGAACATCCCGGCCGCATCTGGGAACAGTTGGGCCGCGCGGTAACGTGAGCCGTCCTTACCCTGCGGCACGTCCAACGCCTTTTGCCAGGTGCGTGGCGGGGTCGTCGTGGTGGGCACCTCGCAGGCCGCCAGCACGCCAAGCACGACGCCAAGGGACTGCCCCATGCTAAACATTGACGTGACGCCCTGACCCGGCATGGCGTTCAGCCGCTCGAGGTAGGCCGCGTCGGCCTTGGCGCCGCGAATGATGAGGTGCAATGTACTTGCATTCACCATGCGCTTAGTCTTGTTGTTGCGCTCCAGCGACAGCGTGGGCATATCGTGGATCTCGTGGAGCTGGCCGTCAACGACCAGCGCGATGGCGCCGTTGAGGCCGACGTCGATGCCCAGAACCCTCACGCCTTGCCCACCGCGGCGTCCATCGCCTCAGAGAGCGATTTCATCCTCGCGGCTATGAGGGCATCAACCGCCGCCTCCAAGCGCCTCACGGACCCGTATAGAGGCTCCGTGGCCCCACTGGACCAGCGGCTCACCTGAGCCTGGTCAATCTCGGCCACGCGGCACACGTCCGAGAGGCGAAAGCCGGCGGACTGCGCCTTTTCCCTAATGCTTGAAATTGCTTGCTGCGCGTGAGTTGTCATGCGTAGAATTCTAAGGCCGTAATGACTAGGCAGTCAACGCAGACAAAAAAGGGGCGAGGTGTGATCCCCGCCCCGAAGGATGGCAACTGCGGGGAGACGCCGCAGCGGGAGGCGGGGAACTGACAACCGCCTCCGAGGCTGATTCTACCGGGGCAATACCCGACTAAGTTGTAGGGGAGTTGACAGGTTCGTCAATTGTTGTATGATTCGCTCATCAACAACGCAAACGGAGCAAACGACATGACCATCAAATTCAACGAAGCAATCCGCAGCAAGACAGAAGCCGCAAAAGCTCAACTGATCTCGCTTGGCTACAACGTGGTCTCAAGTGGCTACACGAATGCGTGGTGGCCCCGCCGCCGGAGGTAAGCAATGACTGACCGCGAACTGATGCAGCAGGCGCTGGAGGCGATGGGTACTGTTGGCGCTGACCATATTTGCCAAGCATCGCATCACGCCAAGAAAGACCAGCACCAATGGGGTGAGATATGCCCGCTTCAGCAGAGATGGCATATAGCGTTTCAAGCCCTGCGCGAGCGGCTGGCGCAGCCGGAGCAGGAGCCATTCTGTTATCACGATGGGCGCAACATCGTAGGAAAAGAGTTTGCCGATCATTCGGATGTGTTTCCCCTCTACACCACCCCACCGATGCGTCAGTGGCAGGGGCTGACCGCAGACGAGATATGGCAATGCAATATCGCTCCGAAAGGGAGTGCAGTTGAGTACCACATCTGTATGGCGCATCAAAATGTGTTGGATTTTGCGGAAGCCATCGAAGCCAAGCTCAAGGAGAAGAACGCATGACTGACATTGAAACCCTACGCGCTGCTGCCGAGCGGATCACGGCGCACAACGTGGCCCTGCGCTCTTTCCTGCTGCGGCTGCTCGATCCTGAAGACCTGGGCCATGCGGTCACCCGCGAGGTGCGCGAGAAGGCCGCCCTGCTGATGTCCATGCAGAACATCTGCCCGCCGTGCAACAACCATTGCCGCCAGGGACGGGACTGTCCCAACAGGCGGATGGCGGCCAACCAGGTTCGCGGCAACGCCATCGCGGGTGCGGGTGCCATCGGCCGTGAAGGCCTGGTCTCACGCGGTGCAGGCCTGGATTACCAGATGGAGCGCCTGGCCAAGACCGTCGCGTCCACCGAAGAGCTGTTCAACCAACTGGGCATACGCATGACACCTTTCGTCCGGTCGCTGCCGATCCAGGAGCAGGAGAAGGTGCGTCAGGAGAGCGGTTCACAGTCCCCGCTGGCGGATCAAGTCTCACGGCTCGCGGACCAGCTCGACCGAATCAACCGGGGGATGACCTACCTGATCGACGGGGTGGACCTGTGACCATCAAAGCCCTTGTGTTCGGTGGCGTGCAGATCACCGGCATCACCCCGCCAACCTGCCGCAGCCAGTACGACGGCGTGT
>VFQT010001007.1_pt1 | contig 36964 bp, 29 predicted proteins | sample 3512381 | NCBI WGS metagenome assembly VFQT01 (sample SAMN10412376, study PRJNA504923) | tailings metagenome | isolation source: Relicate 2 Philex TSF3 active mining site | place: Philippines: Tuba, Benguet | collected 2017-08-29 | reverse complement strand
CCCCAAGTGGGGAATTTTAATCGTCGTCACCGGGAAAAATAATCGTCGCCGTACAGACCTCTACCTTCGGGCCGGAATCCCCGCCACCCGGGCCACCCACGCCCTCGTCTTCCTGAATGGGCGTCGGCTTGGGCTCTATGTTCTGAAGGAGGGATTCGACAAGAACTTCCTCAAGCGCCATTTCCACGATCCCACCGGCAACCTCTATGACGGGGGCTTCCTCCAGGATATCGACCAGGATCTTGGACTCGATTCCGGAAGGGAACCGCCTGACTGGTCTGATCTGCGGGCACTGTCAGCCGCCTGCCAAATCGTCGACGATACCCGGCGGCGGGAAGCTCTGGAACGGCTGCTCGATGTCGATCGCTTCATCACCTACACCGCTCTCCAGATCATGACCGAGGACTGGGACGGCTATCCCGCCAATCGGAACAACTACCGTCTCTACCACGAGCCCCACATCGGCCGGTTCACGTTCCTGCCCCACGGCATGGACCAGATGTTCGACCAGGGCGGCATGGCGATCACCCGTGGCTTCGAAGGCTTGGTGGCCCAGCGGGTGTTCCAGGTGCGTGAATGGCAGAACGCCTATTTCGAACGGATTGGGACACTGCTTACGAACGTGTTCACAGCGGCCTCCATCCTCCCAAGCTTTGATGCCGCCGTGGAACGCCGGGAAGCCGTCCTCAGCCAGCTGAAGCGCCGGGAGATCGAGGCAATTCGTTCCGCCACACGCGATCTCCGCGAGCGGATCGTCCAGAGGATCGAAGGCGTCCGCCAGCAACTGGAACAACGACCACGACCCTCCGAGATCGGGTCCGACGGACTGGTGCCGATAGACCCGTCTCAATGGACGGTGCGTCTGACAGAGGGCAAAGGCCAGGCTGAGCGCAGACCGACGGGAGGGGAAGGGGAACGGTTCCACCTCGAGCTCCGGAGCGCGGGCCAGATCAGCTGGCGAACGCGCATCACACTGCCGGCCGGGGAATACCGATTCGAAGGCCGCGGTCAGGTCCGGGATGTGCAGTCGAGTCCTGACGGCACCGGCCTGGGCCTAGGGCTTCGGATCAGTGGAAGCCAGCGGACATCGGGGCTGACGGGCACGACCGGATGGGAGGATCAATCCTTCGGCTTCCGCCTCGATTTCGATTCCGAGGTGGAGCTGGTTGCTGAGCTGCGGGCACGTCGCGGCAGCGGCATGTTCGATTCCACTGCCTTCAAGCTGCGGAGACTCCGCTAGATTCAGACGCGCCCCATCGATCGATGCCTCAGAGCCCCCTGCACCTCGGGTGTCCAAGCGGGCGGGACCTGCGGGGTCCAATGCACCTCCTGTCTCTGGACCTCCTGCGCGATTCTGCATCCCGTTCCAGACTCTGAACTCTTGGCGACCGGGCGCTGCTGGGTAGCATGACGCCATGGGTCTCCTCCGACACTTCCGTCTCCTACTGCCGTTGATCCCATTGATCTGGGGACAGGCCCTCGGCGCTGAGGACGCCTCACGGATCGAGTCGGACGACGCCTTCCTCAACCGGATGGAGCGGGCGGCTTTCGACTACTTCTGGAATGAAGCCAATCCAGCGAATGGACTCATCCGGGACCGGACCACGCCGGACTCCAAGTGCAGCATCGCTGCGGTTGGATTCGGGCTGAGCGCCCTGAACATCGGTGTCGAACGCGGCTGGATTTCCCGGGCGGAGGCCCGTGAACGAACGCTCACCACCCTACGGACGTTCGCCGACGGACCCCAGGGAGCGGAGGCCGACGGGGTGATAGGCCATCACGGCTGGTTCTACCACTTCCTTGAGATGGGATCCGCCCGACGCGCCTGGAGATGCGAACTCTCCTCGATCGACACCGCCCTGCTGCTGGCTGGGGTGCTGGATGCGCAGGAGTTTTTCTCGAGGCGGGAGCCTGAAGAACGGGCCATCCGGGATCTCGCCCAGAAGCTGGTGGACCGTGTGGATTGGGGATGGATGACGAATGGAAAGGACACTTTCACGATGGGGTGGCATCCGGAGAAGGGGTTCCTGGAGTCGCGCTGGATTGGCTACAACGAAGCGATGATCCTGTACCTGATCGCCCTGGGATCCTCCGGTGAGTCCGGTACTCCGAACGACCCGACACGGGTCCGATGGGAGGCCTGGACCTCGGGATACCAATGGCGTTGGCACCATGGCTTCGAGTTCGTGGAATTCGCCCCGCTATTCGGCCATCAGTACTCGCACTGCTGGGTGGATTTCCGGGGGATTGTCGACGCGGCGATGCGTCCCCACGGCATCGATTATTTCGAGAACTCGCGTCGGGCCACCCTGGCGCAGCGGGCCTATTGCATCGCAAACCCGGGCGGGTTTCCAAACTATGGCCCTTTGGAGTGGGGACTGAGCGCCTGTGATGGGCCGAAAGGCTACGCCGCCCGGGGTGCTCCGCCGGCGGAGAACGACGATGGCACCTTGGCCCCCACTGCGGTGGGCGGGTCGATCCCATTCGCCCCGGAAATCTGCATCCCGACCCTGCGCCACTGGGAACGCACCTACGGAAAGCGCCTCTGGGGGCCGTACGGGTTCCGGGATGGATTCAACCGGAAGGAGGACTGGTGGGCGACCGACACCCTTGGCATCGACCAGGGAGCCATCCTGATCATGGCGGAGAACCATCGGACGGGATCGGTCTGGCGCCGCATGAAGTCGAACCGCGTGATCCGCCGCGGCCTTGAGCGTGCGGGGTTTCGTCCGCGCTGAGGGATCCAGGAGGAGCGCCCTCACAGAGCGAGTCACAGCCTGCCAGGCGTCGCGGGGAAACCAGGGGCGCATCGGAGTGAGGTCACTACCCCGGGTGGGCGCTCCCGCGCCCAGTGGTGCAGGGCACTGCCTCACCCACCCATGGACGCCTCCGGCTTCCTTTCAGGAGCACCCCGCCCCCGGTCTTTCCATCTCTCCCGTCTTTCCTCCGTGTCTCCGCGTCACCGTGTGAGTCCCTCGGCCAGAAGATGGGTCCGCATCGGAGTGCGGTCCCACCGCTGCCGCGCCTAGGCCTTCAGGAGACGCTCCAGCACCTCGCCGGCCATTGCCGGGTTGGCCTTGCCCTTTGAGAGCTTCATGAGCTGACCCTTCAGGAAGTTCAACGCCGCCGCCTTGCCGGCCTTGAAGTCGGCCGCCGGACCCGGATTCGCCGCAATGACCTGCGCCGCCAAGGCCTCGATCGCACCGCTGTCACTCACCTGCGCGAGGCCCTTCTGGTCGACAATTACCGCCGGGGCCGTGCCGCTCGCGAACATCTCGGCAAACACCTCCTGCGCGATCTTCGAGCTGATCTTGCCGGACTCGACCAGATCCACCAGGTCCCGGAGCGCGGTCGGAGGGAATTTCAGATCCTCGAGGGAGGTTGAGGTCTCAGCCAACTTGGCAGGGAGATTGTTGATCACCCAGTTAGCGACCGGCTTCGGATGCCGATACCCCGTCGCCGCCGCCTCGAAGAACTGGCCGAGAGGGAGGTTGTCGGTCAGGACCTGCGCATCGCCATCGGGGAGCCCGAAGTCCCGCATCAGGCGCAGCTTGCGCGCACGGGGCAGCTCGGGAACCCGTGCCCGAACCTCGGCCAGCCACTCGTCCGTAGGGGCAAACGGCATCAGGTCGGGCTCCGGGAAATACCGGTAGTCGTGGGCATCCTCCTTCGACCGCATCGGTTCCGTGATGCCGGCGACGTCATCCCAGCGACGGGTCTCCTGTCGCAGCGCCTCGCCGCGCTTCACCGCCTCGATCTGGCGAGGGATCTCATACTCGAGGGCGCGTCGGACGCCCGAGAACGAGTTCATGTTCTTGATCTCGATCTTGGCCCCGAGCTTCTCCGATCCGCGGGGGCGGACCGAGACGTTGACGTCACACCGGACCATTCCCTTCTCGAGGTCGCAGTCGCTGATGTTCGCCCGGGCCAGGATGTCGGTCAGCGCCTTGAGATAGGCGTAAGCCATGTCGGGGCCCTTGAGGTCGGGTTCCGACACGATCTCGAGGAGCGGCACGCCGGCCCGGTTGAAATCCACGCCGCTGTGGCGGTCGAAGTGGTTGTTCTTGCCGACGTCCTCTTCGAGGTGCGCCCGGGTGATCCGGACCCGCTCGACCCCGGTCGGGGCCCCATCGAATTCGAATTCCACCCAGCCGTTGGCTGTGCTGGGACGATCGTACTGGGTCAGCTGGTAGTTCTTGGCGGAATCCGGGTAGAAGTAGTTCTTCCGGTCGAATTTCGCGAAGCGTGGGATCTCGCAGTTGAGCAGGTAGCCGGTCAGGACGGTCAGTCGCAGGGCCTCCTCGTTGGCCACCGGCAGCACACCGGGCATGCCGAGGCACACCGGGCAAACGTTGGTGTTGGGCGGTGACCCGAACTCATTGGGACAGCCGCACCACATCTTGGATCGGGTCTTGAGCTGGACATGCGTCTCCAGACCGATGACCGCTTCGTATTCCATTCTGGGCCAGAGCCTGCCCGACGCCTGCAAAAGAGAAAAGGTCAGGGTTCAAACCCGTCGGGGTTCTCCCTACGATCCTCGACACCATGAGCGCCGAGAACCGCATCACCCAACTCAACCTCACCCTCCCGAAGGCCCCGAAACCCGTCGCGGTCTACAAGCCCCTCGTGATCGTCGGCACCCTCGCCTACGTCTCCGGCCACGGACCCGTGCGCACCGATGGCACCCTGATCGCCGGTGTGGTCGGACGCGACCTCGACCTCGAGGCCGGCAAGCAGGCCGCCCGTCAGGTGGGCCTCGCGCTCCTGTCGACCCTCCGTGAGCAGCTGGGCTCTCTCGACCGCGTGAAGCGGGTGGTCAAGCTGCTTGGCATGGTGAACTCGGCACCCGACTTCTACGACCATCCCAAGGTGATCAACGGCTGCAGCGAGCTCTTCGCCGAGATCTGGGGCCCAGACCACGGCATCGGCGCCCGGAGCGCCGTCGGCATGGGGCCTCTCCCGGGCAACATCGCGGTCGAGATCGAGATGATCGTGGAACTGGCCTGATCCGCCCCGACGAACCGGAATCCCGCCACCGGTTTGCGTTGTCGACCGGTGTTTGCGACCCTGCCCTCCCGTGACGATCCAGGAAGAAATCGCCCGACGTCGGACCTTTGCGATCATCTCGCATCCCGACGCCGGCAAGACGACGCTGACCGAGAAGCTGCTGCTCTACGGCGGGGCCGTGCAGCTGGCGGGGTCCGTCACGGCCCGCAAGAACCAACGGGCGACGACGTCGGACTGGATGGAACTCGAGAAGAAGCGCGGTATCTCCATCAGCTCCACGGTCCTGCAGTTCGACTACAGCGGGTACCGGATCAACCTGCTCGACACCCCGGGTCACAAGGACTTCTCGGAGGACACCTACCGGGTCCTCACGGCAGTCGACGCGGTGATCATGGTGATCGACGCCGGCAAGGGCGTAGAGTCCCAGACCCGGAAGCTGTTCGAGGTCTGCGCCCGCCGGGGGGTACCCATCTTCACCTTCATGAACAAGATGGATCGGCCGGCCCGCGATCCGATCGGGTTGATGGACGAACTGGAAGCCGTGCTGGGCATCAGGTCGGTCGCGATGAACTGGCCCCTCGGTAACGGCACCGACTTCAAGGGAGTCTATGACCGGTCTGAGCGGGCGGTGCACCTGTTCGAGCGCGTCGTGGGCGGCAAATACCGGGCGGCGGTGAATGTCACCGGACTCAACGATCCGATCGTGACCTCGGCGCTTGACGAACAGACCTACAAGACGGTGATCGAGCAGATCGAGATGATCGAGATGGCCGGCTCGGAGTTCGATCCCGAGCGGGTCCTCGCCGGGAAGCTCACGCCGGTGTTCTTCGGCTCCGGAGTAAACAATTTCGGTGTCCAGCTGCTGCTCGATAACTTCCTCCGCTACTCCAGCCCCCCCCTCGGCCGCCCCGTTGCCGCAGCCGCCTGAGGTCCGGCCAGCATAATCCCCACCCGCCTCCAGAACGTTCGAACCCGTTCCCGCTCCTACGCCGGCACCGTAGGTTCTCAGAACATTTGAAACACCGGAATGCGGTGTTTTAAATACCAATGTGAGCCGATTGGATCCTCCATCTATGGAACGCGCGCTGACGCTCCTGGGTCACCGGATGCAGGCCCGCAAGCGTCCGGCCATTCGCCTTCATGGGCACCTCTAGGGAACAGTTCCGGGAGGCTCTGCTCGGGTTTCTCTGGCGCCAATGGTCTGCGCTCGGCGTGGCCGGAACCGTCCCATCCGCCACGGACCGGATCATCGATCCAGAGGCACTCCTTCTGGCCACGACGACTCTCGGCAGGGAACCTCGTCTCTTCGATGAGGTGATGGATTGGCTGAACAACAATGGTCAGCTGATCAACCTCCAGCGTCTTCAGAATCTCGGGCGCCACATGGGTGATCTCACGGTCCTAAGGCCCATCGCAGCGCACCTGGCTCATCGGTCGGTACACTCGAAATGGAAGACCCTCGTCGATCCAGAGACCCAGGAGAAGAAACCCCAGCTGCTGTTCCCGAGAGTGCCTGTGTTCGGATCGGTGGACGAACTCTTCGCCCGGCATGGCTGGCTGCGGGGGCCCGTGACGCTGCGCAAACTCAGTCTGACACCGGATCCCCATCGCCCAACGAACCTGCTCATCAAACTGCGTGCCCTGTTTGGAATGCAGGCGCGCGCCGAGGTCATGGCCTATCTCCTCGCCAAGGATTCGGGCTATGCGGGAGAGATGGCGGACCAACTCGTCTATTTCCCGAGGACCATCCAGACCACTCTGAATGACCTGGAGCGATCTGGCCATCTGGAGTCGCGGCACGAGGGTCACGAAAAGCGATTCTGGCTCCGGCACGACGACTGGCGTTTCCTCCTCAAGGGTGTCGACACCGCGGATCGCGGCAGTTCTGGCTTTCCCCGATGGATCGACTGGCGTTCGTTCTTCGTCGCCATGGAATCCATCTCGGGTTTCCTGGACCGGCAGGACCTGGAACAGGGACCCGGGTCGGTCCGAGCGATCGAACTTCGTGCGTGCCTGTCTAAGCTCGATCCCACGTTCCTCCGCGAGAACCTCCACGTCCCGCCAGCGGCCACGGCAGACACCTTCACTGAGTCCGTGCTCCAGGGATTCCTGCAGCTTCTCAAGGCCGACGAGAAACCTGAGGCCACGAAACCCTGATCTCGCTGGGGAGTCCGTCGGCTCCGCTTTGATTCCTTGTTCGACGCGGCGGACTCCCTAGTCTCCCCGGACCCGGTCGGACGCCTCCGACCTGCCTCCCGTTGATGAACGAACCTGCCATCACCGCCGAACTCGTCGCCAAGCACAACCTGACCCCCGACGAGTACCAGAAGATCCTAGAAATCCTCGGGCGTCCGCCGTCCTACACCGAGCTCGGCATCTTCTCCGTGATGTGGTCGGAGCACTGCTCCTACAAGAACACACGGCCGGTGCTGAAGACCTTCCCGACGAAGGGCGCGTCGATCCTCGTCGGCGCCGGCGAGGAGAACGCCGGGATCATCGACATCGGCGACGGTGTCGCCATCGCCTTCAAGATCGAGTCCCACAACCATCCCAGCGCCGTGGAGCCGTTCCAAGGCGCGGCCACCGGTGTGGGCGGGATCATCCGGGACATCTTCACCATGGGCGCCCGTCCCGTGGCGGCCCTGAACTCCCTGCGCTTCGGGGAGCTGTCGAACCCCGAGGTCCGACGCCTCTTCTCCGGGGTCGTCTCCGGCATCGCACACTACGGCAACTGCTTCGGCATCCCGACCATCGCCGGCGAGGTCTATTTCGACAAAAGCTACGAGGGCAACCCTCTCGTCAACGCCTTCGCCCTCGGGGTGCTGCGCCACGACCAGATCACCCGCGGCGCCGCCAAGGGTGTCGGAAACCCGGTCTTCTACGTCGGCCCGGCGACCGGACGCGACGGTCTGGCCGGTGCGGCCTTCGCCTCGCAGGACCTCACCGAGGAGTCGGCTGAACAGCAGCGTGGAGCAGTCCAGGTCGGCGACCCCTTCATGGAGAAGCTGGTCTGCGAAGCCTGTCTCGAGCTGCTCGCCACCGGCTGTGTCGCCGGCATGCAGGACATGGGTGCCGCGGGTCTGACCTGCTCGACCTGCGAGACTGCCGCCCGGGCCGGCACAGGGATCGAGATCGAACTCGACCGCGTGCCGCAGCGCGCGCCGAACATGTCCAGCTACGAGATCATGCTCTCCGAGTCCCAGGAGCGCATGCTCATCGTCGTGCAGAAGGGTCGCGAGGAGGAGGTGAAGCGGATCTTCGACAAGTGGGATCTCCCCTGGGCCGAGATCGGTGTCGTCACCGACACCGGTCGGATGGTGGTCCGCCACGGCGGCACGGTCGTGGTCGATGTCCCTGCCAAGAAACTGGCCGACGAGGCACCCATCTACTTCCGGGAATCCCGCGAGGCTGCCTACATGAAGGACGTCCGTGCGTTCCGCCTGGACGGCATCCCGGACACCTCCAACCCGGCCGCCGACCTCAAGCGCCTCCTCGCGCAGCCCACCATTGCGTCCAAGAACTGGGTCTACGGCCAGTACGACCACATGGTCCGGGACGGTTCCGTGGTCTGCCCCGGCAGCGATGCGGCCGTGATCCGCATCAAGGGTGACTCCCTCCCGATCACCAAGGCCCAGTATGCCGAGGGCCAGGCCTCCCGGATGTCCGAACCGGTCGTGACCCCCGACAAATACGTGGCAATGTCGGTCGACTGCAACGGGACCTACGTCTACCTCGACCCCTACGAGGGCGGTAAGGCGGCGGTTGCGGAATGCTGCCGCAACCTCGCCTGTTCCGGCGCCATTCCGCTGGGGTCCACCGACAACCTGAACTTCGGCAATCCCCACAACCCGGAGATCTTCTGGCAGCTGAAGGAATCAGTCCGCGGCCTTGCCGAGGGCTGCCGGGCGTTCAGTGCGCCCGTCACGGGCGGCAACGTGTCGCTCTACAACCAGCGCGGTGCCCTCGGGGCCATCGACCCCACGCCGACCGTCGCCGTCGTAGGACTGGTCGAGAAACCCGAGCACATCACGACCCAGTGGTTCAAGGATGCGGGCGACGTGATCCTGCTTCTGGGTTCGCCTGTGGACCTCAACGATCCCCTCCAGGGACTCGGTGGCAGTGTCCAGCTCCAGGCGGCTCACGGGAAGAAGACCGGCCTCCCGCCGCGGGTGGATCTTGAGACCGCCAAGACCCTTCATACCTCGCTACTCGGCCTCATCCGAGAGGGCGTGGTGAAGAGTGCCCATGATTGCAGCGAGGGAGGGCTTGCCGTGTGTCTGGCCGAATCCTGCATGAGCCAGCAGATCGCGCGCGGCACGCCGCGGCTGATCGGTGCCCAGGTGGAGCTCCCGGCCCCGGCAGCAGGGTCCCCGGCGCCCCGCATGGACGCCCTGCTCTTCGGCGAGACCCAGAACCGCATCGTGATCACGGTGGCTTCCCAGGATGCCGGACGGGTCCTCAAGCAATGCGGGATCCTCGGCGTCCCGGCACAGCGACTGGGAACGGTGGGCGGTGACGTGCTCTCGATCCGTTCCGGTACGACGACGCTCGAGTCCCCTGTGGCGGAACTGCACGACATCTGGTGGAACGCCATCGCTCGCGCGATGGGTTGAGGCGATCGTCGCATCCCCGGCCTTGCCCGGGATCCCACGCTGCCCATGCTCGGTGGATGGTCGGAAGGCGGAGACATTGGCTTTGGTTCGGGATTCTCGGGCTCGCGATCGGTCTCCCATCGGCGGGACTCGCCGTCCTGACTGGGGTCTTCCTGTCCAGTCGCGCCCTCCTGGATGGCACCGTGTCGGGGACCGGCGTCCAGGATCGGGTCGAGATCGATCGCGACGCCATGGGCATTCCCACCGTCCGGGCGGGAAGCCGGATCGACCTGGCGTTCGCCACCGGATTCCTTCACGCGCAGGACCGGTTCTTCCAGATGGACCTGCTCCGTCGCAACGCGGCCGGTGAACTCGCCGAACTGCTGGGTGTGGCGTTGGCCGACTATGACGGTGAGATGCGACGCCACCGACTGCGGCACACCGCACAGACCGCCCTCGCCGCGGCTCCCGACCGACAACGGGCCGTCGTCCAGGCCTACACCGAGGGGGTCAACGCCGGCCTTCGCTCGCTGCGGGCGAGACCACCGGAATATATCCTCCTGAACCAGGTTCCTCGGGCTTGGGATCCAGCCGACTCCCTCCTCGTGTCACTTCTGATGTCCGAACGACTCCAGGACGCCGAGGGTTCGAACGATCAGCGTCGGGGCCTGCTCGCGGAGGTCCTCCCTAGGGATGCCCTGGCCTTCTTCGATCCGAGTGCCTCCGAGTGGGAGGCGGCACTGGATGGCTCCACCACCGAGATCGCCCCCATTCCCTCGCCCGGGACGATCGAGTTCCGAACGGGTCCGGCAACCACCGCGGGGACCTTCGACTGGGAACGTCCGCTCATGCCCGGCAGCAACAGCTGGGGCGTCGACGGCTCCGTGTCGTCCACTGGCGGAGCCATCATCGCCAACGACATGCACCTCGACCTGGGCGTCCCGAACATCTGGTACCGGGTCAGCGCCCGTTGGACGGACAACGGCCAGTCTCGCCAGTTCGACGGCGTCACCCTGCCAGGGGCCCCGGTGTTCATCATCGGCAGCAACGGCCGGATCGCATGGGGATTCACCCACGCCGCGTTGGACGTCACGGATGTCATTCTCGTCGAAACCGACCCCTCCAACCCGAGGCGGTATCGGACGCCGGACGGATGGCGGGATCTGGAGTCCGTGACGGAGGAGATCCGGATCGCCGGGGCTCCTGCCCGGACGATCCACCACGATCGAACCCTCTGGGGCCCGGTCCTCGGCACCAACCATCTGGGCCAGACCCTCGCCCTGCGTTGGGTGGCGCATCAGCCGGAGGCGTTGAACCTTCAGCTGCTTGAGCTCGAAACGGCGGGTTCGGTGGAGGACGCCGTCCGGATCGCCCCGACCTGTGGCATCGCAGATCTCAACCTTCTCGTCGGGGATCGGGAAGGTCACCTCGCCTGGACCCTGGTCGGCCGCCTGCCTCGACGCATCGGGTTCGACGGCCAGGTCCCGGTCTCCTGGGCCGACGGTGCCTGCCGGTGGGACGGATGGAGGGCAGCGCAGGAGTATCCGGTGATCCGCGGGTCCCATCTCTGGACCGCCAACAACCGCATGAGCGGCGACTCGAACTACCTCTCGGCCGGGGTCCAGCAGACCGATCTTGGAGCACGGGCCACCCAGATCCGAGAGGACCTCCAGCGGTTGTCCACGGCCGACGAGACCGACCTGTTTACGCTCTACCGGGACGACCGGGCCTTGTTCCTCGAACGCTGGCAACGGCTCCTCCTGGGGACCCTCGACCGTGGACCCCTGGGCACCAACAAGTCCGCCTGGACACAACTGCGTGGTGCCGTGGAAAACTGGGGCGGCCGGGCCTCCACGAACTCCGTGGGCTACCGGGTTGTCCGGGCCTTCCGGTTCAAGGTGGGTGAACTGTTCTTCCAGCCGCTGGTCGCCCGCTGCCAGGAATCCGGATCCGATCAGCCGATCGACAGTGTCCGCTGGGAGACGCCGCTGTGGACCTGTCTGACCCAGAAGCCGCTCCATCTGCTGACACCCCGGTTCACGAGCTATGAGGCGCTTCTCGCCACGGCGGTGGAGTCGGTGCTGGCCGATTTGAAAGCCCAGGGCCTCACCCTCCAGGAAGCGACCTGGGGGCAACGCAACACCGTCCGAATCCAGCATCCCATCAGCCGGGCCCTGCCGAGGATCTCGGGTTGGCTCGACATGACTCCGCGTGCGCTGTCGGGCGACGATCACATGCCCAAGATCCAAGGGGTCCGGTTCGGTCCGTCCGAACGGATGGTGGTAGCTCCCGGTCACGAGGAACGAGGACTGCTCCAGATGCCGGGAGGACAGAGCGGGCACTTCCTGTCCCCATTCTATCGCAAGGGGCACACTGAATGGGAGGACCTGACCCCGACCCCATTGGTGCCGGGTCCAAGCGAGCATCGATTGGTTCTTACACGGTAGGGGACCCAGGCGGCGACGCAGCGACACGAGGAAGACTGGGGAGGGTGGAAACAGCCAAAAATTGAGGGACCCAGTCTGAACCGAGTATTTCCGCTTGGCTTTGGGCACTGTGGCCTGAGCTGCTACCTCCATGGCCTTCCTCCGATCCATCCTGTCGCTGAAACTCATCCTCCTCGCCGCTGCCATCAGCCTGCCACTTGGCAAATCCCACGGCGCAACCCCTTCGGTCCGGGTCCTGGTCTGGGATGAACGACAACCCCAGCAGAGGCAGGCCTACACGAATTGGCTTGGGAACCAGATCGCTCAGCATCTCCGGACGGTTCCCGGCCTCAGGGTTGTGTCGGCAGCACTCGATGATCCGAGGCAGGGACTTGAGACGCTCGATCAGACCGATGTCCTGGTCTGGTGGGGCCATGTCCGCCAGATGGAGATCGAGCCGCCGGTGGCGAGGGACATCGTCCAGCGCATCCTCGACGGTCGCCTTGCACTGATTGCGCTCCACTCCGCCCACTGGTCGCGTCCCTTCGTGGAGGCCATGAATGAGCGGGCCCGACAGGACGCCCTGAAGGGCCTGTCTCCCGCAGAACGGGCTGGAGCCGTGCTCGTCGAGACGAACCTCCTTCCCCGTCCGCTGATGGCCCCCCGCTATACGGAACGCCTGTCGCCTTCAGTCACCTATCGCAAGCCGATCGAAGGCCCGATCCGGATCGACCTCATCCTGCCGAACTGTTGTTTTCCCGCGTATCGAGGCGATGGAAAGCCCAGCCAGATCCGGATCCTGAACCGAGACCATCCCATCGCCACAGGTGTTCCGCGGGTCTTCCAGATCTCACAGACCGAGATGTACGACGAGCCCTTCCATGTGCCGCCACCCGACGAGGTGATTCTCGAGGAACGCTGGGCCACCGGGGAATGGTTCCGCTCGGGCATGCTCTGGAACCTCGGGAAGGGCCGGGTCTTCTATTTCCGCCCCGGACACGAAACCTATCCGGTGTACTACAACCCGGACGTGTTGAGGATCCTCGGGAATGCCTGCCTGTGGCTGGGCAACGGGAGGCGTTGAGCGCTGGGAACGCTAAGGGGCCCGGGCTGACACAGAGGCGCGGAGCGGGGAGGGGGGCCAGCTGAGAGTTGAGGGTTGAGGGTCCCAGACCGGTGGGCTAAGGCGCTGGAGGAGACCGGCTGGCGGTACGGGTTCGCAACGCATGGCGGGTTTAGATGGGGACCTGAGGGACGAGGTCCCTACCGGGGAATGGGTGCTGTCGCACCCAGTGATGCAGGCCACTGCCTCACCCACACTTGGAAGCCGACGGCTTCCGAAAACACGTGGGACCGGGGGCCCCTTCTCTCGACTGTCGACACTCAACTTCTCCGGGGCGGGACTCACGCGGTGACGCGGAGGCAGTTGAGAGTTGAGCAAGGGGAGGGTTGGCGGCAGATATTGCCGACACCTTGAACACTCCTGCATCCCTGAAGCGATCCGGCTGGGGCATTGCCCTGCTCTCCGTCATCTGTGGTGCCCTGGGTCAGGGGACCCCAGGCGACTATGAGCGGGCCCTGAGCCTTTCCCGGCGCACTGAAAACACGGTCTTCCGAACTGCAGTGCGTCCGAGGTGGCTACCGGGCAACACGCGTTTCACTTACCGCGTCCAGACCGGGCCAGACTCCTTCGAGTGGATCGTGGTCGATGCTGAGAGCGGGGCTCGGACTGCCACCAACAGACCCCCCGATGAAACGATCCAGGACATTGCCCCATCGGCGGGAGGCATCGGGGCTCGGACCCGACGGACCGGACAGGAGACCATCCTGATTTTCCACAACCCCACCGGACGAGACCTCGATCTCTTCTGGGTCGATCCCGAGGGTCATCGCAAGGCGTATGGACGTGTCCGGGCCGGAGCGGAGCGGAGCCAACACACCTTCGGAGGGCATGTCTGGCTCCTGACCGATCCGGCAGGAACCGTGGTCGGAACCTTCGAGGCACCGGAACAACCCGGCCGTGTGACCCTTGGGACGGAGGCTCCAAAGCCGCCTGCCGAACCCATGCCGGCACCGCTCCCGATCCGGGAACCCGGGGAATCGCCTGATGCGCGCTGGGTCGTCGTGGCCCGGGATTCGAACCTCTTCCTGCGGCTGAAGGCCTCCACCGCCTTGGAGCGCCTCACCACCGATGGGGCTCCCGGAGAGGCCTACGCCCCCGAGGTCCGCTGGGCTCCGGATTCCTCGGCCTTCATCGCCCGAAAGGTCCGCGCAGGAGCCGACCGAAAGGTCTCCTTCCTCGAGGTCGCACCGACCGACCAGCTCCAGCCCCGTCTCCACACCCAGACCTATCTCAAGCCCGGGGATCCGCTGCCCAGACCCATCCTCCATCTCTTCCGCGTCGCGGATCGACGTGGGAGCCGCGTGGACGACACCTTCTATCCCAATCCCTACACGGAGGACGGTGAGCTCGACCTCCACTGGGCCTCGAACAGTCGCGAGGTCTTCGTCGCGTACAACGAACGCGGTCACCAACGCTATCGGCTTCTGGCCGTGGCCAATCCCAAGGAGGGTCCGCTCGGGGGAACCTCGACCCCTCGGATCGTGGTGGAGGAGACCTCGCCAACCTTCATCGACTGGACCAACAAGACCTGGAGGCATTGGCTCGAGGGGACCGATGAGCTGATCTGGATGTCGGAACGGGATGGCTGGACGCACCTCTGGCTCATCGATCGGAGGACGGGGAACGTGAAGAACCGCATCACCCGTGGGGACTGGGTCGTGAGGGAGGTCCTCCACGTGGATGAGACCCGTCGAGAGGTCTGGTTCCTGGCCGGCGGAGTGCGGTCGGGGCAGGATCCGTATCATCGGCATCTGTGCCGGGCGGGGTTTGATGGTTCGGGATTCCAGATCCTGACCGAAGGGGATGGAGACCACAGGGTTGAATTCTCACCGGATCGTCGGTGGTTCCTGGATACGTGGTCCCGCGTCGATCAGCCGCCCGTCTGCGAACTGCGGCGCGCCTCCGACGGGACCCGTGTGATCGAACTCGAACGCGCCGACGCCTCCGAGCTGCTCAAGGCGGGATGGACCGTGCCGGAGCGGTTTGTCGCAAAAGGACGCGATGGCGTGACCGATATCCATGGCATCCTGATCCGCCCCTCCAACTTCGATCCTTCCAGGCGGTATCCGATCGTCGAAGAGATCTACGCGGGTCCTCAGGGAGCCTTCGTGCCGAAGGAATTCGGCCGCCTGCTGCGCCAACACGCCATCGCTGAACTCGGCTTCGTGGTGGTGCAGATCGATGGCATGGGCACCAACTTCCGTGGAAAGAAGTTCCACGATGTCTGCTGGAAGAACCTCGCCGACTCGGGCCTGCCGGACCACATCGCCTGGCTTCGGGCCGCCGCCGCGACCCGACCGTGGATGGATCTGGGGCGGGTGGGGATCTATGGCGGCAGCGCCGGGGGACAGAGTTCGACCCGGGCCCTGCTGGACCATCCGGACTTCTACCGGGTGGCGGTCAGCGATTGCGGGTGTCACGACAACCGCATGGACAAGCTCTGGTGGAACGAGCAGTGGCTCGGCTGGCCGGTCGACGAAAGCTATCGGCGATCCTCCAACGTGGAACACGCGGCCAAGCTGCGTGGGAAGCTGCTGCTGACCGTGGGGGAACTGGACACCAATGTGGACCCGGCCAGCACGCTCCAGCTGGCGGCCGCATTCGTGCGGGCCGAGCGGGATGTCGAACTGCTGATCCTTCCCGGGGCCAACCACGGAGCCGGAGAGACACCCTATGCGAGCCGACGTCGGATGGACTTCTTTGTCCGACACCTTCTTGGCGTGGGCCAGTGAGCCAAGGACGGGTTCCACCGCCGTCGTGACAAACGACTTCGTCACCGGCTGGCTTTGGTGTCTTCTCAACCCGTGAGCATCAGGGACTTCCTGTGGGTCGGACTCGGGGGAGGGCTTGGGTCGATGGCCCGGTTCGGCGTGGCCTCCCTCGTCGCCCGATGGATGGGCGAACGCCTCGGTGAGACCCTGCCGTTCGGGACGATTCTCGTGAACGTCACCGGATGCTTCCTCATCGGCCTTGTTGCCGGGGTGGAGGATCCCGGCCTCGGCTGGATCAACCGTCCCATGGGCCGACAGTTCCTCATCGCCGGGTTTTGCGGGGGCTACACAACGTTCTCGGCCTTCAGCCTCCAGACCCTCCGACTGATCCAGAACAGGTCCTGGACCCTCGCGGTCCTGAACGTCCTGGGCTCGATCCTCCTCTGCATGGCTGCGATTGCCCTGGGTCATCTGTGCGCGGTGGGGTGGTCCGGGCGCAAGGCCGGATGAAGGCACCCGCTCCGAGGCTCGTCCGGGATGGACACGGCGTCCGGCTGATCCAGCACGGCGTCCTGATCAGCGATCTTCGGACCTCGGCCCGTCCGACCCACGGACTCTACGACATCCTGGCCGCCGTCGCACGGCTCGTCACCGAGAACCCTCCGAGGCGTATCGCCCTGCTCGGATTTGGGGCCGGAGGGATCCTTGCTCCATTGAAGGCGCTAGGCTGGACCGGGTGTCTGGACGCGGTCGACACGGATCCCAACGGGTACGCGCTGTTCTGTCGGGAATGCCCCTCGTGGCGCGACCAGGTCCGATGGACCCAGGCGGATGCCGTCGAGTGGCTCACCCGGGAGCGTCGACGTTTCGATGTCATCATCGAGGATCTATCGATCTCCACCGGGAGTGACATCGAGAAGCCCGGAGCCACCTGGATGGGTCTCCCGGGACTCCTCCGTGATCGGCTTGCCCCGAAAGGCATTGCGCTCTTCAACCTGCTGAAACCCCAGGGTGGGAGATGGCGACAGGGTCTCGACGCGGTCGGTGGGCGGTTCCCCCGTAAGCTCCTCGTCCACCTCGAGGACTACGAGAATCGGATGCTCATCGCCGGCCGATCGCTTCCGGAGGCCCGGACCCTCTCGGCAACGATCCGACGTTCGCTTCGATCCGTGGGCTCCCGTCAGGCCGACCGGTTCCGGGTCGAGACCCTGAGCTGAGCCACGCAGCGGAGCAGTTCAGACGCAGTACTTCTCGAGCACCTGCTGCGGGATCGGCATGGGACGTCCTGAGTCCACGCCGACCAGGGTGAATTCGCACCACCCGTCGCAGCAGAGCTTTCCGGGGGTACCCCGCACTATCTCAAAGCAGACCCGAACATCGGTCTCGGCTACGGCGTCGACCCAGGTGCGTACCCGGAACGCATCCCCGAGCTGGAGGGCCCGCTTGTACTGGAGGTGAGCGACCCGGGCGTACCAGGTGAGTCCGTCGGCGAGGAACGCCTCCATCGACATCCCATAGCAGCGGGCCATCTGGTCGTATCGGGCAGCGAGGACATAGTCCTGATACCGGCTCGCATGCACGTGCCGGTTCATGTCGATGTCGTCGGGACGGACCTGCAGCCCGGTCTCAAAGACGGTCCGGCCCAAGTCGATGTCGGTTCTCCAGTCGCGCACAGTGGCTTTGGTTTCTGGGAGGGAAGCCGATTACCGGAACAACGGAAAGACCACGGATACGACCGGTGTGGTTTTGGCACCACAAGCCGGAAGATCGTTCCACCCGGCCCCGTCTCCTCAAGGTCGAGGAGGCCTCCTGCCGCCCGCGCCAGCTGTCGGCTCAGAGCCAGCCCCAAGCCGGAGCCTCCGACCTTCCCGGTGCGGCCGGGTTGGAACAGATAGGGCACGAGAGGAGTTGGGACTCCGTGTCCCTCATCATGGACCCGGAAGACCAGTCCCCGAGGTTCCTCCATGAAGGACAGGACGACGACCCCCGAGCAGGGGCTGGCCTCGACTGCATTGGCCACCAGGTTCTCGAGGATGACCAGGACGAGGTTGGCGATGTGGTTGTCGATGGGCCGGAGCGCCGAGGCCTCACACTCGATCCGAACCCCCTTCTCCGCGGCCATCCGATGGAAGCGACGACAGAGATGATCAAAGATCTCCGGGGGTGAAAGCTCGTAACCCGGCAGATCCGAATCCTCCCGAAGGATGCGGGTCACCTCCTCGATCAGGGACTTCATGCGCAGGGTGGATTCCGCGGCCGCGAGCCAGTCGGACTCCTGCACCGTCTGCGGACTCCGATTGGCGACCACGTGGTGAAGTCCCATCACAGGATTGCGGAGTCCGTGGAGCAGGTGCGCCGTCAACGTGCCCAGGGCGGCCGTCCGGGCCGCGAATCCCAGCTCTCCCTGGGCGGCACGGAGATCCCGGCGCGTTTCCAACAGCCGGACGGCGAGGAACGCCATCGCGAGGGCCAGCAAAATCCCCATGACAATCGCACCTGAAAGAGTCGGCACGGAGGACGAAGGGCCTCCTGGGGTGTCAACCCCTGTGACCGGCACCTGACCCAGCAGCACCCAGCCTCCGACCCAGGGGGTTCCCGGGGACTTCCCTGCCCACTGCAGCCGGTGCCAGCCTCGGCCTCGTGACACCCGAGGTGGGCCGGAGTCACCGCTCGGGAAGACCCAGGACACCGGATTCATCAAGGACGTTCCGGTCGCATTTCCCGAATGGATGGGGCCAGATCGCGACGGTCTTCTCGGATCCAACGATCCGATCCACTGGGGGTTGGAGGCGCTCACCGGTTCTCAAGACGAGGAATCCGGTCGGTTTCTTACGAACCGCGATCGAGGCAGGACCCCGGGTTCCTCCTCAGAGACGCAGCGGGATCTGATCGATTCTCGGCTCCGACACGGCCGGATCCATGGACGGACCCGACGCGGACCTGGAACCGTCCTTCCAACCTCCCAGACGGTACCGGAGATAGTCCCGGGACACCCCCAGCAGGCGGGCAGCGGCGGAGACGTTGCCGTGGGTCTGGGCGAGTGCGTGGTGGATCAGGCGCAGGATCGCCTCCTCCAGCGAGAATCCCTGGTTTGGGAACCGGAACAGGGGATTGAACCAGTCGCCAGGCACTGTACCGGAGACCGGCACCGGAAGATTCAAAGGCCGGGTCTCGGCGGGACCGGCCGGACTCGCCCCCATCAGCTGGTCGAGGTTCAACGCTTCACCGTCCTCGAACACCAGCGCCCGTTCCAGTTCATGGGCGAGCTCCCGGACGTTGCCCGGCCAGCCGTAGGCGAGGACCCGACGCCGGCCCGTCTCCGAAAGCGAACGGGTGGGAAGCCGATGACGTCGCGAGAGCCGGGCGAGGAGTGCCTCGGCCAGGTGCAGCACGTCGTCGCCCCGATCCCTCAGCGGGGGGAGGAGGATGCGGTAGAGGTCGAGCCGATGATACAGGTCCTCCCGGAACCGTCCTTCGCGCACAAGTTCCTTGAGATCCCGGTTCGCGGCGGCGATGACCCGGACATCCACCGGGATGTCCCGGTTGCCACCGAGACGGCGCACCTTGTGATCCTCAAGCGCCGTCAGGAGTTTTGCCTGCAGGGGAAGGCTGAGCGAGGCGAGTTCGTCCAGGAACAGGGTTCCGCCGTTCGCAGCCTCGAAGAGGCCCATGCGGGCGCTGCGGGCATCCGTGAACGCCCCGCGTTCATGTCCGAACAGCTCCGACTCCGCCAGTCCGTCCGGGATGGCGGCGCAGTTGGCCTCGACCAGCGGACCCGCGGATCTGGGTCCCTGCCCATGGATCCAGCGGGCGACCGTGGTCTTGCCGGTACCGGTTTCGCCCTGGATGACCACCGGTGGCAGGTGGGCTCCGTGCGAATGGAGGCGCTGGTCCGCCACGAGGATCCGCTGCAGCTGGGTCTCGAGAGACGCCAGGGAACCGCCAAAGAAGAAGGAGGTCTCCGGGGAATCCCTGCGCCGGTGTTCCGTGATGCGGGCCGCCTGCTTCTGCTGCCGGGCACGGGACATCACCAAGGCCAGGGCCTCGGGCTCGAACGGCTTGGTCAGATAGTCGAGGGCCCCCAGCTTCATCGCCTCGACCGCTCCCGCGACCCCGCTGTCCCCGGTCATCACGACGGTCCCGGTGTTGGATCCCAGAACGCCCTCGCGGAGCAGGTCGATTCCCCGTCCGTCAGGCAGGTTCACGTCGATCAGGACGAAGTCGAAGCTCAGGTCCTGCGCCATCTGTCGGGCCCCCCGGATGGAGTCGGCACCGGAGACGTCGGCACCCAGACGCTCGAGGGAGGATGCGATGTGACGGCGCAGCAGGGGTTCATCCTCCACTACGAGGATGCTCAGGCCGGACAGGACAGGGGTCGCCATGGGACGCCCAGCATGGAGGACGATCCGGGACCCAACAAATCTGGTTGAGCCCCCTCCGCCTGGGGCAAGGGGCCCTGGGGACAAAGAAAAACGGCGGCCCCGGATGGGGCCGCCGTTGTGGGATCGAACGGTTTTCCGGAGGTCAGTGCGCCCCGGAGCCCTCGATCGTGACCGGTTTGTAGCCGCCGATCGCCTTGAAGTAGAGCATCAGCAACAGGTAGATGACCGCCATGGTGGCCGGGATCACGGAGTCGGCCTGCAGGGTCTTGCGGGCTCCCAGGACATCAGCCTCGACGACCGCCTTCTGCTCGGCGCTTCGCTTGGCTTCCTCGACCTTCTTCGCCGCCTCGAGCTTCTGTCCATCGATGCCGCTGACCTTGTCGAAGAATAGCCACTTGCTGGGCGTACCCGCCTTGTACTCAGCGAAGGCTGCCGGATTCTTCTGGAGCTCCTCACCGGCGAAGCGGTCCTTGGCATAGCCGAGGCCTGGGGAACCGACGAGACCGGCCGACATCATCCCGAGGCCACCCATGATCGAGATGGCGACCGCACCACAGCGCGGGAAGCGGTCGGAGGCGACAGCCAGCATCGTAGGCCAGAAGAACGTCTTGCCGATGGCATAGACGGTGAGGGCCAGGAGGGCTCCCTCGAAGGACTTCACGCCGCTGACCAGCCAGAGGCCGACGCAGGCGAAGATGGAGCAGACAAACAGGATGCCGACCGGCTTGAGCCCCAGCTTGTGCTCGATGAAGTGCCCGCAGAACCGCAGGGCGAACATGAGCGCCGAGGTGAAGATGAAGAGCCAGGTGGCCTGTTTCGGGCTGAGGATCGCGCCCTCGATGTTCTGGATCCAGCCGTCGGTCCCGAGTTCCACCGCACCGACCAGGGCGTGGGTGATGAACAGGACGAGCAGCAGCGGGGCACCGATCGACCAGCGGCTCGTGCCGCTGAAGGCGAGGAACACGATGCCACCGATGACGATGCAGACGTTCTTGTAGCTGTCGCCCGTGAAGAACACCTCGTTGCCGGTGAAGCCGGCCAGCAGGGGTCCGAGACCATCCTTGAAGAACAGGAAGACGAACAGGCCGACGACCGCCGAGCCCAGGATGCCGACGTCCTTGAGCATCTCGCCGAGGCTCAAGCCCTTGGCCGAAGCTTCGGACTTCGGGAACTTCTGGCCCATGAACATGAGGCCGTAGACCACCGAGGGGATCAGGAAGCAGCCCAGCTGGACCTTCCAGCTCATGTCGCCAAGCAGGTCATGGATCAGACCGCCGAGCACCATGCCCGCGGGCCAGGAGGCGTGGAGGATGTTGAGATAGTGGGTCCGGTTCTTCGGGAATAACGTGGCCACCAGCGGGTTGGCCACGGCCTCAAGGGTTCCGTTGGCCACCGCAAAGAGGAAGGTGCCGGTCCACAGGATCGTGAACGCCGTCCCGGTCGCCATGCCCTTGGTCGCTCCGAAGGCCACCAACGCCGACACGACATGGAAAAGGAAGGCCGCAGCCACCAGTTTCCCATAGCCCACCTTGTCCACGATGATGCCGCCGATGATGATGCCGAAGCAGAAACCCGTGAACCCGGCACCGTTGATCAGACCGGTCTGGAGGTTCGTGAAATTGAAGTCACTGACCCAGTTGTTGAAGATGGCCCCGCGGATGGCGAAGCCGATGCCGGCGGCCAGAATGGCCATGAATCCGGCCCAGAGAAGCCGCTGCGCGTTGTCAGCAACCCCCTCGTTTCGAGAAGTACTCATTGTGGAATTCCCTTGTTGATTGGAAGTGGAACCCCGCCAGTAAACCCGATTCCACACGGGACGGTCCACAAAAGGTTTTGATCGAACCCAGTAGCCGGAGGCGAGTTGGAGGTTGTGCGCGACGTCATCTAAGGGTCGACTTGGTCCATACCATGCAGATCCAGTTCCTCGGCGCGGCCCGCACGACCACCGGGTCGATGTACCTCCTGACCGTGAATGGCCAGCGGATCCTCCTGGAGTGCGGCCTGTTCCAGGGACGACGCGGGGAGTCCATCGAGCGCAACCAGACCTTCCCGTTCGATCCGCGACAGATCGATGCCGCCATTCTGAGCCATGCCCACATCGACCACTGCGGCAACCTGCCCAATCTCCACAAGCAGGGCTTCCGCGGGAACATCTACTGCACCTTCGCCACGCGGGATCTCGCTGCCATCCTGCTGTCCGACTCCGCCCACATCCAGCAGTCCGACACCGAGTTCCTGAACAAACGCCGGGCCCGACGGGGCGAGCCTCCCGTCGCCCCCCTCTATTCGGTCCACGACGCGGAACAGGTGGTCCGTCAGTTCGTCGCGGTCGGCTACGAGCGACCCATCCCGGTCGCCGACGGGGTCACGGCCACGTTCCTCGATGCCGGCCATATCCTGGGCTCCGCCCAGGTCGTGCTCGACGTCCGGGAGAACGGACGGCGCTTCCGCTACCTGTTCACCGGGGACGTCGGACGCGGTGGCGATCCCATCCTGCGCGATCCGCAGCCGGTCGAGGACGTCGACTTCCTCCAGATCGAGAGCACCTACGGCAACCGTCTCCACGAGGCACGGGGCACAGACCCCTGTTCGTTCCAGGATGTCACCGAGACGCTCAAGGAGGGTGGCAAAGTCATCATCCCGGCCTTCGCCGTCGGACGGACCCAGCAGATCGTGTACGCCCTCAAGCGCTGCATGGAAGGCGGCCGGATGGCGACCGGGCCGGTCTTCGTCGACAGCCCCCTCGCGGTGAACGCCACGGAGGTCTTCCGTCTGCACCCGGAGTGCTTCAACGAGACCACCTACGAGTTCCTGCTGCAGGAAGGCAGCCCGTTCGAGATGGCCAACCTGACCTACATCCGGAACCTCGAGCACTCCAAGCAGCTGAATGAGAAGCCGGGTCCCATGATCATCGTCAGCGCCTCCGGCATGGCCGAGGCGGGGCGGATCCGCCATCACCTGCGCAATTCGGTCGGGGATCCCAAGAACCTGGTGCTCTTCGTCGGCTACTGCGCCGAACACACCCTCGGGGCGCAGCTCCTTGCCGGACGCAATCCGGTGAACATCTTCGGCGAGCCAGTGGAGGTCCGGGCCAGGGTCCGCTCAATGGACGCCCTGTCTGGCCATGCCGACCGCAACGAGCTGCTGACCCACCTCGACCACATCCAGGGATCGATCCGCAAGGTGTTCGTGGTGCATGGCGAGGAGGACCAGTCCCTCGCCTTCGCGGAGGCCATCCGCTCCCGTCGACCCCAGGCCGAGGTGACCGTCCCGACCCGGGGCCAGATCGAGGACGTGGGGTGAGGGGAAGCGTTGAGAGGTCCTCCGCTCCGGCCAAGTTTTCAGATTCCCTCCGCCCCGGCCCCCGCTAGCCTGACGGCCCACAGATGAAGCAGAAAGCCTACGCCGCCGCAGGGGTCGACATCGATCTCGGCAACCGGGTCAAAAGCACCCTCCCCCAACTCCTCGCCTCCACCCATCGTCCAGAGGTGATGGGCAAGGTCGGCGGTTTCGGAGGCCTGTTCGCCCTCGACACCCGGAAGTACCGCCAGCCTGTCCTTGTCTCGTCCGTCGACGGTGTCGGCACCAAGCTCAAGCTCGCCTTCGCCCTCGATCGCCACGACACGATCGGCGAAGACCTCGTGAACCACTGCGTTAACGACATCGCGGTCCTGGGAGCCGAGCCGCTGTTCTTCCTGGACTACCTCGGTACCGGAACGCTCAAGCCGCATGTGTTCACCGAGATCATCCGGGGATTCGCACGGGGCTGCGCTGCCAACAACTGCTCGCTGGTCGGTGGCGAGACCGCCCAGATGCCGGGATTCTACCAGGCGGGGGAATACGACGTCAGCGGCACCATCGTGGGGGTGGTGGAGAAGTCGAAGATGCTGAACGGGCAGAAGTCCGTGAAGCGGGGTGACGCCGTGATCGGCATCGCCTCGAGCGGTCTCCACACCAACGGGTACTCCCTGGCCCGCAAGATCTTCTTCGAGACGATGGGCCTGAAGCCCAAGAGCAAGGTGGCGGCGCTGGGCAACACCATCGGCGACGAGATGCTCAAGGTCCACCTGTCGTACGGACCCCTCGTCCAGTCCCTGCTCAAACGCTTCAATGCCCGGGCCACCACGATCCGGGCCATCGCCCATATCACGGGCGGCGGATTCGTCGACAACATCCCGCGGACGCTCCCGTCGTCGTGCGACGTCGTGATCCGGAAGGGCTCCTGGGACATGCTGCCGATCTTCCAGCTGATCCGGGACAAGGGTCAGGTCGACGAAGCCGAGCTGTACCAGGTGTTCAACATGGGCATCGGCATGACGCTGACCGTTGCGCCCGAGTCGGTGGACGCCGTCCTCGCCGCCATTGCCAAAGCGAAGCACCAGGCCTGGCTGATTGGTGAGGTCGTGAAGGGCACCGGCGAGTGCCGGGTGGTCTGACATCCGCCGAACAGCCGGCGGGCATCCGGCCCGGATGGGGTTGGGTGGCCTTGGGGATGCCCAAACCGGTGGGTATCGCAGTGCCCTGCATCACTGGGCGCTCTTGCGCCCACGCACCCCAGGCGTCACACCGAACGAGGCGACTGCGCCCCGTGACTCACCCCGAAACTCATCCGACCGCCGGCGTCTCCGCACCGGAATGACCTAAGGGGAGCTCCGCGGCCCCGGTCTTTCCCTCGACGCCCGACTCCGCGGTGCCGGATCCCGGAGCCGGGGCGCCTTGGACCGAGACCAGGATCCGACGCAGCGGCTGGCCCTGGTAGGTGAAGCCACAGGCAATCGTGCCCTCGACCGTTGAGCCGGTCGGCGGGGTCTGGCCATCCGGAGTCTGATGGGCCTGGGGATCGAAGGGATCGCCCGGACGCGCCTCGTAGACCGAGAGGCCGATGCGACGGGCGGCGTCGAGACACGCGCCACGGAACTGTCCCAGCTGTTCCACGACGGCCGGGATGCCACTGCGGGCGCCCGCCTGATAGAGGGCATGGATGTGGTCCAGCGTGTGGACGATCACCTGGAGGTGCTCCGTGTGCCCACGGCGCATCTTATCGATCTCGAGCTTGAGCGCCGCCTTCTCCTGGTCATTGGTGCGCGAGAGGAACTCCGAGAACGCCTTCGTCTCCGCCGAGACCTTCTCCGCGGCGGCGGTCGAGGTCGCCGCCGTCCGGGTCACGGTGTCCTGGATCCCCTGCCACTGTCCGGTCGCCTGTCGGATCTGGTCGGCGACTTCCGACACGGCCGACAGCTGTTGGGCGGCCGCCGCGAGATTCGCCTGCTCCCAGAGTTTCACCGCTGCCGCGTGTTCCCGCAGGAACGGGATGAGTCCGATCCAGCAGCCGATGATCATGCAGGGCGCCGCGGCCATGATCTCCCAGCGGCTCAGGGGCCAGGTGGCAGTGAGGATGATGAACCCGGCCATGCCCACCAACAGCAGGTCGGCGAGGACAAACGGCCACTTGGTCATCCGGGGGACTTCCTTCTCAGGCATGCCCGTCAGCCTACCCGGAAGCCGACCCCAACGGAAGCTCCCGGCGGGCGGGATGTCAGCGGGCAACGGTGGTGCGTTCCTGGATCCACTTCAGATCCCGGCTGTTGGGGACCGAGAGGTTGTGGTCGATACGCTGTCCGAGCGTGGCCTTGCGGAAGGTCCGGGCATCGAGCCACCGATGGGGTTCGGAGTGGCCATCGGCGAAGCCCACCACCCCGCCAGAGTTGTGGTGCACCGCCGGCAGATGGAAGAACTGGTCGCCGGAGTTACCCGGCATCAGGACGATGAAGGCCGGCGTGCAGAGACTCTGGGGTGAAAGGTCCTGGGTCAGGAACAGATTGGCCGGCGCGCCGAGGTCCGAGGTCTTCCGGTAGATCCTGTGACGGGAGGACAACCGGTTCTGCATGTCGGCATTGGGCCCCATATACAGGTTCATTGCATAGCTTCGGACCTGTGGGATGGGACGGCCCCGGGACAGCATGAAGGTCGACGTGGATCTGTCCCCGGGACACTTGTAGGTCTCCTTCGACTTGATGTAGGCGCCGAACGCCGCATAGCGGGGTTCAATCAAGTAGGCGATGTTCGTGAACGCGGCGGTGAAGTTGTGATAGCCGCCCATCACCCAAAGCCGGGGTCCTCCGACGGTGGAGGAGTCGACCTCGCCATTCGGCACGAGGGTGTCGGCGGAATCCCCGGCATAGAGGATGCTGGCCAACCCCAGCTGGCGCTGGTTGTTCAGACAGGCGACGCGCTGGGCTTGTCCCTTGGCCCGGGAAAGAGCCGGCAACAGCATCCCTGCCAGGATTGCAATGATGGCGATTACCACGAGTAGCTCGATGAGCGTGAACCCGAACCGGCGAACCAGTCCGGTCGGGCTCTGCAACACGCTATCCAGGGTCTGATGCGGGGTCTTCACTCGGTGGGACGTCGCCTCATGGCCCCGGTGCAGGGTCCCTCAGGCCAGTTGCTCTCGACCCGCAAAGTCCGCTTCCGGTTACCCAACACAACCAGGAATCTCCAACCTCAGAATATACGTGTACGTACTTTATGGGCTCGATAGGCTTTTCGGCATGACGCCATTTGACGTCTCGATCCGATTCTTTCTCCAGCTGGCGATCGTTCTGGCGGCGTGTCGTGTGGTGGGACGCGTGGCACGGCTGCTGGGTCAGCCGCAGGTTGTGGCGGAGATGTTGACCGGCGTTCTGCTGGGCCCGTCGGTCCTGGGCCTGTTCGAGACGACCCGCCCCTTCCAGCAATGGCTATTCCCTCCTGAGTCGAAGGTGGTCTTCCTGTCGGTATCCCAGGTGGGTCTAGCCCTCTACATGTTCCTGGTCGGGGTCGAGTTCCGCTCCGATCTCTTCGTGGGCCGGGCCAAGGCTGCGGCACTGGTCTCAGGGGCGGGGATGGTGGTTCCGTTCCTCCTCGGGGCCGGCCTGGCGACGCTGCTGATCCCCCTGAAGGGGCTGCTCTTCACCCCAGCGGTCCAACCCTGGGAGGCGATGCTGTTCCTCGGAGCCTCGATGTGCATCACCGCGTTCCCGATGCTGGCGAGGATCATCGTCGAGCGGGGTTTGACCGGGACAGCCCTCGGCGCGCTGGCCCTGGCGGCCGGTGCGCTCGATGACGCGGCGGCGTGGTGCATCCTCGCCGTGGTCCTGGCGAGCTTCCAGGACGACCCCTGGATCGCGATCCGGGCCATCGGCGGGGGAATCATTTATGCGACGACCGTGCTGACGCTGGGTCGTCGACTCCTCCGCGGACTCGGATCCTCGGCCCATCCCGACGGAACCCTGCCGTCACCGGTGCTCGCCGGGGTGCTGATGCTGGTGATGCTGGGGTCGTGGTTCACCGACGCGATCGGGATCTATGCGGTGTTCGGGGCCTTCATCCTCGGCTGCGCGATCCCCCGCGGACGCCTCGCGGAGGCGCTGACCCGGCAGGTCGAGCCGTTTGTCACGGTGTTCCTGCTGCCGACCTTCTTCACCTACTCGGGTCTCAACACCCGGCTGGATCTCGTCAACACCCCAAAGCTCTGGCTGGTCGCCCTTGTGGCGCTGCTGGCGGCATGCCTCGGCAAGCTCGTCGCCTGCTGGGCTGCGGCCCGCCTCAACGGCGAGGACAATCGGACGGCGCTCGCGGTGGGAACCCTGATGAATGCCCGAGGCCTGATGGAGCTGATCATCCTGAACATCGGCCTGGAGCGACGCCTGATCACCCCCCAGCTGTTCTCCATCATGGTGATCATGGCGGTGGTGACGACGCTCATAGCCACACCGCTGTTCGAGTGGGTCTATCGGGGGAAGTCGAGAGCCGCGGGCTGAGGCTCACGACCCCCGAGACCCGGCCCCTACCTGCGCCCCTTGAGGAAGTAGGTCCGGACCTCGCCGACACCCTTCACCTGGGTGATTCCCCTCTCCTCGAGATCAAACTCGGTCTTGAGTGCCTCAAAGGTGGTCTCGGAGACATGGACCAGGCCGGGGACGCCCGACGACTCCATCCGGCTCGCCAGGTTCACGGTGTCGCCCCAGAGGTCATAGGTGAACTTCCGCTTGCCGATGACGCCTGCGACGATCGGGCCGGTGTTGATGCCGATGCGCACGCGGAGGTTGGTTCCCTTCTCGGCATTCAGTGACGCGAGGGTCTGGATCATCTCCAGCGCGATGTCGGCCACGGCCTGGGCGTGGTCGGCACGGTGGAGCGGGATCCCACCCGCCAGCATGTAGCTGTCGCCGATCGTCTTGATCTTCTCCAGCTGGTGCTTCTCCACCAGGAGGTCGAACGCGGTGAAGATCGCGTTGAGGAGCGAGACGAGGTCGGCCGGCGATGTGCGACGCGCCAGTTCCGTGAACCCTACCAGATCGGCAAACAGCACGGTGACCGTGGCGTGGCCATTGGCGATGGTCTGTTCGCCTTGCTTGAGACGGTCGGCGACGGCCTTGGGCAGGATGTTGAGCAGGAGGTTCTCCGACTTGTCCTTCTCGATCTGCAGCAGTTCCTTCTCCGTCTGCAGCTGCTGGAGGCGCAGCCGGTCGAGGTCGCGCAGGCGTTTCTTCTCGATCGACGAGGTCACCCGCGCACGAAGCAGGGTGGGACTGAACGGCTTCGGCAGGAAGTCCTCGGCGCCCAGCTCGATGCATTGGACCGCGTTCTCCACCTGCTCGGCCCCCGAGACCACGATGACCGGCAGGCCGGAGAGCTCCGGTTTGTCCTTCATCGCATTCAGCACCTCCATGCCCGTCATCTCGGGCATCTCCATGTCGAGGAGCATCAGGTCGAAGGTCTTGGCCAAGGCCAGGTCGAGGGCCTGTCGACCGTTGGCGGCCTCGGTGATGTTGCGGAAGCCCAGCCCGTTGAGGGCCCGGATCAGCGCGAGGCGCATCATCCGGCTGTCGTCGACCACCAGGACGGACGCCTCCTGGAGGGAAGCGGCGTTGAGCGGCGTTCCGGGATCGAGAGAAACCTGGGGGGCGGGCGCAGTCGGTGGGGTGGGCGGATTCAAGGTGCGGGAACGGTGGGGTGGGTGGATCCCAGGATTCAGGGCGTCTCGGGTGGGCGCGGATTCAGAGGAATGATCCGGGAGGCCCGGGCCAGCAGATCCTCATCCCGGAACGGCTTCGTCAGATAGTCCCGAACACCCAGCCGGGCGAGCGGGGCCAGGGTCGCCAGACCCGCCTCGGCCGTGAGCATCATCACCGGGGTGCGGCGCAACTCCTGGATCTCCCGCATCCGATGCAGCATCCCAAGCCCGTCGAGGATCGGCATGTTGTAGTCCAGGATGATGAGATGAGGACGGGTCTCGGCAGCGCGGACCAATCCCTCCTCGCCGTCGGCGGCCTCGAACCACTCACAGAGATACGGGCGGAACAGCCGGGCCAGCAAGAGCCGGGTCGTGCGGCTGTCATCCACGCTGAGGATCTTTGGGATCATGTGGGGTGTCCGGTGACGAGGATGTCGAGCGTGAGCGGGTGGTCCCAGAACCGCCAGTGGCTCCGGACCAGTCCCGGAGGGTGGCCGGGAAGCGTCTCCGAACGCTGCACCGCCGGGGTCTGCAAGGTGAAGCCGAGACCGTGGGAGGCGAGTCCCGAGGCGATGCGACCCGCGACAAGATTGGTGAACTCCCCGGTCAGATCGGCCGGGTCGGCGATGCCGGGTCCAAACAGGTGGTCGGCCGCACGGGCAGCCAGGGGCTCGGGCAGCGCGACCCGGACCCAGCCCGATCGCTGCTCCGACAGCAGCGACACCTGTCCGACCAGCCAGACCGTGACCGCGGCGAGCTCGGATTCCTGGGGCGCCACCGTCTCGGTGGCATCCAGCGCGAGGAACCCTGACAGGACCTCATCGAGGGCCCGCCGTCCGATCCCGTTCAGATGCTGGGGGTCCAGTGGGGAACTCATGGGGTGACGGGTTCGGCCAGGGTCTGGAGAAGGACCTGGGGCAAGGCCTGGAGATTCACGACACGGTCGACGGCCCCCATCTTGATGGCGGCCTGGGGCATCCCGAAGACGACGCAGCTCTCCTCGTCCTGGGCGAGGGTCCGAGCTCCCGCCTGCCGCATCGCGAGGAGGCCCCGGGCCCCATCGGATCCCATGCCGGTCATCAGGAGGCCCACGGCATTCTTACCAGCGTGCTCAGCCCCGCTGCGGAACAGCACGTCGACGGCGGGCCGGCAGTGGTGGATCGGGGGGGATTGGGTCAGGCGGGTCCGATAGCCCCGGGGCGAGGGAACCAGCGCAAGGTGGTGGTTGCCCGGGGCGATCAGGCACAGGCCGTTGCGGAGCTCCTCGCCATCAGTGGCCTCCCGGACCTCGAACGCACAGAGTTTGGCAAGGTTGTCGGCCATGATCCGGGAGAACTGCGCGGGGATGTGCTGGACGACCGCGATGGGTGGCAGGCCGGAGGGAAGACGGGGGAGCAGATATCGCAGGGCCTCCACGCCACCGGTGGAGGCCCCGATCAGGACGATCCGCCTGGGGGCGATCGGGGAGGACGGCAGGGGCTCGCGGGGTGGGGCGACCGTGGCCCCGGCAGGGCGGGCGAGGCTTGTGATGCGACGCGAGCGAGCGACCGCCTTCACATGGAAGGCCAGCTGATAGGCCAGTTCCCCTAGGGTCTGGCTTCCATTGGGTTTGCCCAGAACATCAACAGCCCCCGCTTCGAGGGCCTCCATGGCCTTGGCAGACCCCTGCGGGGTGAGCGAGCTGACCACGAGCACCGGGAGCGGATGGTGCTGCTGGAGGATCCGAAGGAAGGTCAAGCCATCCATCCGCGGCATCTCGAGGTCCAGCGTGATCATGTCGGGCGACAGCTGGAGGATCTTCTCCCGGGCCACATAGGCGTCGGGCGCCACGCCGACCACCTCGATCTCCGGATCACCGGACAACGCCTGCGTGATCGCCTGTCGGGCCAGCGCGGAATCATCCACGACCAGCACTCGGATGGGGCGTGGGGAGGTCATGGGCGTCGGTAGATGCCGTGTCGGATGGACTCCAGGTCGTGCGGGATCCCGAGAAGGCTCTCCGAGTGGCCGACAAAGAGGTACCCTCCGGGCGCCAGATGGCGAGAGAGATGTCGGACCACCTCGACGCGGGAGTCGGCGTCGAAATAGATCATCACGTTCCTGCAGAAGATGACGTGCTGCTCCCGGGACACCGGGTAGTCCGGCTGGAAGAGGTTGATGCGATGGAACCGGACCTTCTGGCGGAGGTCCCGCTTGACCCGGATCCTTCCGGCCTGGGTGTCGATTCCCTGCTGGAAATACCGCTTGAGGAGATCGGCCGGGATCTGGGCGCTGGCCTCGGCCGAATAGATCGCCGCCTCCGCCCGATGCAGGGCGCGTCGTGAGATGTCCGAGGCCTCCAGCTCCCACTGGAGCCCGGGGTGCTGGCGGAGGTGCTCGGAGACGATGATCCCCATCGAATAGGGCTCCTCCCCGGTGGAACAGGCAGCCGACCAGAGCCGGAGGGGAAGGCCTCGCTGTGGGAGCTTCCGGGCGAATTCGGGCAGGACCCGGTCCCTCAGGAACTCGAAGTGGTCCCCCTCCCGGAAGAAAAAGGTGTGGTTGGTGGAGACGAAGTCGACCAGGTGTTCGATCTCCTCCGGATCCCGGTTCGACCGAAGGAGGTCGCAGTAGTCGTCGAAGGAGGCGAGGCCCAGTTCGGTGAGCCGACGCCTCAGCCGGTTGGCCAGCATCGGCTGCTTCTCGTGTCCGACCCGGATCCGACTGTGGCGATAGACCAGGTCGGAGAGGGTCCGATAGGCCGCATCGGATAGGGGGACTGGCGAGAAGGCGTCCATGGGGGGCCCCGTCGAGACGGGCCGGAGACTCAGAAATCCCTGAAGTTCCTGTCCTCGGCATCACCGGCGTGTCCGTCCCCAGGCATGGGGATGGCCTTGCGTCCCGAGGCCGGCAGGGTCCGGGCGGGCGTGGTCGGCGTCGTCGGGGGCTTCTTGCCGGAGCCCGGCGGAAGGGGGGATTCCACGACGACGCGACGGGAGGATTTTGCCGATGGCTTCGGCTCCGGGCGGGTGCGACCGGCCTCGCCGGCTCCGCCGATGAGATGCTGGAGACGGTCGACGATCTCGCGGAGCGCCCCGGCCTGGGTGTGGAGTTCCTCGGCAGCGCTGGCGCTCTCCTCGGCGCTGGCCGAGTTGCCCTGGGTGACCTTGTCGACCTCCGCGATGCCCTGGTGGATCTGCTGGATCCCCTGGGACTGTTCCTTGGCGGAATTGGCGATGTCCCCGACGAGGGCATCGGTCGCCGAGACCTTGTCGGCGATCTGCCGGAGGTTCTCGCCCACCCGCGTGGAGCACTTGGACCCGTTCCGGCTGCTTCCGATGGCCGCCTCGATCTTCTCGGCAGTCTCGCGGGCGGCGGCGGCGCTGCGTTGCGCGAGGGAGCGGACCTCGTCGGCGACGACCGCGAACCCGGCACCGGCCTCGCCAGCCCTCGCAGCCTCCACGGCGGCGTTGAGGGCGAGGATGTTGGTCTGGAAGGCGATCTCGTCGATGTTCTTCACGATCTTGGCCACCTCGGCGCTGGAGGCGTCGATGGCCGCCATGGCCTCGGTCATTTCGACCATCGTAGCCGATCCCGCCTGGGCCACGGCGTGGGCCTCGGAGGCGAGCAGCTTGGCCTTCTGGGCGTTCTCGGCGGTGAGCTTCACCATGCTCGACATCTCCTCGAGCGAGGCGCTGGCCTCCTCAACCGAAGCCGCCTGTTCACTCGAGCCCTGGGAGAGGGTCTGGCTCGACGACGAGACCTGCTTCGCCGCGGAGGCGGTCTGGCCTGCGCCATGAGCCAACTGGTCGGCGACGAGGCGCAGGAGCCGGGTTGACGAGGAGGACACCGTCCAGCCGAGAAGCGCCGCGACTCCCAGGGAGACGGCCAAGGCCGCGACGATCAGATGGATGGCCCGGTCCGCCGAGCGTTGGGCCTCGGCGGCATCGGCATTCCCCAGCTTGTGGTTGTAGACGATGGAGGCACGGAGGGCCTGGACCGACCGTTCGTAGGAAGGAATGAGACGTTCCATCAGGGCCTTCTGCTGCTCGGGACCTGGTGGAAGCTTCGCCAGTGCCGTCATGGCCTCCCGGAACTCCCCACGATGCCGCTTCACCTCCTCGAAGAGACGACGGTCCTCGTCATCAGAGATCAGCCGATCGTAGTTCGTGAACAGCCGGTCGACCTCCAGCCGGTTGGCCACGATCCGCTGTTCAAGCTCCGCCCGCTTCGCATCCGAATCGGTCATCGTGAACTGCAGGGCCGCCGACAGGTTGTCCCGGATCAGCGAGGAGCATTCGCCAAGCGCGATCACGCTCGGAAGGGTGTTCACGTTGAACTCCCCGATGTCCTTGCGGAGGCTGTCGATCTGCCTCAGGGCGAACAAACCGAGGAGGGCGGTGAGCGCCAGGAGGACGGCAAATCCGGTGAGGATGCGGCGCGAGATGGTCCAGGAATGCATGGCGGTCGATCAGGGCTGGGATTCGGCGGAAGGCGGGAGGGCGAGCGTGCCCTCCTCGAGGAAGATCTTCTGCGGGTCCAGCAGCGTCTTCACGCCGCCCTTGATCGTGGCCATGCCCAGGATGTATCGGGTGTCGGGCGCGCCCCCAAAATCCGGCGCGGCCTCGAGGTCCGCGGCATTCAGACTCACCACCTCCTCGACGGCATCGACGATTGCCCCCATGAGGGTCTGGGTCGTCGGTGAGTCGCCCACCTGGACGACGATGATGCAGGCTCGTTCGCCGTAGTCGCCGGTGGTGATCTGGAACTTGGCCCGGAAGTCGAGGATCGGGATGACCTTCCCGCGGAGGTTGATCACACCCCGGATATAGGCCGGCATCCGGGGCACCGGCGTGATCGGACAGAGACGGATGATCTCGCGAACGCTGAGCACCGGGAAGCCGTAGGACTCGGCACCCAGGGTGAACGTGAGATAGCGGCCAGGCTGGGCGGCCGAGCCGGCTGGGGCTTTGGGATCCGGGGTCGTGGCCATGGTGTCAGGGATTGTGGGCGCGGACTGGGGCGGCGCCCTGGGGACGGCATTTCACGAGGGTGTCGACATCGAGGATCAGACCCACCCGGCCATCCCCCAGGATGGCGGCACCGGCGAGCAGGTTCTGGTTCCGGAAGGTCTGGCCGAGGTTCTTGATCACCACCTCCTGTTTGCCGATCAGCTCATCGACCAGCAGGCCGCGGGCGTCGTCGCCCGACTCGACCACCACGACAATCCCTTCCGATGGGTCATTGGACCGGGTCGGGATGCCGAGATGGCGTCCGAGGCGCAGGATGGGGGTAAGACGACCGCGCACCGTGACCACCTCGCCCTTCTCGTGGACGGTCTTCACCGAGCCGGGTTCGGGTCGGATCGATTCGCGGACGGCGAGGGACGGAACGATGAACCGCTCCTCACCCACACCCACGATCAGGCTGTCGATGATCGCGAGGGTGAGCGGCAGAAGGATGGCGAATGAGGTCCCCTTTCCCTGGGTGGACTGGATCTCGATCTTGCCGTGGAGCTTATCGATGTTGCGTCGGACCACATCCATGCCGACGCCCCGGCCGGAGAGGTCGGTGATGGTCTCGGCCGTCGAGAATCCGGGCGCGAAGATCAGGGCAAAGATGTCGGGATCCTCCAGGACGGCATCCGGTGCGATGAGCCCCCGCTCCCGGGCTTTGGCCAGGATCCGTTCGCGGTTCAGTCCGCGGCCGTCGTCCTCGATCCGGATCACGATGCCCCCGCGCTGGTGTGCGGCCGACAGTCGGATGGTTCCCAACCGGGGTTTGCCGACCGCCTCGCGTTCGTCGGGCATCTCGATGCCATGGTCGGCCGAGTTCCGGATCATGTGCACCAAAGGGTCGGCCAGCTCCTCGACGAGGTTCCGATCCAGCTCGGTCTCCTCGCCGTCGAGGACCAGCTGGAGCTGCTTGTGCTGCTGGGTGGCGAGGTCCCGGACGAGGCGGGTCATCTTCTGGAACGTGCCGCGGATCGGCACCATCCGGAGCGACATCGCGTTCCGCTGGAGCTCGGAAGTGATCCGCCCAAGGGTCCGGAGGCTGCGAGAGAGCCCGCTGTCGGCCAGCCTCTGGATCTCTGGATGCTGGACCACCATCGACTGGGCGATGACGAGCTCCCCGACGAGGTCGACCAGGGTGTCGAGCTTCCGGGTGTCGAGCTTCACGAACCCGGAGGCTCCATCGGCGGCAGCCGTATCCCGTCGGGGCGCCGCAGCGCCCGGCTCCGCAGCCTTCGGGTCCCCGACCGGGACGGAAACCGAAGCCACTGGGACCACCCGGCCCGCCGGGGATGGAACCGGGACCGGAGGTGTCGTCGAAGCCATCGGAACCGGAGGAACGACAAGGACCGATGCCGATGGAGGAACCGCCTCGCCCCGGAGCGCCGCCTTGAGCCGCTGGGTGAGCTGGCGGGTCGGCACCACAATGGGAGCGCCTGCATTCGTGCCCTGGATCTGAACCCCGATCTCCGCCGTGTACTGCCGGAGCGTGTCGGCACCTGCCAGAATCAGGTCGATGATGCCCTTGTGGATCTGGAGCTCGGAGCGGCGGACGGCATCGAGCAACGACTCCAGGTTGTGGGCGAGGTCCCGCAGGGCGTCCAGGTGGAGGAACCCGGCCCCTCCCTTGAACGTGTGGAACGCGCGGAAGATGGAGTTGATCGTGTTGGCGTCGGTCGGCCGTTCCTCCAGGACAAGGACACCCTGTTCGATGTTCTGGAGGAGCTCCTGGGATTCCCCATGGAATTCCCGAAGAAGGTCGGCGTCGTCCTGCAGGTTGAGTCGGATGGCCGGCTCGTCACCCGCTGACGCGGCGGAGGGGGAGGGCGGCGAGGGGGAAGCCGGAGCGGAAGGGGGGACTGGTACCGCCACGACAGGTGCCGACATGGTTGGAACCGCAGGCGTGGGTTTCGCCACGGGCGTGGGGGCGGCCGGGGCGGTGCCGGGGATCCATTCGGAGGGACAGGCCGGCAGGGCCGCCCCCTTCTTCCAGACCTCGAGGACCTCCGTCATCCAAGCATGCCACGCATTCAGGTTCCGGATGTCGTCGACGCCGAACACCCCGGTGCCGTCCAGGATCCTCTCGAACCAGCCCCGGGCGGTCCCGATACCCTGCACCAGCTCCGGAGGCGCCACAGGAACGGTGAATTCCTCCAGGTCCATCAGGAGGCTGTTCAGCGGCAGCAGACCGCTGTCCCTCCCCTCCTCCACGAACGCGAGTTCGAACCCCATCTTCCCCACGATCTCCGACGCCATCTCGGGGGCGTCCGGGTTGGGGCGGGAAGGGTCCATTGCCCGGGGAAACTAGCCGCGTCCTACGTCGTGGATCGACTTTTTTGTGCCGGTCCAAGGAACGGCGAAGGGATGCGGCAGCCCGTCCCGGGGCGGGCCGCCGCTCAGCCGGCCGTTCCGAACCGCTCCGCCATGCGTCTCCGGACGTCGTCGTCCATCCGAATCAACGGAGGCCAGGGCCGCCGGAACCCTTCCCCGGGGATCTTGCGGGTGGCATCGAAGCCCATCTTGCCACCGACCGCGATCTCGCTCGTCGCGTGGTCCAGGACGTCCGCCGGTCCGCGGGTGATGAGGCTGTCCCGCTGGGGGTCAGTGTCGGCAAAGAGATGGAACAGAACCTCGCTGAGGTTGTGCACGTTGACGTCGGCATCCACCACGATGATGTACTTGGTGAACATCATCTGCCCCATGCCCCAGAGGCCGTGCATGATCTTGTAGGCCT
>VFQT010001006.1_pt1 | contig 36968 bp, 29 predicted proteins | sample 3512381 | NCBI WGS metagenome assembly VFQT01 (sample SAMN10412376, study PRJNA504923) | tailings metagenome | isolation source: Relicate 2 Philex TSF3 active mining site | place: Philippines: Tuba, Benguet | collected 2017-08-29 | reverse complement strand
CGTCGTCCACAGTCCCGGCCAGATACGCGTTCAAGAGCCGATCCTGCATCGCCACTAGTTCTGACTTCCGTTTGGCCAACGAGGCCGCCCGACGGCGCGAAATACTCTTCAAACGAAAGGCCAATTGTCATTCCATTTTCTCCCAGATCAGGGTCCACGAATATGAGCAGCACCACGGTCGCTCAAACTCTCATTTCCTTTGGAAATGCCGCTTCGTAAGACGATTTGGGAGTCTTTTTAAGATCAAGGTAAATCGACCAAATGGCTATATCCAAGCCGCGATGCCTCAAAGTTGGCCAGCCGGTGCGAATCGTTAGAATTGACACCAACAGGCTTGACCGCGATACCGCAAGAATTTTTTTGACGCATCGCTGAGATCGACTGTTTGACATCAAGACAAATGCACGAACGATTAATGCAAATCAGTGATCGCTGTCTCCTCCAGATTCGGGCACAAAAAGCCGTCTCCATTTGTGCATTACCTACTCCGCACGCTTCTTAAATAACGCAGTACGACGGTCAACGTTGCCCCTGCGATCCCAAGGGAAATCCAAATTTGCCAACTCTGCCATGGCTTTGTAGGACGATCTAATCCAAATGATTCGGCCGTGTAAAACATGGGATCCGCCTCCGCTGGCCGAATTGCTCCCCGCTTCGTTTCTATGACGACGCCACTTTCTGTGCGGACTGAACGTAGCGGGACGAGACGGCCATCGAATTGATCATAGTCAACATCAACCGAGACACCCTTTGGAGCAGGTGTGTCGGACAAACCAAAATAATACTCGTAATGCGTTAACAGCGTTCCGCCGTTGCCACTTCTCCATTCGATAACCCCAAATGCGGGCATAAAGCCTCCTGGACCGTCTGGGGTCAACACCCATGTCAGACGATGCTCGCTATTAGGGTTTTGAGGGGGTTCAACGCATTTCCATCGCACTTCCGGCAGACTGACGAACTCAAGCAACGGAATATCGAGAACATGGGTGGCACAAGACAAGAGAGGATTTTGCGACTGTAGAGAGGCTCCGATACTTTGAACCGTCTGCTGGTCAAAACCAAGCCGATCGTATCTCCATTTTTCCAACTCTTCAACGACACAGAACCAAAAGTCACTGTCCCGAACGAGACTCACCCGCTCTCCGCGGCGAAGATCCAGCCTCCATGCGTCCGGCGTTCGCTGACTATAATCATATTCAAAAATCTCTTCTTCGCCGTCTGGTCGATTAAGTCTAACCGTCGCGACGAAATGAGTTCCATCAAAGAGCTGTTCCCATCCAACTGACGCCGAGCGCAGTTCTGCCAGGAGCACTTCCACTTCGTCCGCTCGACACGCTGCGCCAATGGCTGAGAGGAGCACTGCAATGCACCCAAGTTGCACCAACCTCATCTAAATTCCCCTAATTTCAATCGCTCGATGTCTAAGATTAAAATCCATAGATTGAGGTCTCTCCGCCAGAAATGCTCCCTATTGACAGCAGCACCTCGTGGTCGATATTTGACGAAATTCTCCTTACACTTCCATCAACGAACGACATAGTAACATAAGACTTGTGGCGACTGCGAAACACATTCGCGTATGACGGGCCAAGATCGGAGGCCGTAGGCATTCTCCAGAAATTGTCAATTCGTACTGCTCCGCAGAGGATCGCATGCCGCTGCTTCACCAGCTCCGGGTCTCCCTCGTCTGCATCTCCTAAGACTTCACCAAGCATAAGGGTATTGGAAAGTCCATCCAATATGTCGCCAGTGGATACGTTCGATTGTGAGTAGAACACTCCTGTAACACCTAAGTGACCATTCCTGCCCTCCGTTCGAGATCCGGCGCATCCCAGATAGTTTGTGCCGCTTTCCCCGATCTTGTCACTCGAGGCCAATACCATGAGATCCTGCAGTGCATAAATCGAACCTGCATCCTTTAGATCTGGGTCCGACGGACATTGAAGGAGAGAAACACGGTTTTTCGAGATTCTGGCGAGCACGCTTCTTCTCAGGAACCACGCGGGCCCAGCTGAGGGGCTCTTGATCCAAAGGTCTGGATCTAATGACTCGTACAGCGGAACTTGCTCCAGAAATGGCAAGAGAAATCCTAGATGGCCAGTCCATCGGTATTGCCTCTGAAGATTTGCGTCAGGAATGCTGTACAGGTCTGCGTTCTTTGGCCCCAAATGTCCCGGAGGGAATGCACGGTAGGTCGCCTCAAAAAGATGGCAAGCGACTGTCAGTTGCCGAACATTATTGACACATACATTGCTCCGCGCCGACTCGCGAAGCTGTTGTACGGCGGGCAGCAAGAGTGAGAGTAATAGAGAAACGATCCCCATCGTTACCAGCAGCTCGACAACAGTAAAGCCTGACGGCTGTGGTCGAATGCATAGAATGGAATGGCGACCGCGTTCCTGCAACGCCCGACTTACAAACCCTTTTTGCTTCGCCCAGAACATCAGACACCGCATCTTTTCCAGTTGAGGGTGATGCCGCTTGACACGCAATGCAGTGGTTTTTGAGCATGATTGCAATCGGCAAGGAATTTCCTTGCGCCGAGCCACTTAGTCAATTTCACGAAATAGGTTCACCAATCAGGAAGCGGCTCCTCTACGGGGGATCGCTTCTGAGCACTTGAGATTCTACTATGGCTTGGAGATTCGGAACGGGTGGGACTGTATAAAAGCGAATTCGCTGGCGTATGTGGTCACGACCGGAATTGCCGACTTTTAACAAGAAAGGTATATAGCATTCACCTTTCAGAAGATTGCCTACGGGATGACGCAAGTTCTCGGGTACATGTGCGCAGGATATTCGCCCCGGAAGATGTTTGTCAAGTGGGTGTACACATCGCCACGGTGACAAATTCGACAATGATCTCAGGCGTTGGTTCAAACGAAGCGCAGTCATCCCGACTTTTCTTCAAATCGAATCCTGCTTATGAACTTCCCAGAGAATCCCTATTCCGCTCCGGAATGCGAATGGCAGCCTGATCGAGCTTCGGCGGCACGTTCCGTGCCCAGACTGATTGCCTCGACCGTTGTGTGTATCGCATTCGCGTGCTTCACATCGCTGCTGATGGAATCAGGCTCAAGCGACGACAAAGCGGCCGGCCAATTGTATCTGTTCAATGTTCCGGTCCTGATCGGAATGGTCTTTTCGGCAATTTGGTCTCCGCGAATCTCAGTGTGGCTCGGACTGCTGTCAGTCGCGATTCAGGTCGCGATCACTGCCAGAATGCTGGCATTGCCAATTGGATCGCCGCAGCCAGTCATCATCATCAATTCCGTCGTACTGGCGCCACTGGTGGGGCTGACGATCTGGTCGTGGTTTCATTACAAGGCGACGTGGCAAGGCTGAGATCTCTGAGGCCCGGTTTGAAGCGATGGGCGTCTCGTGAGGTTTCGCGGGGCCGAAGCAAATTGCGTCGGCAACCAATCCTGTTATGTTTCGGATGTTGGTTCACAAAGTGACACTTACAAGGGTTCGGTTCAAGGCATGAAAAAGGAAGAATCACGTCGCTGGCTGCGTGAGCGGCTGAAGACTCAGGAACGGCTGACCATGGGTGCGATGGCAGCAATGTTTGCCATCGGCGGGTTCGCATGGATGATGGAACTGGGGATGACCATAGCGATCCTGCGAGCAGGCTTCTTCAGCAGCTGGGTCTTCTGCTTTCTTGTGGCTGGCGGCATTCTGGGAGGTCTCCAGTATGTTGTTCTGCTCCGCATGCCGCGAAGCCTGGGAGATAAAAAGGTCTCGAACGAGACGGGTGATGAGATCGACTTCGTGACTGCTCAGCCACTCTCTGCTGTCTGGATGTACGGACTCGGAAGTCTTGAGACAGACCAGTCGTGGCAGGAGCGCCTCCTGGGAATTCTCTGCCTTCCTCAGCGCATGATCAGTGCTGGACTGTTCACGAAGCAGCGTCTTGAAGAAGTGCGAAAGATCAATGTGGATTCCTGTGCGGCTGTGATCCGTCATCTGCACAAGGAAGCGGAACGAGTGGAAGTGGCGGACCTGGCTGAAGAACTGAACCTGCCGGATCCGCGACAGACCATTCGGGAATCCACTCTGATCGACGGAGTCATCGTGCTGACTCGACGCACACCCGGTTTGAGTCTTGCGAATCGACTGACGGATGACATCAACGACTGGCTGAAGAAGGCTCACGCTGCAGTTGAATGATCTCCAGGGAGTCTGCCACATCCCATGCGGTGATCTCGCGTCGAAGTTCAGTCCGGAATCAACTTGTAAGAACCGCGCAAAGCGCCATGGTTTGGCCCTGCGTTATTTAGAAAAAAGGAAACAATTATGAGCAGTCTGGACGGCCAGAAAATTCTGTGTTTTGTGGGTGACGACTATGAGGACCTTGAGCTGTGGTATCCCAAACTTCGACTGATTGAAGCCGGAGCTCAGTTTGTCGTTGCGGGGCAGGAAGCCAGGAAAAAGTACATTGGCAAAAATGGTTATCCGTGCGTTTCAGACATCGTCATTCAGGGCATCAACACCACCGAGTACGATGGACTGATCTGTGCCGGAGGATGGATGCCGGACAAACTTCGACGCGATCCCGAAGTTCTGCGGATCACGCGGGAGTTTGCAGAGGCATCAAAGCTGGTTGCTGCAATCTGTCACGGCGGCTGGATTCCAATTTCAGCCGGCGTTTATCGTGGCGTCAGAGTCACGGGATCACCCGGAATCAAGGATGATCTTGTGAATGCCGGCGCGGTGTTTGAAGATCGTTCTGTGGTTGTGGACCGACACTTCGTCAGCAGCCGAAAGCCTGATGATCTGCCGGACTTTTGCAAGGGTTGCCTCGAAGTTCTCCAGAAGCCTCGGGGTTAACAAATTTCTGCCTTCATTTATTTGCTTCACAGGAGTCCTGGGCAATGCGGATGCGATCAGCTTCTTCACTCTTTTCACTGATAGCGACTGTCGGAGTTCTGGCAGGCGTTTCTTGCGGAGTGAACTCGTACGGAGATGACTGGCCCCAGTTCCTGGGCGTTCACCGTGACGGAGTCTCCAAAGAAACCGGGCTGGTGAAGAAGTTTGGTGCCAAAGGACCAGCAGTTCTCTGGCAGACAGACCTTGGCGTCGGCATGTCCGGCATCTCTGTTGTTGGCAGTCAGGTGTTTACTCTGTACCAGGATGAAACATCACAGTACGTCGTTTGTCTGGGTGTCGAAGACGGAAAGATCACATGGAAGACGGCTGTTGGATCGGCCTATGAAAATGCGATGGGCAATGGTCCGCGGGCGACTCCTTCCGTGTCCGGAGACAACGTCTATGCGCTCACGGGCGAGGGGATCCTGGTCGCGCTGAAGCGAACGGATGGAACGAAGCTTTGGGAAGTGAATGTTCCAAAGAGCCTGGGTGGTGAACCGTCTGAATATGGCATGTCCGGTTCTCCGCTGATCGTGGAAAAGCACGTGATTGTTCATGCCGGCACAGAGTCAGCAGCCGTAGCGGCGTTCGATGCGGCCACTGGAAAGCTGAGCTGGAAAGCGGGAAGTGGCAAAGCTGGATATTCATCACCGGTGCTGGCGGAACTGTCCGGCGTTCCTCAGGTTCTGGCATTCACAGCGACAGGCATCACCAGTGTTGATCCGGCGAGCGGCAGGGAGTTCTGGTCCTTCCCGTTCATCACCGACTATGACTGCAATACTGCCAATCCCGTGACGACCGATGATGGGCACGTGCTGATTTCGGCTGGAGAGAATCACGGCTCTGTGTTGCTGAACATCGCCAAAAGCGGCAACAAATGGACTGTCAAAGACGAGTGGACATCTGCCGGAAAAGACAGCCAGCTGCGAGCGGAATGGCAAACGCCTGTTTTGCACGACGGTTATCTTTATGGGCTGGATAACAGCGGAAGTGCGGGGCCAATCACGAATCTTGTCTGCATTCGACTGTCAGACCGAAAGACCATGTGGCAGAAATCTCGATTTGGAAAGAGCAATCTGATTCTGGCCGACGGCATGCTGTGGCTGACAACGATGAACGGCGAACTGGTCTGCGTCGAAGCGAAGTCGGATGACTTCTTTGAAACCGGACGTGCGACTGTGATGGAAACGACTCGTCAGGCTCCAGCGATTTCCAACGGGCGTCTCTTCGTGCGGGACGATGTGCGAATCATCTGTTTCGATGTGAAGAGCCCGTAGGGGCTCAGCAATTTCTGGTTGCCGACAAGATACTAACCCGGTGCTGAAAGTTCTGGCGTGATCACTGCCCGGATTTTTGGTTCCGGGTTAAACTTTTGGTGCCCTGGAAAATCTGTGCAAGTTTCTGTCAGAAACGATTTCCCCGCGTCAATTACAGATACGGAGGATTCATGCCGACGGCACTTTCAGAACTGGTCGAGCAGTACCAGCCAATGCTGGTCGCGTACGCTCGCGCGCTGATGAAAGGAAACAGCCACGCGGCAGATGATCTGATGCAGGAGGCCTATGTCACCGCCTGCAGTCGTATTTCGGAGTTTCGGGAAGGAGCGGATTTTGGAGCATGGCTTCGCGGCATCGCCCGTATGAAAGCACTGGAGATATGGAGGAAGGATCGGAGGTCAGAAATCATCCAGGATCCTGAGGTTCTGGAGGGTATCGAAGAGACCTTTGCGGCGTTTGATCGGCAATCGTCTTCTGGTTCCTGGACAGATGAGGCTCGTGAAAGACTCACGAACTGCCTGAGCCGTCTGAACGAAGGTCTGCGCAGGCTTGTGTCGCTGATTTATCAGGGCGGCGTTGAGTTTCGCGCGGCATGTGCAGAGCTTCAGCTTTCCGAGGCGGCGGCTTACCAGAGGCTAAGTCGCGCGAGGGAGCTGCTGCGGCAGTGTGTTCAGAAGACTCACAGCGAGGCAGGCTCAAATGAATGAACCACTTTCGCAATCAGAACCCGATTCAAATGGCGATACACCTCGCAGCCTGCGTCAGGAAGGCCGCGACATTGCGATGGACGCGATTCTTCAAACCGTGTTCCAGCCGCATGAAACCACTGGGAGACTGACATCCGCCGAAACGAAAAAGGGCGTCGCTGCTTCATCATCGAGCACTTTGAAAAGCAGGCAACTCCCGGAGACAGGCGAGCAGACACTCGGACCCTCGAACCGAACTGTCCGTTCTCTGCACGTTTGGGCTCCTGGCGTGATTGCAGCGGCAACGATCCTTGTTGCGGTCTCTTCGTTTCTCTGGATGCAAAACAGGGTGACTCCGGAAACCGAAATGCCGACCTCGATGGTGCCGACTGGACGGGCGATCCCGGCCCCGAATGCACCTCCAGGGTCAAGTCGCCAGCAACCGGATACTCAGCCTCCGCCGATGAGAGTTTCAGATCCTGCACCGGTGCAAGCCACCTGGGAACTGATTGCTCAGGAAGGAGCGACCTACCAAAGGCTTGATGCGAATCACATAACACTTCAAAGCGGAGAGATTCAGATTGTGGGTCAACAATCCGAAACAGTTCCTCTCGAAATCTCCACGGCGACAGGAAGAGTCGTTGCGTCAGGAGACATGAATTTTCGAATTGGACACCATTCCTGGAACAAGGCAAAGACGATGAATACAAATCTCCTAAGAGTCCTGATTCTTGCGGGAGCGGTCACAATGACCAGTGCCGATGGTCAGCTTTCCGGCACTGCCGGTCAGCTGCTGGCAGCGGTTCCAGGTGAACCACCGCAGAATGTGGCTGTGACGGCGAACAACAGTTTTGCGTTTGAGCTGTATAAGAAACTTGCGGAGAAGGAAGGCAATATCTTCTTTTCGCCGTATTCGATCTCCGCCGCACTCTCGATGACCATTGAAGGAGCAAAGGGACCGACGGCCGAACAGATGGCGTCTGTTCTTCAGATTCCGGACATTGCACGGCCCGTGGGTGACGAATCACAGAAGATTCCCCTGGATTTCCTGGCCCTGCATTCCGGACATCGCGACCTCAGTCGTCTCTGGAACCGTGATGACAGCCTGACGGCTCCTTTGCGAAAGGAAGTTGCTGACCTGCGAGTGGAACTGCAGAAAGCGAACGCACTTGTCGCGGATCTTCTGAAACAGAACAAAGACACCGAGGCACGACGTGCGTCAACCCGGGCGCGAGCGCTGGCTGACCAGATCAATACGAAGATCGTCAAGCTGGACCAGTTTGAGCTCCGCGTTGCCAACTCGTTGTGGGGGGACAAGTCGTATGAGTTTAGTCCGTCGTACCTGAAGACAATCGACGAGTACTATGGCACCGGCGCATTTCATCCACTGGATTTTCGGATGAACGGATCAAAGGAGCGTACACCAATCAATCAGTGGGTGTCCGAAAAAACAAACGGCATGATCCCTGAACTGCTCGGCGAACAGATCATGACGGAAGCTCAGTGGCAAAGAGTTCGTTTGATCCTCACCAATGCGATTTACTTTCGAGGTGAATGGTCGAATCCGTTCGATGAAAAGATGACGAAGTCTGAGCCATTTCTGGGCGGCGCAGAGATACAGGTCCCGTTGATGCATGCGTTTGGCCTTGAGGCAGGATATGCAGCGGTTGAGCCGGATGGAACGCTCTTCGAAACGCCATCCGAAGTACCAGTGTTTGGTGACCAACCGAAGTGCTATCCAGACGATGGGGGACTCACGGTGCTGGAGATCAGTTACAAGGGAGCAGATTTGTCCATGGCGTTTGTTCTGCCACGAACAAACGAAGGGCTGCAGGATGCAGAAAAGCTCGTCACGGCGGAGAATTTGCGGCTCTGGTTCAGCAAATCCAAACAACGGAGTGTAAATACCTGGATTCCCAGGTTCAGCATGAATGAACAGACGATGCTGGCCAGTACATTGAAGTCGATGGGAATGGTCAACGCATTTGAAGAATTCGGACCGGACAAGGCCGACTTCAGCAAGATGGCAGCAAGCGAGGACCCAAAGGACTCACTGTTTATTTCCGAAGTCGTCCATTCTGCGACCATCGAGGTCACGGAGAAGGGTACGGAAGCCGCGGCGGCCACAGCAGTGATCATGGCCGAACCCCGAGCGGTACCGCGAACTCGTCCGTTTGTTCCTGTGTTTCGAGCCGATCATCCTTTCCTTTTCATGATCCGCGATCGCAAGTCCGGAGCCATTCTGTTCATGGGGCGGCTGGTGAATCCCTGATCGCGGCCCAATGCATGGTTGGAAGTTCCACGGTCGGAAGTTACAACGCTGTCATTGAACGGAGCGGCAGCCGAGACACGCATTGTTTCCTTCTTGCTGAAACCTCGAATTCGATGGACGACTTTACCACACTGCGACGCCAGGCCGATGACGCGATGCGAATGGGCGACTTCCAGGCAGCGAACCGCCTTTATTGTGCTGCATGGGATAATTATGGCGATCAGCGAGTCGCCGCGTCCGAAGCAGGCACGGTCCGTGATTTTGACAAACAGCACACTGCTGAAGAGGCGTTCTGGCTGCTTCTCAGTGGAGCAAATGCCCAGTTTCATGTCGACGATTTTGAAGGCTGTCTCGACACCGGTGTGACTGCCTTCGAACTCTTCAAAGATCTGGGATTCGTTGTCGGAAATCCGTTCTTCCATCTGCGTGTGGGCCAGGCTAGCTTTGAGCTGGAAGGACCGGATGGGCATGATGAAAAAGGCACGGCAATCGACAATCTGGCCCGTGCCCTCATCTGCGGTGGCATTGAAATCTTCAATGGCGAACAGCCAAAGTACCTTGAGGCAGTGACCGCCATCCTGAAGCCGCCTGAGGGCTTCTCGTCGTGGGATGAAGCAGAGAACGTCGGATGCTGCCTCAGCAATCTCAACGGAGCGTCTGGATATCTTGTCGAGGTGTTTACGAAAAAGTACGGCAGTCCGCCACCCTACGAATCCCCATAGTGGACTTCGCCAGAATTCCGGCAACGCCCTAAGAGCCGGGACTTCTGGCGAAGTCCACTACGTTACGTTGGCTAGATCTCTGAAATGACTCCGTCGCTCGCGCCGAAGGAGTCGACTTCCAGATTCATGTGGTGCAACATTCGAACGAACAGGTTCGACAGCTTCGTGTTTTCTTTTGTGTTGAACGCCACATGTCCCTGATGACGGAAGTCGCCGCCAGCGAGAAGGATTGGCAGATTGTTGTTGTCGTGCGATGAAGAATTTCCAAGGTTACTGGCGTAGAGAATGGCCGTGTGATCAAGCAGACTGGATCCGCCTTCCATCGATGTTCGCATCTTCTCAAGGAATTCGCCCAGTACCTGAATCTCGGCTTCTTCAATCAGTGCCAGTTGCTCAAGCTTTGCCGGATCCTGGCCATGATGCGACGCATCATGGTGCCCCAGATTCACACCAGGGATTTCCGGGCGTTCCTGTGTTCCCAGCCAGAGCGAAACAGAGCGCGTCGAATCGGTCTGCATGGCCAGATGGATCAGGTTGAACCATTGCCGTGACCGTTCGATCAGCTGCGCGCCACCGAAGTCGTTCGTCGGTGCTGGATAGTCGACTTTGGGTTTGGGCGTTTTCCGCCATTCCTCATCCTGTGCAAGCATCTGCTCGGCTTCTCTCAGAGACCCAAGAAACAGATCCAGCCGTTGCTGATCGGCCTGACTGACTTTTCGTTCGAGTCCCCGGATTTGCTCGCCCACCTGATCCAGCAGGCTTCGGCCATCTCGAACTTTCTGCAGCTCTCGTGATTCCTCCTCCGGTGTGCCTGCAAGGAACAGCCGCTTGAAGACCTGAGTGGCACGACTTTCCGCCGGAATCCTCACACCCCGGTTGTTCCATGCCGCGTTTCCCCCGCCGAGGATCAGTGATGCGAACCGAGTTTGCTGACCGATGCGAGCTGCGACGGCCTGATCCAGCGACATCCCATTGCGAATTTCATTCTCCCGAATGAACTCGGGAGCCACACCCGTGAAGAGCCCAACCTCCGCAAAATGTCCCGCTGGATACCGATGCGACATCCCCGAGAAAACCGTGTAGTGCCCTCGAAGAGACTCGAGGGACTTCAAGTACCTCGCTGGCACGAAGTTCTTTCCAGCCTGTTCGGGAAAGAAGTTCGGACCGTACATGCCCAGGGGCTGACCCACCAGCACGATCCGTCGAGGCGCTTTTGGTTCTTGCGAAGAACTTGCAGCCATGACGTCCAGCATCGGCAGGGCGATCGAAATCCCTGCGGCCCTCAAGACACTTCTTCGCGGAAGGATTGGTCGTGGCATTGGTCGCTTCGCCTATTTGTTAAGAAACATCCGACTTTGAACCACTTCATGGATGAGGCTGCGGAGCCCCGAGTTGCCATTCTTCAGCCGTTCAACAATCTGTTCAATCACTTCCCTGTCAGCAAACTGAATGTCGCTGCCCGTTGCATAGATCGTTATCTTCTGAACAAGGTTGCGGATGATCTGATCTTTGTCGTCAAGGATCAAAGCCTTGTACTCATCAATGCCGGAAAACGGGCGTCCATCAGGAGTTTGCCCGCCGAGTTCCACATCTGGTCCTCGGTACACCGGTCGACCGGAACCGTACGGGAGTTCAACGGGGCCAGCCGGAGTTCTGGTTGTGACTCGGTAGAACGTCCGCCAATTTCCGATCGGATCATAACTTTCCAGCGCGAAGCCGGGAGGGTCAATCTCACTGTGGCACGATGCACAGGCAGGTGTGTTTCGATGGCGATCAAGCTGCTGTCGAATCGTTGTCGCACCTCGAATGTCCGGTTCAATCGGAGGCACGTCCGGCGGTGGTGGCGACGGTGGTGTTCCCAGCATCCTGTGAAGCACCCAGACACCTCGCAAAACAGGAGAAGTCCGAGTTCCGTCCGCCGTAACTTTTAGAACACTGGCCTGTGTCATGACGCCGCCACGATGGGAATCCGCAGGAAGCTGCACCCTGTGAAATCCGCTTCCCTGTGGTCCCGTGACGCCGTAGTGAACACTGAGTCGTTCGTTCAATATGGTCCAGTCTGAGTGCACAAAATTCAAAACGCTCAGATCATTTCGCAGCACTTCCTCGAAGAACAATTCTGTTTCCCGAGGCATCGACCAGAGCAGCATCTGATCGAAATCAGCGTACAGAGTGGGGTCGGGAATCGTTGCATCGATCTTTCGAAGGTCCAGCCACTGACCTGCAAAGTTCTTTGTGAAGCGACGAGCCTTAGGGGACTCCAGCATGCGATCCACCTGTGATCGAAGGACTGCCGGATCACTGATCGTGTTATCCGCCGCACGTGCCAGTAACTCATCATCCGGCGAGGACGACCAGAGAAAGTACGACAAACGGGACGCCAGCGAATAGGAATCAAGCGGCTTCCCCGGCGGGGAATCCAGAAGGAAGAGGAACGAAGGTGAAGTGAGGATCAGCTGATACCCAAACGTTGCGGCATCGTAGAACGAACTTCCCTGTTCCAGCCTGGCAATGGCTGCATCGACGTAAATCTTCGCTTCCTGTTCATCAACCGGCCGACGAAATGCTCGAGGCAGAAAATCTCGAATCAGACGGTTCAGATTTTCACGTGGGTTCGTCGAAGCGGGCACCAGTGGATCGGCTTCCCACTGCTGAGCGCTCCTTTGCGCGTTGATCTCGGGGACGCGACGCCCGGCCTGTTCCGCTCTCAGCACCGACCTCGCTTTCAAAGGAACATCGCGAAAAAGCGCCTTGTAGGAATCAGATGGAAACTCACCGACAGGGCCTTCAATCTTCATCCAGTCGACAATCAGACCGGGTCCGGTGTACTCTTCAATGGGCCTTTTGAATCGTCGAATGTCCCATGTCGTCAGTAGATTCACGACAAACTGCTGACGACTGACAAGGTCGCATTCAAATTCGATTTCCTGCGGCTCGCCATGCGGGATGTCCACGACGTCATACAGCACGGGACTTTCACGACCGCTCTGCATGACTCGCATCAGTCCCACCGAGATTGCCTTACCGTCAGCACCGACCGCTGCCGCCTTCATGCGAATCCGATAGCGCCCGCTCTGAGGCACTGCTGCCGTGGCACATAAGCCGTAGCGAGGGAGCTTGCTGTAGATGATCAGCGAGTCTCCCTTCAGAAGCGAATTCCGTCCCAGCCCTTCGCGAAAATTGGGGCCTTTGAGTGTCATGTCCTTTCCGGTCCGAGTATCCGAAAAGCCAATCGGTGGGCCGACAGGAACAACAGAAGCGATCGCTGCGGCAGCTGCTTCCTGGTACTTCAGAAAATGCGTCGCCGACAGATCCAGTGACGAACTGACGTTGTCAAATCCGGCTGACGGTGTGTCCTCCGGCAACAGTTCCCGCAATGGCACATTGGTCTGTAGAAGGTCGTGCAGCGTCGTTTCATATTCTGTCGTATTCAGCCGCCGCAGGCGAACGCGCCCCTGTTCGTTTTGTTGCCGAAGGGAAGCCTCGTGAAGTTCATCATGCAGGATTCGAACGGCAGTGTTTCTTTCGTCCTGCAGTGACTCCTGCACGGCATCTTTGGGCGGCATTTTTCCCGATGCGATGGCATCATGAACTTTCTGCCAGACACCGAATGTTGCTTCGGACTGCAGTTGAAAGGAAAGATCATCGAGGCGAATCCCAGAATTCTGTTCATCCGGACCGTGGCAGGAGATGCATTGATGAGTCACCAGGTTCTTCAACACATCCGGCGGTGCCGTGTCCGCTGCCTTCGCTGCCCCGGCGTACCAGAATTGACCGCACGTAATGACGCTGAGAAAGCTCAGGAACAACTGGCAAGTTGCGAAACGCGTCATCTGGGCCCCCTTGCTGGGCTGCAAACCAAAGAATCACAGGAACCATCAACCGCCATCGTGAATATCACGTTTTGGTGAAAGACGCCCTGCAGAGATCAGCTGTGTCACGAATTTCGAATCCCCGTGACATTGACGCCACTCCCGATCAGAAGATTCTTATCCCACGTCCAGCGGTAAAATCGTCCCGTCTTCTCGGGTGGAAGTTCAAGCAGATTCGAAAAATTAGCTTCACGAAACCATGACATCAGTTCTTCCGTCGTATGATGGAACTGATACTTCGGAGCCCACCAGTCGAAGGTGTCGCAAACGCGATTTTCGTAGCTGGGATGAGCACTGAAATTGACGATCTTGTTAAAAGTCCGATTCACGACCGGGATGCCTCCGAGTATTGCTCCCAGTTTGCAAAAAGGCATCAGCATTTTCGGAGACATGCGAGTCGTCATGCCTCGCAACCCCGAATTGATCAGTTCCTGCCACCATTGATTTCGGCGGTAGAGCCACACGGAGTATCTGCCTCCACGTTTCACCATCGGAGCAACCGCGTCAAAGACAGTGCGCGTCTTCGCATCATGATGCATCACGCCGATCGAGAATACGAAATCAAAGGAACCTCGTTCAAATGGAAGATGCTTCAGGTCCGCCTGAACGAAAGACACATTCGGAAGTCCCGCACACAGTACCTTCGCCTTATCCACCGCGCGCGTGTGATCGGCTCCGACAACAATGGCACCAGCTTCCGCACAGACTTTGGAATATCGACCGCCGCCACATCCCGCATCCAGGACTCGAAGGCCTTTCAAATCGGACAGCGACACACCCGTCTTCGCCTGAAACGTGGCTCGATCTTCATCATCATGCGCTACGTCAAACGTGGTCCATTGATGCCCGAAACTCTCGAGGTGTTGGTCCGAAGTGAAACGCGGGATCCCGTCACGAATCCTTGCAACAACGTTCCCCTCCGTGCGCAGTTCAGACGACGCGGCATCGAAATGCAACGGGGCTCCGGACGCTGGATCTCGGAGTGATTCAAGGAACGGGCGGTCTGCTATGGATGCCATGGCCGGCTACTTGCCCGCTGACTTCTGGAAAATCAGGCAGTAGTTTTCTTTCAGAATGCCGGTCGGTTCTTCAACCTTCTGAAAGCCAGCTTCCAGAATCTCTTTTTCAAAGACATCCTTGTCAGCTCGCACATGAGACATGATAAACGGAGTGCTCTCACCTTCGACTCGGCGGAAATCAATCAGGACAAGCCGACCGCCTGGCTTCAACGCCTTCAACAGGGAACCCATGGTCTTTTGCGGGTATTCAAAGTGATGGTACGTGTCACAGATAAAGGCGACATCGATGGAAGACTCCGGCAGTTCCGTGGAACTGTCCGTGCACTTCAGAGTTTCAACGTTTCGGATCCCCTTTTCGCGGCAGGTGATTTCGATGTGGTCGAGAAACCGCTGAGCGATATCGACCGCGACGACTTTCCCTTCGCGAACTTCAGCGGAGAATAACCGCGTAAACAGTCCGGTCCCTGCACCAATGTCTGCCACGGTGTCCGTCGGCTTCAGTTTCAGCAGCTTGACGATTTCCGATCGCTTCGCGAACACTTCGCGGCTTTCGATCTCAAACTTCTCCACGAACTCCTTAGGGTTCGGGTCGCGGAAATTGTCATTAATGCCAGGACGGACGCTCTGTTCCTGAGCCGAAACAGGCAAAGCAACCAGAGCAACAAAAAACAGAGGCAGGAGAACACGGCGGGCTGAAAGCAACATGGGCGACTTTCGCAGAAGCAGAGGCAAGAACTGACAGGCCTCAATTTAACACGTGCCGTATCGGAAGTCACCAGACTTCTCAACCACTCTCAATGTAGTGGAGGTCGCCAGACTTCATGTCACGCCCCCAACCGTAGTGGAAGTCGCCAGACTTCCTGCCTCACTCTCATCACAAGGAACTCTGGCGAGTTCCACTACAGGATTGCGGACACACTTTGACGGACGCGATCAATGTGACGCAGATAGGCCCCGGAATCGAGTCCGGCTCCGGTCGCGTTTCTCATCAGATCTTCAGCGGACTCACGGTGGCCCGGGTGATGAATGTTGGTTCGAAGCCAGATCAGCAGGTGTTCGAAATCCGCACCGTCGATTTCCCCCGTGAGTCCATGAGACTTCTGGAAGGCTTCCGCCAGCTGAGCCGCGTACAGGCTGCCAATCGTATACGACGGAAAATACCCGAACGCTCCCATCGACCAGTGCGAATCCTGAAGAACCCCTTCACGGTCGCTGGCCGGGACAACACCGAGCAGCTCTTTCATCCGGTCGTTCCATGCTGCCGGAAGATCGTCAGCAGACAATTGCCCATCCAGCATGGCAAGCTCAAGCTCATACCGTAACAGGATGTGAAGATGATACGAGACTTCGTCCGAGTTGACTCGACTTGTTCCTCGACTGACATAGTTCACACTGCGGAAAAAATCGTCGCCGGTCAGGCCTTTTGCGGCATCCGGAAACAGCGCCTGAATCGCCGGCAGCCAGCGAGACCAGAAGGCTCGACTGCGGCCAATGTGATTTTCCCAGAGACGTGACTGAGATTCGTGCAGTCCCATGCCTGGTGATTCAGCAAGGAACGAATCGCGATCCGTTGGCATGAAACCCTGGTCATACAACCCGTGGCCGCCTTCATGCAGTGCCGTCAAAATGGCCGATGGCAGATCGTCCGGACGAATACGCACTGTCAGTCGCACATCGTGCAATCCTGACTGCGCCGTAAACGGATGTGTCGAACGATCCATCCTGCCGCGTTCGAAGTCGAATCCAATCGCCTGAAGAATCCGCCGACAGAGTTCCCATTGGCCTGCGTCGGAAAAAGTCCTGCCGGCGAGAGCATTCGGCTGCCGCAGAGAGTCACGAGACCATTCATCCACGCGCGGCAACAGTTCTCGCCGAAGATCGGCCAGAACCGGATCCAGGCGAGATCGTGTCATCCCCGGCTCATAGTCTTCCAGCACCGCGTCATAAACATCGCGACCCCGAGCCAGCGTGACGGCACGCTCGCGTACCAAACTCAGCAGACGATCAAACGCCGGCGCGAACAGCCTGTAATCATTCTGGGCATACGCGTCTTCCCACGCGCCAAACGATCGCGAACGAGCGCGAGCAAGATCTCGCACCAGCTCTTCCGGGACGGCCAGAGCAATTCGTCGCAGTCGCCGCAGCAGCTCAAGTTCTCTGGTCCAGCGTTCGTCCGACTCTTTCTGCTGAGCCACTTCTTCGATCATGTCGCCGAGATCATCTGCGGTCAGCATCGAGTGTCGAATACCCTCGAGAGTCGCCAGTTGTTCCCCGCGCTGAACTCGCCCCATCGACGGCATGTGTGTTTCTTCGTCCCAGCCCATGAGTGAAATGGTCTGGTCCAGATGCAGCAACTCCGTAATGCGCGATCGAAGCAGTTCCGAGGCACCGTCTGTCTTCACAGGGGCTCGTCGCGGCATCGTCAGATCACGAGGTGGTCGCGCGATAAGCACAGGTGCCAAACCACCATGCTGCGCGACGTTGACAACCTGTTTTTGCGACACGCGACACAGGATGCCAAGGCCGTTCTCCGTCGAGGCAAATCCCATCACGGAGTAAAACGGTTCTTCAAAGACTCGGCCACCCGGGCCCACGACGGGAAATTCATGAACTGGAAGCCGAGCAACGGACTGAATGACCCACGACCGCTCCGGATCATGCTGCATCGCTGCGGCCTGATCAATCAGCGACTCCCATTCGGCCTGATCCAGGGCACTTCCCAGCGTGACGCCCTTGCCGCCATACCCGCGATTTGGCTTCAGTACCAGACGTTCCCGATTGCGCCGCGCGTAGTCCATGAGACTGCCTTCGCGACCATGCGGAAGCGTTGTGCGGCGATCACCGACAATACGAGTCCACAGAACATGTCTTCGAAACAGGCGGCGTTCTTCTGCAGTGAAGATGCGGGATGCGACGCTTTCGTCCGTCATCAGTTCAAAGCAGCTCTTGTGGTCGAAGTCACCAACAATGGACGAGATGACACGGTTCTGGCGAAACAGGAGCCTCATTGCCTCCAGCCGCTGCCCTGTTTCACGTTCGAGAGCCACAAGATCACGAACTTCATAATCCCGGTAAGCGACATCAATCTGAGTATTCTCGTACCAGACTTCTTCGCCTTCGACTCGCAGTTCCCGAGGATCCGCGTGAACGATGACGAGCCCGTGCTCTTCGGAAAGATGCTGTCGGAGAATCGACTGCTCGTTCGGGCCCTCGTGATCATACTTCGGTTCGATCAGACACAGCCGGCAAGTGTCTCTTCCGATCGCTCTTGCATGATCAATCAGGACCTGCAGGAACAATTCGCGCTGGTCTCGCGGAAGCTCGACGTCGATCTCCGGATCCTGTGCCAGCAAAGTGGGAACGACATCGCGCATGACCAGTTGTTCGGCCAGCGGTGCGTAGTGAATTCCTCCAACGCCAGAGAGATTCGGTTCCAGAAACAGCAAAGACTCCTGCCACCCGGCACTCGTGAAGTCGCAGACAGCATCCAGTCGGCCGTAAATGGAATTGTGCTGTGTGTGCTGTGGTGTCCAGGTGTCGCGGAGCCACTGGTCTTCGTCGGGTGAAATTGCAAGCACCTGACGCACATGATCGTCCTGCAGGTACAACGCCGGCAGCCTCTTCAGCGCCTCGACCAGCTTGAGACACACATGGTCAACGTAGCTGAGCTGTTCCGGCATCGCGAGCAACGGACGCAGCATGATACGAACGGCTTCCGGCACCCCGTCGCGTTCATAGACCACGGCATTTGCCATCGCGTCCATCCGAAGCCGCTCGGAAATCCGTGCGAGCGTTCCGTCACCGACTCGCTGAACCGCTTTCCGCACCCGGTTGTCGAGCGTCGTGCCCAGGAGACCAACAGTTTCAGCAGGACTAAGCATTGGAATTTGAAGACATCAGGGTTGAGGCCAAACAGAACAGGACTTGCCGCCTGGAAGAGTAGCAGCTTTCCGCATTGCCGTAGAGCGTAGTGGAATTCGCCAGAGTTCCATTCCCACCACCAACACAACGAATCGAGGAACTCTGGCCAGCTCTACGCAGCATGGATGGCCGGCAACCCAGGGAACTCTGGCGAGTCCCGCTACAGCACGTGCTGGCGACGCGGAATCTCAATCAACAGGGGAAGTCACAGAGAATCCTCGCCGGCGCTTGCAACTCAGTGAATATTTGCCGACCATTCTGCCCAAATGTGCAGGTTCACCTGCGAAATGAAATTTGACAGCGATTCAGGGACAGACTGAGCCAGCAATGGACTGGACCTTACTGCGAAACATCATCGATCAGCATCAGTCATTTCTGATCACCAGCCATGTGCGGCCAGACGCCGATGCTCTGGGGTCAGAGCTTGGCCTTCGCGCGGTGCTGCTGGCGATGGGTAAGCAGGTGACGATTGTGAACGCGTCGGCGCCGCCTGCAAACCTGCAGTTCATGAATCCGCCCGGGGTTGTTCTGAAGCTGAACGAGAACGTCACGCGAGCCACTCTGCCGGCTTATGATGCCATCGTCATTGTGGACACCAGCGCCTGGCAGCAACTCGGAACCATGGCCGATGTGATTCAGAACTCGGCGGCTCCCAGGATCGTGATTGACCACCACGTTAGCTCAGATCAGCTGAATGCGACAGAGTTTAAGGACATCACGGCGGCAGCAACGGGCGAGTTGATCTGCGAACTGGCGGAATCACTTAGTGTGGTGTTCGATGAGGATGTTGCAAACTGGCTCTACGCAGCTATTGCCACGGATACAGGCTGGTTCCGATTCCCGTCGACTACCGCGAGGACAATGAAGATCGCTGCCGCCCTGATCGATCGCGGGGCGTCACCTCATTACGTCTTCAATCTGGTGCATGAGCAGATGTCACTGGCACGCGTTCGACTTGGCGGACGTGTGCTTGGGCGGACTCAGGTAGAATCAGACGGACGACTGGTCTGGATTCAGGCCGACTCGAAAGACCTGTCCGAAACGGGAGCGGTCCCCTCGGACACGGAGGGGCTCGTCAATCAGTGCCTGACAGTCGCAGGTTCGGAAGCTGCTTTCATCGCAGTGGAACTCCAAACCGGCCAGATCAAATTCAGCCTGCGATGCAGGAACCCGCACGATGTGGCGAGCCTGGCGGAGCAGTTTTCCGGAGGCGGCCATCGACTCGCATCCGGAGCAACTCTGCCCGGCCCGATGAAATCCGCCGTCGATCGCATGCGCACCGCGTTCCTGGAAATGCTCGCAAAGACACCCGCCGAATAATGCCCCTCAGCGTAGTGGAACTCGCCAGAGTTCCTTCTCCTGCGAATGAGCGCGCATGAGGAAGTCTGGCGACTTCCACTACGGTTTGGGTGTGGCAGGAAGTCTGGCGACTTCCACTACGGTTTCGACTTACGGCGACTTTCGAGGCAAATAGATGCCGCCTTGTTCGGACGGTGGGATCACGAGCGGTTCTGGCTGGGGTGGCATGGGAGCATCTTCAATCTGAGTGGATTCCGCATCTGAAGTCTGTTCTGCGGTCTTCGAATCGGCCGCATTGGACGATCGAAGTACGTCGACTTCCTGAGCCACAAAGCGACTTCCCGTATCTGACGCGGCAAGTTCCTGAACGAGCAAAACACGATCCGCTTCCGGGCCTTCATGCGATGCCATGTTGAGCAGATCATCGGCAATGCTGCCGAAGCCTCGCACTTTCTGATACGTCCCGGCGAGCAAGAGTCGGTCGGACGACATTGGCTGTTCGGACAGCCAGTTCCAGAGCCGAGATGCGTGCGTTCGAGTTCGCTCTCCGACCTTTTCGCCGTAAAGCTCTTCCGCTGTGACCCAGGCACGCGTGGAATCGTCGGATTGGGCAAGCCCCGTCTTCAGGTACGCCGCCGCATTCTGGAAGTCCGCAAGTGCAATCGAAACCACCGCAAGTCTGATCCATGGAGCCCGTCGTTCGGGAGCCATCTTCATGGCCTGTTCGTATTCGCCCCGCGCTGAGACGTAATCTTCTTTGCGGAAGGCGTCATCTCCGATCGACTGATGACGAAGACTGTGAATCTTGTCGGTCAGAACAGGCTCTTTCTCCGGCTTCGTCGCAGCAGGAAACTCATTCAACATCGGGAGTGCTCGGTCCGGCTGAGGAGCCGGCGGCACGTTGGCAACTGCACCCGCAACAGGCTGAACAGGCGCCGGTGCAATGAAGTCCAGGATGCGAGGATCAGTCATCGTATACGCGGCCGTTGAAGGGACCGTCGGCTGAAGAGTGACCTGGATGTTGATCCAGGCCGGAGTTGCAATCACGCCGGTGGAATACGGATTGAATCCGCCAAAGTACGGAACAGCGTTGCTGTAACACGAGTACGGAATCAGCATGCCTGTCCACGGATCAATCGTCAGTGCTCCCGGACCAGGCGCCATCGGAGCAATCGGGCCGGTCCATCCGGGAATCGTTCCATTCCAGCCCGGCAGCCCCGTTCCCGGATATGTCATCTGGTATCCAAGCCCGTAAGGAACACCACCGTAGCTCGGGCCAAGTCCGTATCCATACGCGTAGCTGTAACCATAAAGCGAAGTGAAGTTGTTCAGCCCGCAATAGGGCATCACGGACGGAAAAAAGAGCCCGTTCGAAAAATGGTACACGCCGGAATTACGATACCTCGCGACACCAATTGTGCCGGGACCATAGTTTCCTGAACGATAGGTGGCCGACGAGACCGAGCCACCGCCAAGCTGCTGCACCAGACCCGGAGGCCCCATGACCGGCGCTCCACTGGATCGAAACACCGCGCCGGAACCGCCGGGATGACGATGAGTGAATGGACTGCTTGCTGCCCCCGGAGGCAAATGCCGGCCGTCCTGTCCCATCGCGTTCGACGGCAGCACCAGACAAGCGAGTCCCAGCAACAATCCTGACACGATCAACCTGGCGTTCATTGGATTCACCCGTTGTCCTGCTGGCACCATCTGGGCCTTATCGGTTTGCCTGGTCGGCCGAAGATTCCCACAACAATCCCTGGTGAGACGTTCCGACCAGGTGACCCTCACAAGAATCAACCACATTCTGCGGCTCCCAGCGCCGTGCGCCAAGAGGGGGAATTTCCGCTCAACTCGGAATCCACGGAATTTCCGCCTCGTCCGTCCGACAATACGGTGAGAGGTTCGCTCCAGCAAAGTCGATGGGTTCTTCGACGTAGTGGAACTCGCCAGAGTTCCCATCAACCGAAGAATGTTCCGGGATCTCTGGCGAAGAATGTGCTGGGATCTCTGGCGAGATCCACTACAAAGTGCTGCACAGCGCGGCTCGGTGAGCACCGTTACTTTGTTTCCGGCACGTAGATTCGAAGATCGTCGAAGTTCCCGATGTCATCGAACGAGCCAAAGCCGATGCGACCTTTCGTGAACGTCTTATCGGTCGCCGTCATCACAGGCTTTGTCAGGTCATCGAAGTACACGGTGATTTCACCTGTGTCCACGTTGCGGACAATTCGGGCACGGTGCCATCCGTCTGTCCACGGTGTCCCATCAGTCGTCTTCGTGGAAATCTTCTTTCGCGCTTCATTGTTCACGATAAAGATCTGATTGGCATGATCGTCGGTCTTCTTTCCAAAGTGAACATAGTACAGATGAGCATCATCCTGATATCCGAAGAACAGGCACAAAGAACGATGAGGATAATCGGCGATGGTTGACTGAAATCGGATGTCCATGACAAACGAAGACACTTCAAGGTCTTTGACCAGTGAGCGATTCAGAGGGGAACGGAAGGGCGGCTTGAAGTTGCTGTCCTTCTTCGTCAGGGCGATCACGTGGTTGCTGTCCTGCTTCAGGAGACTCCACGCGGTCGGGTCAGTCGGTTCGTATTTTTCGATCGATCCACTTTCGAAGTCTTCGCTGAACAGGAGCCGCATCTTTTCCGGCGGAGGTGGCAGTGGCTTGTCATCCGCCTGGCTGTCTGGAGAAAGTCCAGTCAGGAACATACAAACGGGAATGAGCAAACAAACGGTCAGGCGTAACATTCTAATCTCCCTGGTACAGCCGTGGGGTGTTTGGAAACCTGGTACTCTTCTCGCAGCGTCATACGAATTTGACAGCCATCGGCGGGCTTTGTTGAGACGCCTGCTTTGGCGGGGTTGCCAGGCGTCAAGGCCTGGAACTTTGCCAGCTTCACAAAAGAACCGACTACCAGGGCAACTTCAAGCTGCCCCAGATGCTTTCCTGGACAGACACGCGGCCCGTGTCCAAAACCGAAATGCAGCATCTCCTTGGAATCCACATGTCGCTCCGCCAGAACACGCCAGCGATCGGGTACAAAGTCCTCTGCAGGATATCCGGTGACGGCAGTACCCCAGTGGTCTTCGTGACGGTTGGCGTGCCAGACATCAAGAAGGATGTGAGTCCCTTTCGGAATATGAATCTCGCGACCATCATTTGTCCTGACGATCACATCCGCACTGGCTCGACGCGGAAGAAAGTAGAGCGATGGCGTCAGGCGCAGAGTCTCATCAAGAACACGTGTCAGCAGGACAGCATTGTTCAGGATCTCCGGCGAATAACGATCCACCGGCTGCAGTTCGCGATAAAGCTGTTCCTGAATGTCAGGATGGCGAGCAAGATGTGAGATGGCCCAGGCCGCGTAGGAAGTCGTTGCCTCCAAAGCCCCGGCCAGGAAAACTCGCAGGTTGGTCTTCAGAGCCTCATCCGGTACGTCTGACTTAAACTGTCGCCACAGCCCATTTCCCGATGCTCTTTTCGAAAGCACAATCTCCGTCAATTGTTCAAAATCCGCGCGAGCGGCCTTCAGCCGATCGCGTTGTTCTTTACCTGGACGAGTCAGAAAGCCTGGCACCGGGAGGCGTTTCATGACGGTGTCACGGACAATGTCGTCGATCACCACTTCCAGCGCTGGAACGTAGCGGTTTCGAATATCGTCATAGGAAACCTCCGCGCCGAAGAAACTGTTCGTCAGCATCTCCAGCATCACTGGCTTGATTTCAGCTTCCAGCAGAACTTCCACAGAACCACCAAGTTCAGCGGCTCTCTGTCGACAGACGTCCAGGCGGTCTCGGACGGTCTCTCGAAACGTCTGGAAGAACTCATCAAAGTTCTCAGGCTGAAACAACGTCGACTTTCCAAATGGCGATGCTGCCAGCTTCTTCTGATTCCGCCATTGCGCACCATTGGAATAAAGCAGCGAATCGACTCCAGTCGCCCTCGCGATGCCATCCGACGGCAACGTGTCTCTGTCGAACTGCCCCTCCTTATCACCTGTTTCCACCGTGATCGCTCGAATCAACTGCGGGTCCCTGGTGACGAGAAACGGAGCAATACCGGGGACACTGAGGTAGACAGTATGACGACCCGAGCCGGACATCGAGTCGGCGTCGACAAACAGACTCTCCAGAATCTGAATTGGTTCTCGAAAGTTCCACGGATGCGGGAAGGGCAGGCTGCGGCGAAAGCCAGTCGACATCAGAAGCGGCACCCGCATCGGATTCACGGTGCCATGAAACGGAGATTCTCCCAGTAGTTGCCAGAGAAAACGAAACATGCCACTCAGCCAACAAGAATTGTGCAGGAAGACTCGCCACCGCATCATGCGGTGAACCGAACAATACGTCAGGCATGGAAGTTTCTCCATCGAAGAGCCGCATACCTCGGCGATTCCCCTTTCGTTGTGCCCGGTGCGGACCTGGATCCTGTGCGATCGCTTGATTTCATTCGCTCTGATTCAGTACAGACCATATCCTCCTGTTGCCCGGGCCACCCCCAAATGCCGGACCACTCCTTTTGGACTCGATTCATATGACGCTGGTTTATTCCGACGACGTGTTTTTGAAGCACCAGACAGGACAACATCCGGAATGTCCTGCCAGAATCGAAGCCATTCACCGTCGGCTCAAAGCGTCGCCGATTTTCAACCAGCTGACTCATGTGCCGATTGCTCTGGCAGACGATGCCGATATTGCTGCGGTACATTCCGCGGGACATCTGGCGAAGCTTCGTGAATGGTCTGCGGCGGGGGGTGGACGCGTCGAAGTCGACACAGTCATGAGCAAAGATTCTGCCGACGTCGCCTGCTGGGCTGCGGGCACTGCGGTCGATGCCGTGAAGCGAGTTCTGGCGGGCGAAGACGAAAACGCAATGTGCCTCGTGCGACCGCCCGGTCATCACGCAGTGCCCGAAGGACCGATGGGATTTTGCCTTCTGGGAAATGCCGCGATCGCTGCGCGGGCGGCGATTAAGCGATTCGGCGTGTCACGAGTTCTCATCGTGGACTGGGACGTCCACCATGGCAACGGAACGCAGGACGTGTTCTACGAAGATGAGCAGGTTGGCTTCTTCTCCTCACATCGATTTCCGTTCTATCCCGGAACCGGCCGCAAGACAGAGACCGGACGAGGAAAAGGGCTGGGGAACACGTTCAATCTTCCGTTCGAATTCGGAGTAACTCGCAGACGATTCCTCGACGACTTCACTGCGGTTCTCGCCACTGCCGCCGACAAAGTTCGACCGGAACTCGTCATCATCAGCGCGGGGTTTGATGCGCATGCTGAAGATCCTGTCGGAAATCTTGGCCTTGAGACGGAAGACTATCAAACGCTCACGGAGGCTGTCATGGAAGTCGCACGCTCCCACGCCGGTGGCCGCATCGTGAGTGTGCTTGAAGGCGGCTACAACTGCGAGCGGCTGGCGGAGTGTGTTGAGCTGCATTTGCAAAATTTACTTAAAAGTCAGCGGGATACGCTCAACCACGCTGAGATGTAACATTCCGGTACTTCGACTCAAGCGTCCGCATCCATCGATGATGATCGAGACATTGCAATTGATGGACGAGTTCCGGATTTCTGCGGCAAACGAGTCTCTCAACGGCAGTGTACTACTATGACACCGTCAGAGATTGAGCGACACAACGTCTTCCTGCGACTCTACGTAACCAATGAAGAGTCCCTCAGGTCATTTGTGCGCGCCCTGGTCCCGACGATCGAGGACTCGCGGGACGTGATGCAGCAGGTGGCTGCAGTCCTTTGGCGGAAATTCGAGGATCTTGGCAGTGAAGCAGAGTTTCGAAAATGGGCGTTCGGCGTTGCTCGTCTGGAAGCTCTGCAGTTTCGACGAACAAAGGCCCGCGATCGACTCATCTTTGATGACAGCGTCCTGGAACTTCTGGCGGATGCCGCTGATGAGGCCGCTGACACACTGACACGTGAGCGAAGCGTTCTGGAACACTGTGTGTCGAAGTTACCTGAGGCTCACCGCGTGCTCGTCCAGGCCGCCTATGCGCCCGGGGTCCGTATTGAAGACTTGGCGCTGAAGCTGGGACGCACGGCGATGTCGCTTTACAAAACGCTGCATCGGATTCGAATGTCCCTGATGGAATGTACAAGACGCGCACTTTCGGAAGCAGGATCATGAGTTCGTCTGAAGATCAATTTGACCTTGCCCGGAGATACATGGATGGCTCGGCCAACGAAGAAGATGTACTACGACTTGAAACATTGCTTCGGGAAAACCCCGCCTTTCGGACCGAGTTTCTGAGGTACCTCAACATCGATTCGGCGCTTGCAGGCGTTCGAATGGACGCAATGTCAAGCTTGCCGCGGAACAGGGATGAGAACTCCGGTCATCGAATACGCAGGACCACGGTCGTGCTCGGGCTGATGTTTGGAATGCTCTGCGGCCTTCTAAGTGCTTCGCTGGTTTGGGCCATGTCAGAGCCATCTTCTGAAGCGACGACGGAGCGGCTTCCGTATTTCTTCGACGGGGGCTTTGAATCCTCCGCTGGGCGCATTCCATCAGGTTTCCCACGTGAGGCCGGCCTCTGGAGTGGCGATACCGCTGAGGTTGTCCGAGCTGAAGGTTCCGCCGTCCGGGAAGGCACGCAGCGACTTCGGTTTGTCCGACCGGGAGCTGATTCCGCTGCACTGTCCGAAGAGGCAGTATCGTGCGACGTGTTTCAGATCGTTGACCTGCGGAATCTGCGGTCAAAGATCGGACCGCAGGAAGATGCCGTTCTGGAGTTGTCAGCTGACTTTATGGATGGCAGAACCAAACCTGCGATTTCCGTCACGTTTATCTGCCAGTTATTCGTCTTCACCGGACAATCAGATGCCATTCACGCGGAATGGCCGCACAATCTTCGCAACGCGATCGGCAGTGGAGCCGTATTGGCAGATTCGATTGGTGGAGTACCGAATCAATGGCAGCGACTGACAAGCCGCTGCCTGCTGCCGGACCAGGGAGATTTTGCGATTGTCCAACTGGGCGTTCGCCGAAATTTGCCGCAAGTTGAACTCGGACTGCAGTTCGTCGACGATGTCGTTTTGTCTTTGAAGACTCAACCAAAACTGCCAACACGGAGTGTTCCGTGAGGTGAGGGTTCCTGTCGACAACGATCCGCTGTCCATCTCACCGTGCCACCATCGGAAGTCTCCTGAGTTCGATCCCAACGGGGTTAGCAAATGCTTCGAATCATCATTACGCTGATCATGGTCTGCCAGGCCACCTGCTGGTTTGCCGAGGATGTTGACTATCCTTTCGAGACGGACGAGCCGCAGAAACATGGCTGGCCACTGACTGCTGACGAACGAGCCTATGTTGTTGACAGGCCAGAGTATGAACGGCGTCCGGGACGGGGGCAAAACAAGCACCTTCCGGCAATGTGGCCGGTCTGCCCGTCAGCCGGACACTGGGGAGGCTCTGCATGGCTGGATACACATGCAAGACTTGTTGATTACGTCAAAGCCAACCCAGGTCCGGTAGACATTCTGCTTGTGGGGGACAGCATCACACAGCAATGGGGAAGTCCACTCGACAAGGGCGTGTTCAACGAAGCGTGGCGAAGTCGATTCGGGAACTACAAAACACTTAACATTGGGATCGGCGGAGACAAATCACAGAACGTACTGTGGCGACTTGATCACGGCGGTGTTGACGGAATTGAACCGAAACTCGTTGTGCTCATGATCGGCAATAACAACATGTTCTTCACACCGGAAACCGGGATCGAAGCCGCGGCAAAGGGCGTGAAGATGTGTGTCGTAAACCTTCATCAGAAATTCCCCGATGCGCATATCCTTGTTGCCAAGATCCTCCCGTGCCACGCTCCAGGCAACAAGTTCTATGAGGATATCATCAAAACAAATGCGGCCATCGACTCACTTGAACTCGACCTCACTCCCGGCGTCAGGGTCCTCGACCTGACGGACGCATTTCTGAATCCGGATGGCTCACTCAGGAAGGGACTGTTCACCCCGGATAATATCCATCTCTCGCCGGAAGGTTACGAAACCTATGCGAAGAGGCTGGAGCCAATCATCAACCAGAAACTCGAGGGAAAGGGACTCGGCGGCGACGTTGTTCTGCCTGCCGCAAAGAACGTTTCTTCTTCGAGTTCTCAAAGTGTGCCAGCGACCAGAGAGGTTTCAAGTGCACTGCAGCCCATGCTCTCGGAGGTGGTTGTTCAGCCAACTCTGAAATCGGAAGACGGTAAGTCAATCGTCTACCCTTATGGGCCCTACAATGACGGCAAGATGGATCCACAAGTCTCCGGCTGGCCCCTGACTGCAGCAGAACTCGCCTGGGTATCAAAAGGCGAGTACTTTCGGAAACCCGGTCATGAGGTCTCGAAGCATCTTCCCGAAATGTGGTTTGTGACTCCCACCGCTGCACATTGGGAACCAGGGAACGGGGCTCAGGGTAACGCATGGCTTGATCACCATGCCGCGTGCATTTCCATGGTGCAGGCCGCCGGAAATGACATAGAGATAGCGCTTTTGGGGGACAGCATCACACAGGGCTGGGGCGGTGGCTGGGATAAGGCACCATTCAGCAATGTCTGGACAAAACATTTTGGCAAGCAAAAAGCGGTCAATCTGGGAATTGCCGGTGATCGTATCGAAAACCTGCTGTGGCGTCTGGATCACGGGGCATTGGATGGAGCTTCTCCAAAAGTCATCGTCCTAATGATCGGCGTGAATAATGCGCCACTTGTGGAGGCCAATGGAGTCCCCGCGGTGTCAGCCGCACACGGGATCAAGTTGTGTGTTGATAATCTTCGGATGCGTTGTCCTTGCGCAAAGATTGTCGTCGTGAAACTACTTCCGGCGTTCGATCCACAGAAGGAGACTGGAATGCGAATCCGTGAGATCAACAGGCTTCTCGACGCACTAAGGCTCGATGCCGACGAGCAGGTTCGGGTACTCGACTGCTGCGACGATTTCTGCAACGCCGATGGCAGCCTCCGGAACGAACTCTATGCCGACGGCCACCTTCATCCCGGCCCCGCAGGATACGCTGTGCTTGCCCAGAGACTCAGAACCGAGTTGAACAAGTAGATGTCAGGGGATACAGGCTGGATTGCAGTGGAAATTGCGGATGAGATTTGACGGACGCTGAGTTTCCGGCCACGATGCAGGTCCTGCCGCGAGTCAAAGACGTTGCCGACTTCATCCAGGCAAATGCCTCGCACTTTTTCAACCAGATGGATTCCTGCCATGCCTCCGTTTTCCTCTGCCAGTCGTCGCCAGTTCCTCGCAACCACTGCGGCGTTGTCTGCAACATCAGCGGTCTCGCAGGCCCAGGATGGGTCGGCGGTTTCTGAAAAGGTGGTTGTTGGCATCATGGGGACAAGCCGGGGAGCGGCGCTGGCTTCGGTCTTTGCGTCGCTTCCGAACGTGGAAGTCAAATATATCTGCGACGTTGACAGCAATCGCCTGAAGACTCTGCAGGCTTCACTGGCTGAAAAGGTTCCCTATACGATTAATGCCGTCGCCGACTTCCGCAGGATCCTTGACGACAAGGACGTTCACGCGCTCGTGTGCGCGGCTCCAAATCACTGGCATGCCCCGGCTGGTATCATGGCGTGTGTTGCCGGGAAACATGCCTACGTCGAAAAGCCGTGCAGCCACAATCCCCGCGAAGGGGAACTGCTGGTCGAGGCCGCTCGAAAGTACAAGCGCTGCGTGCAAATGGGAAACCAGCGGCGCAGCAGCGAAAAGACGAAAGAGGGCATCCAGCTGCTGAAGGATGGCGCGCTTGGCCGAGTCTACTACAGTCGCAGCTGGTACGCGGCAAATCGCGGACCGATTGGCAAAGGCACACCGGCTCCGGTTCCGCCGCATATCGACTATGACCTCTGGCAGGGACCTGCTCCCAGAGTGCCGTTCACATCAAATCGCCTGCACTATAACTGGCACTGGAACTGGCATTTCGGGAATGGCGAACTGGGCAACAACGGAGTCCACTCGATCGACCTGTCTCGCTGGGGGCTTGGTGTCGATTACCCGACCCGAGTGATCTCAGCCGGTGGTCGTTATGTGTTTGATGATGACCAGGAGACCGCGGATACTCATGTTGTCTCCTTCGAGTTTCCTGGCGAACGTCAGATCATCTGGGAATGCCTGAGCTGCAATCGTTACGGAATGGATGGCACCGGCTTCGGGGCTACGTTCCATGGCGAGAAAGGAACGCTGCGTCTGAGCGAATGGGGATTCGCACTCTTTGATGAAAAAGGTAAGGAAGTGCAGCGGTCCGATGGCGCTGACGGCATGAAAGCTCATGCTCAGAATTTCATCGACGCGATTCGATCTGAGAATCCCGCCATCCTGAATTCAGAAATTGAAGAAGGGCACAAGTCAACGCTGCTGTGTCATCTGGGCAATATTGCCCTCCGCACGGGGGATGCGCTTCGCTGCGATCCCGCCAATGGTCGAATTCAGTCAAACGATGCGGCAATGGCCTTGTGGGGGCGCGAATACGAGAAAGGCTGGGAGCCGACCATCTGATGTGGTGATCTGAGTTCCGGTTGTGACGAATAGTTGGGCACCTCGCTACTGCACAGACTGTGCGTGGGCGACGGGGAAACTCTCCCCAGGAGAATTCCTCCTGTTCTTACCAAATTGTGTTTGCGGACCGCATTTCCTGACCTAGCTTCCACCATCGGGCGTCTATTCCTCAGCCAATTGCGGAGCCGAAAACAATGAAGTCAATTGCCTCGTCAGTCATGCGTTTCCTGAAGTCCGAAGATGGCCCGACAGCGGTAGAATACGCCGTGATGCTCGCTTTGATCATCGTTGTCTGTCTCGCTGCAGTTTCTGCAGTTGGCAGTAACGCGAACGGAAAGTTCAACAAGGTCCGGACCTACCTGTCCTAATTGAGCTCACTGGACGGCAAATCCAGAACCGTGGCCAGCTTCCGAAAGAATGCTGGCCACATTCGTTTCTAAGGCGCCGCGATGCTCACTTCGCCACCGAGCTTTACGCCGGTGGACTAAGGTTTTTGCACTACCACGCTGTGCCTGTCCAAACCAGCAACCGCTGGAGCAAACGCAACGCTGAAGCCGCACGGCAATCAAACACCACCTGCATTCATACAGCCGCGCTGGGTAGTGTAAAAGCCGTGGCCCCACCTGGGTAAACCAGGTGGCGGAGGGTTGACGGCACGTGCGTCAGCCACGTCAGTTGTTCGGATCGCTGGCCGATTCTCCCAGTAGCTTCAGGCTTCGCAGTTTGGATCGCAACGTTGGGCGGCTAAGTCCCAGCAGCTCTGCAGCGTGTGTCTGCAGGCCTCCGGCTCGAGTCATCGCGCTGTTGATCAGCAGCCTGTCAAACTCCAGCAGGATTCTGCGATAAAAATCCGGGACTCTCTGGTCCAGCCATTCGTCAACCTGTTTTCCAAGGGACTGCCACGCATCCTGTGGCAGAGCGGCAATTTCCGTTCGGATGTCCTCGGTCGTATCGGGACGACTGTCGAGCGGCAGGAATTCCGGCAACAGCACGGTTCCCATTGAGATGATCAGCGCTTCGCGAATCACGCTCTGAAGTTCTCGAATGTTCCCTGGCCAGCGATGATTCACCAGCAGTTCCAGTGCTTCCGGAGAGATCGACTGGACCTGAGTACCGAGCTGCTGGTTGTATCGAAACATCAGGGCATGGGCGATTTCCGGAATGTCCTCTGATCTGTCCCGCAGCGGCGGAAGCGTAATCGTGACTCCCCTGAGACGATAATACAGGTCCTGCCGGAACCGCCCCTGTTCGATCATGAGGTCAAGATTCTGATTCGTCGCGGCGATGACTCGGACATCCACTTTCAGAGTCTGGTTGCCGCCAACCCGCTGGAACTGTCCGTCCTGCAGAAGTCGCAGAATCCTCGCCTGAATCGACAGAGGCATGTCTCCGACTTCATCCAGAAGAATCGTGCCACCGTGGCACTGTTCGAACTTCCCAATTCGGCGCGCATCCGCGCCGGTGAAGGCACCTCGTTCGTGTCCAAACAATTCGCTTTCGAGCAGGGTCTCCGGGATCGCCGCACAGTTGATCGCAAGAAACGGAGCCTGTGCACGTCGACTGTGCTGATAGATCGCGCGGGCGACCAGTTCCTTTCCTGTGCCGCTCTCTCCCAGAACCAAAACGTTGACATCCTGAGGAGCGATTCGTCCGATCTGCTTGCAGACGGTTTGAATGGCGGAACTGCGACCGATCAGTCGGTCCGTCCCTGCATCGTCCGGGTACGTCAGCTCAACGGCAGCCGGAGCATGCATCTGCCGACAAATCCGGCGCGCCTGGTCCACGGCGTTGGTCAGCTGGTCGAGATCAAGAGGCTTGACGAGATAGTCAAAGGCTCCCAGCTTCATGCTTTCAATTGCAGTATCAGCCGTACCATGTCCGGTAATGAAGATGACAATTGTTCGCGGGAAGCGTTGTCGAATGGCCTCGAACACCTCGAGCCCGGATTCATTGCCAAGACGCAGATCCAGCAGAACAATCTGCGGTGATTCTTCTGCCATTAATGCCAAACCGGCAGTGGCATTTGCCGCGGCAAAAACTTTCAGCGTGTCTGATTCCAGGACTCGAGCAATCGTGCTGCGAATCCCTGGCTCATCATCAATAACAAGCAGCTTTTCCATGTGGCCCCGCTGTCAGCCGCGACAGCGATCAGCCGCACGCGACAATTTCTTCTAGTCCTTCAGCACCCGCAGCCTGATCAGCGAGGGGGAGTTCAACAACGAACAGGGCCCCACTCCCGGGAAGGTTCTCTGCCCGAATGGTTCCGCCGTGTTGATGAATAATTCGCCGTGAGATCGCAAGCCCCAGGCCAGTTCCCCGAGCCTTTGTGGTTGCAAACGGCTCAAACAGCCGATGCTGAATGGATTCCGAAATTCCATTGCCGTTGTCCGCGACAGCAATACAGGCGGAGTTTAGCAAATTGTCCGGCCGAATCTCCAGCCTCAGTACGCCCCCGTCAGGCATCGCTTCGATTGCATTCTGAAGAAGATTGACAAAAACCTGGTTCAGCTGTTCGGCATCACCAAGAATCATGACCGGAGTGCTCGGAACTTCGTACTCCACATGAATCCGTGACTCCAGTCGCCGTCCTTCGATCAGGTTCAGACTGCGCCGAATGGTCTCTGTGAGATTATGACGAAGCGGCTGAAGAACGGGCTTTCGCGCGAAATCGAGCAATCCCTCGATCGTGCTTTCCATTCGTCTGACTTCATTCAGGATCAAATTCAGTTCGTTCGCCTCAATTCGCGAATCGTTATTGCCCCGCGTGGCATACTGCAGAAGCAGCTTGACCGACGTCAGCGGATTTCGAAGTTCATGCGCAACGCCTGCAGCGAGCTCGCCGATGGCTGCCAGTCTCTCTGCCTGCACAACTTCTTTTCGAGCAAGACTCAGCTCTTCCCCGGCGACGCGAAGTCTCTCAGACACACCTTCCGCAAGACGCTGCAGTTCCTCAAACGAATCTGACGAAACCGATTCAGGGGACGTCATTCGCGTCGTGACAGAGCTTGAACTTCCCAGCGCCACAGCGATTCTTTTGACCGATGACTGAAGTCGTGCCGCGAGTCTCCATCCAAGATAAAGTCCGAGCAGCGGACCGATCGTCAGCAGCAACATTCGCATCAGCAAGACCCAGGATTGTGTCCGCGAAAGATACGAAAGTGACAGGTCGATGTAGGCGGTGTTGTGCGATTTCATCAACGCGGTTTCAGCAGAAAGCCGCCTTGCCGCATCTCGACGTGCGTCAATCTGCCCATGACTGACGGAGAGCGCGGACAGTTCGGGAATGACGGCCTTCAGGCGATCCAGTGACGCTCGTTCCGGCTGGGATTCCACCTCGCGATCGAGCCGCTGGATGATGCGAGCGATTTCCGAAAGGTCTTCCGGCACCGTTGAATTGCCAACACCGGCGGCCTCATCTGTTATTGGCGCCGATGCGATCTTCCAGACCAGGGATTCCAGCCGGTAAGTGTCACAAAGTACTCCCACGTTGTGGGAAATCAGCTGGTTGTAGGCGTCATCAGACCATCGCAAATAGGCAGTCGTACCGAGACTCATTGTGGCCCACAGCGCGACCACAAGGATCGTGGGAGCCAGGACGCGAATTCGCCACCACGGCAACGGCGCTCGATTATTTGGCGAGTTGATGGTCAATGCTCGCTCCCGCTGCCTGGCACTAATACCAGCCTTTGAGTGTCACCTTGACATCACGGAGGCCGCTTTTCTTCTTTGGTGGTGCACCATCGTCAGGGCGGTCTGGAACTGGATTCGGGAGCGGAACTTCGAACCCCTGATATCTCTGGTTTCCGGAAGCCACTTTCAAAGTCACAGTGTCTCCGACTCGAAAATTGCGAAGCAGTCGGACCAGCTCTTCAAAGTCACTCAACTCTTCATCATTCAATTCAAGAATCAGGTCTCCGGCCTGGAGCCCGGCGTTCGCAGCGGACGATCCCGGCTCGACTTTGGAAATCAGAACGCCTTTTCGTTCGTCCAACAGATTATCCTGGACGACACCCAGGCAGACTCGACCACGATCCTGGACTCGAGTATCTCCGAACAGCCCCTTCAGAATCGCTGTCTGTTCCAGCGCCAACGGATTGCCATCAATCCGGTAAATCACAACTCGAGCAGGTCGAGACAGAAATGAGTCCGTTCCGAGCGGCTCAAGTCGCTTGAGCAGCTCAAACGCACGAGGATTCTCGGGCCAGTGTTCATCCACGTAGATCTTAAGAACCTGGTTTTCCGTTGGATCGATCTGAAACCGCCCAAACCTCGCGGCTCCGCCTTCCCAAAGATCTTTCGGATCGGACGGCTGGAGAGGAACCTTCAGCCGCGCCAGTTCGGCCACAGCCACTTCGACCCGGCGCATCCATTGGCGGTTCAGAACATCCCTGGCGGCTTCAGCAACATACCAGGAATTCGATGCGGCGGATTCTTCCAGCAAGTCGGCCAGTATCACCGCCTGCGATGATTCAAACGGAACCTGACGAAACTGGTGCTCCAAAACCTCAAGTACGCGACGAACAACTTCCGGGTTCTGGTGTGTTCGCACGATGTTGGCAAACGACGGAATGGTGTCGGCCGACTCCGCCATTGTCCTCAACTCGCGAATTGCTGTTTGACGAGTATCGTACTGCGGAGAGGAAAGGTCCTCGATCAGCGACTCCAGACCTGGTCCGTCCCACGCCTTCAACGTTGAACCGGTCGAGACCAGTGCGACAAGCATTAGAAGAAACGTGCGTGCCCGTTGCCGCGTCATGCGACATCGCTGATTCACAGTGAGAGTTCGCAACTTCATTGCATTGGGCCTCTGAGAGTGTGGCTCGTGTCTCCGACGCGAGCATAACCGCCACGGTGTGACGGAGCACTGCATGCACAACGCTGTCCATCCGGCTGCGGCAGCCAGGTGACAAAACACCCGGCGACTTCACCCATCTTAGACGCCCCGAGCTTGCCAGAAAACCCTGAACTTCACTCACAGAGTCCTTGCCAGGAAATATCAGGCGGCTCGGCGAATCTGGTTCTTCTGTTCCTGTCGCTGGACAAACGCTGCATAATCTTCCGGAGTGTCAATTCCGGCGGCAGAATGATTTACGACGGCCACGCCGATGGACGCGCCGCACTGGAGAGCTCGAAGCTGTTCCAGCTTCTCCAGTTGTTCAAGCGGTGATGGTGGAAGTGACGTCAGACGCAGCAGGAAGGCGCGACGATACGCATACAGACCGATGTGCAGCAGCCACGGAGAAGGTTCACCATCCCGGAAGAAGTCCTCCACCGGAACATCTCGGCTGAACGGAATTGCCGATCGACTGAAGTACAACGCTTTGCCGTGAACGTCTGTAACAACTTTCACACAGTTCGGGTTCCGGACCACATCTGCAGAAAGGATCGGCGCGGCGACCGTGGCCATTTCACAGTTCGACGACCTCAGTTCTTTCACCAGTGCGGAGACAACTTTTGGATCAAGTTCTGGTTCATCACCCTGAAGATTGACAATCGCATCGGCGTCCGGAAATGCTCGCCGAGTGACTTCAGCAATTCGGTCTGTGCCGCTGTTATGCTGTCCTGTCAGTTCGGCCCGACCGCCAAAGCTGTGGACGACGTCTACGATTTCCTGGCTATCTGTTGCCACCACGACATCGTGAAACTCAGGGCATTCGCAGGCTGTTTCCCACACGTATTGAAGCAGCGGCTTTCCAGTGACGTTCAGCAGCAGTTTGCGAGGCAAACGAGTCGATTGGAGGCGTGCTGGGATCATCCCGACGATTTTCATTACAACATCCTTGTTGAATCGAACCGTGAGTCACAGACTCAGGACGCCGAAGCAGAAACTCAGCAATGCGAGTCAATTTGAGGTCTCCTGGACCGCTTCGGAGTGCACGAAGTCTAGACCAAACGTCAGAATCCTGTCAAAATGAAGTTCTGGATACCCATCGTTTTGCGGGACGGAATCTGCCATGCGAATTTTCTTCTCTGCTGGTGAACCCAGCGGTGATCAGCACACAGCAAAGCTCATTGAAGAGCTCCGAAAGTCGTCCCCCGATTTTCAGGCGGAAGGGTTTGGCGGTCCCGCCATGCGAGACGTCGGCTGCCATCTTCTGTTTGAGCTGACTGATCTCGCGGTCATGGGTTTTCTCCGAGTCGTCCCGCTGATCGCGCAGTTTCGCGCAGTTGTGAAGCAGGCTGAGACGTACTTCGACACGAATCCGCCTGATGCGGTCGTGCTGGTCGACTTTCCGGGCTTCAACTGGTGGATCGCCCGGGCGGCAAAAAGGCGAGGTATCCCTGTTTACTATTACCTGCCTCCGCAGCTGTGGGCATGGGCGCCGTGGCGGATTCGCAAGGTGCGTAAGTTTGTGGACCACGTACTCTGTGCGCTGCCGTTTGAATATCAGTGGTACAAAGACCGTGGTGTGAAGTGTACGTGGGTGGGGCATCCGTTCTTTGACCAGGTGGCTCGGAAAAAGCTTGACCGAATTGCGAGCATAGAGGATAATATTCGCTG
>VFQT010001005.1_pt1 | contig 36969 bp, 29 predicted proteins | sample 3512381 | NCBI WGS metagenome assembly VFQT01 (sample SAMN10412376, study PRJNA504923) | tailings metagenome | isolation source: Relicate 2 Philex TSF3 active mining site | place: Philippines: Tuba, Benguet | collected 2017-08-29 | reverse complement strand
GAATTAGTGAAATAACAAAAGGTAGTGAGTTAATATGTGGAGGCCCTGGTTTTAAAGGTATGAATCCAGTAAACAAGCAGGTAAATTTGTTCAAAAATTTTGAACAATTAATTAGTTACACCGAATCTGTGTGCAAATAAAATTTAAGATACAGCAGTTCTAACTCCTGCGTATTTTCTAGTAGATTTTACAACGACATCTTTTATGGTTGCATCTACATTAAGTTGATCAATATCAGTTTCCTGTATGGTTTCATTTGAAGCAGAAGTACAAAAACGAATCGCAGTCCATACATGGTCTATAACCACTTCATCAATTTTACCAAATCCCTTGGTACATAAACAATCCCAATTGCAATCTCTATTGAGATCACTAACAATTTTTGATGTTGGTTTTGGATAGGCTACCCATAGTTTTCCTTTTTCTTTTAACGCGGGAATCACGTCTTTTAGAATAAGTGATAGCTGTTGGTAATTGAGTGCAAAAACTAATGCAAATTCAATTTTTCTGCTCTTTAAAAGAGGTGTAACATTTTTAGCGAAAGAGAGTTTAGTGAAATACTTTTCAAGCGTAGATGGTATACCTTGAATAAGTAGGTTTTTTTCATCGTTCAATTCAAGTCGTTCAAAAATGTTCACAAGCATTCGTGTTGATTTTTGTTGGGACGACAAAATTAACATTTTTTCCACAAAAATGCGAAAACATTAAAAAGAAATTAATAGGAAAGTCGACTTTATGCAGGGTTTCAAAAGAAAACTACTAACCCCTTTTAGATCTTCTTTTATCACGGTTCTTGAAAATAGGCACCTTACTTTCGCTTCCAGATAATAATCGACCGATATTTTTCTGATGGGTCAAAATTACCAGAAGTGCAACCGCAATTGCAAAAATGCGATAGGCGATATTATCAACATTAAAAACGACCAAAATAAATATCGGAAAGGCTAAACTGGCTAGAATCGAACTTAATGAAACGAACCTGGTGAGATAAAGTACTAGAAGAAATACCCCTATGCAACTCAATGCAGTCCAAGGAGATATCGCAATGATTAATCCAAACAATGTAGCAACTCCTTTCCCCCCTCTGAATTCAGCCCAAATTGGGAAAATATGCCCCAATACAGCTGCTAATCCCAATCCAATCTGAAAATTGGTTCTTTCAAATTCATTGTCGATATAATAAGGTAAAAGAAGGGCGAGCTTTACAGCAATTAAACCCTTTAACATATCCATTATCATAACAAATGTGCCCCATCTTGAACCAAGTACCCGAAAAGTATTAGTAGCACCAGCATTACCACTACCATAGTCACGTATATCGATATTGAATTGAGTGCGACTAACAATGAGGGATGTCGGTATAGATCCAATTAAATATGCCAATATGATTAAAAGAAGTTCATTCATAAGCCTTTAGCTAATAAATTATACCTAAAGTTAATGAAAAAATAACAAACGGCTTTTGAGGCAATGTTAAAAGCTAAGGTTTGAATACTATCGCTATCCAATCTCCTTCCTCCAGTTTGGTGTGATTTTTACCAAAAAGCGGACAAAAAACGGACAATATATCTTCATAATCCGTTCTTAATAAACCACTTAGCACTAAAACTCCGTTTTGTTGTGTTTTTTCCCGCAAAGCAGTTACATGTTCAATTAATATATGTTTGTTGATATTAGCCAGCATAATATCAACTTGATCTATAGTATCCAGGTTATCAGCTTTCAATATTGATATACCCACCGCTTGATTTAGCGTGATATTTTCCTTTACATTTTCAATACTCCAATCATCATTGTCTATGGCAATTACCTCATTTGCTCCCAATTGTGTAGCCAAAATAGCGAGGATACCAGTTCCTGTCCCAAAGTCCACCACTGATTTTCCAGTAAAATCAATTTCAAGCATAGCCAACATCATCATCTTTGTGGTTGGATGATGTCCAGTCCCAAAACTCATTTTGGGAGTAATTAAAATCTGGTGCTTTACATCAGAATCCGGTATATGGAAATGAGCCCTTACTTGAATTTTTCCAGGAATCAACACAGGATCAAAATTAGACTCCCAGGATGCATTCCAGTTCTTGGCTTCAATTTTCTCTTGCGCAAACGTAAGATTAAAAGTTTCAGTGAGATTAGTCAGCGCCAATAAATCAGCTTTCCCTTCATCAGCATATGCACTTAAACCATTTTCAGTTTCCTCCATACCATGAAATCCCATTTCAGGCAATAATGCCACCAAAACCTCAATTTGTTCTTTTGTCAGTTGACTGAACGTAATTCCAATGTAATTCATAAAAAAAAGCCGGTACTAGACCGGCTTGCATTTAATTTTGGTTATTGTTATTTCCATCTGCCTGATTAAAATCGGGCTTTGGAATCAAAGCCTTGCGGCTCAATTTAAATTTACCTGTCTTGTTATCTATACCCATTAATTTCACCCTTACAGTATCCCCTTCTTTCAAAATACCATCGAGGTTTTCTAGGCGCTTCCAGCTCACTTCACTAATATGAAGCAATCCTTGTTTGCCAGGCATGAACTCGACAAATGCACCATAAGGCATGATTGACTTCACCTTAGATTCATATTCTTCACCAACTTCTGGCATAGCAACAATACCTTTGATCCAGGCAACTGCCCTGTCCAATCCTTCTTTAGCAGGACTAAACACGCTCACCTCACCTTGATTACCTATTTCTTCAATATTGATAGTTGTACCAGTTTCTCTTTGGATTTCCTGAATAATTTTTCCTTGTGGGCCAATCACAGCACCAATGAATTCCTTGTCGATGAACAATTTCTGCATTCTTGGCGCATGAGGCTTCACTTCTGCTCTTGCGGCTGGCATAGCCTCATACATGGCATCAAGGATATGAAGACGTCCTTTTCTTGCCTGCTCCAAAGCTTCCATCATAGTCTCCATACTTAAACCGTCGATTTTAATATCCATTTGGATACCGCAAATGCCGTCTTTTGTTCCGGTAACTTTAAAGTCCATATCACCAAGATGATCTTCATCACCCAGAATATCTGTTAGAATAGCATACTTTCCATCACTTGGTCTTGTAATTAAACCCATCGCAACACCACTTACATGTTTTGGAATAGGAACACCAGCATCCATTAAGGCCAAAGATCCCGCACAAACCGTAGCCATGGAAGAAGAACCATTAGACTCCAGAATGTCAGAAACAACTCTCACCGTATAGGCATAATCGTTTCCAGGCATCATCTGCTTCAAAGAGCGGAGAGCAAGATTACCGTGTCCAACTTCTCTTCTACCCGGACCTCTCATTGGCTTAACTTCACCTGTTGAGAATGCTGGGAAATTATAATGTAAAATGAATTTATTGTACTCTGATTTTGCAGCACTTTCTACCAGCAACTCATCTAAAGGAGTTCCAAAGGTAATTGTTGTAAGTGATTGAGTTTCACCTCTTGTAAACAATGCAGATCCATGCGGACTAGGTAGTACATCTACCTCCATGTTTAAAGGACGTACCTGATCAAGCGCTCTTCCATCTAGCCTGATTTTATCATCCAAAATCATGTTACGTACCACATCCCATTTCAGATCCTCGTAATATTTTTTAGCCAACTTGATTTGCTCTGGAGTAGCTTCATCACCTAGAGATGCAATTACTTCTTTCTTCAATAAATCATAGGCCCCAGAACGGTCTGCCTTACTTGAAGCTGCTTTTGAAATTTCGTAGACCTTATTTGCAAAAGCATTAACCTTGTCTTGTATTGCTTCATCCGATGGCGGCTTGGGATAATCTCTTTTAGCTTGAACCCCAACTTTAGCTCTTAATTCTTCTTGAGCTGCAATTTGAATTCTAATAGCATCATGGGCTACACCTAATGCCTTGACAACATCAGCTTCAGCACATTCTTTAGATTCACCTTCAACCATCATGAGGTTCTTCATAGTTGCACCAATCATGAAGTCCATATCAGCAGCTGCCAATTCAGTTCTGCTTGGATTAACTATCATGTTGCCGTTTACTCTTGCAACCCTTACTTCAGAGATAATTTCCTTGATTGGAATATCAGATACTGCGAGTGCAGCTGAAGCAGCAAGACAAGCAAGTGAATCAGGCATAATTTCAGGATCTGAAGAAATCAGCGTCACCAATACCTGAACATCACATAAATAATCTTCAGGAAACAGAGGCCTTAAGGCGCGGTCAATGAGACGACTGATTAGAACTTCATAATCACTTAATCTTCCTTCACGCTTAAAAAATGAACCTGGAATTCTTCCAGCTGAAGCAAATTTTTCTTGATAATCCACTGAAAGCGGGAAGAAATCCTGGCCTTCACGTGGTTCTTTGTTGGCGCAAACTGTTGCCAATAAAACACAATTTCCTTGTCTAACTGTTACAGCACCGTCTGCCTGACGGGCAAGACGACCAGTCTCTATGGTTACAATTCGACCGTTACCAAGGTCGAAACTTGATTGTATGGGTTGTTGTAGCATGATATTATTTTTTGGAAGGTTCCAAAAAGCAATATTCCCAACAGCGGCTGTTGGGAATAAAACATTTCAGTAAAATTATTTTCTAAGACCGAGTTTCTCGAGCAATGCGCGATAACCAGTCAGGTTATGCTTGCTGAGGTACATGAGCAGGCGCTTACGTTGACCTACTTTTCTCATCAGTCCCCTATGGGTGCCGAAATCTTTTTTGTTCGCCTGTAAATGCTTTGAAATCTCATTGATTTCCTCGGTCAATAAAGCGATTTGTGCTTCAATTGAACCAGTGTTTTTTGCGTTGCCACCAAATTCAGCAACAATTGCAGACTTTCTTTCTTTTGTTACGCTTGACATCTCAATTTTTTTAAATTCATCTAAAGTTTACATCCAAAATTTGGCTGCAAAGGTAAGGAAAAGGAATGAAACAAACACCTTATTCCATGTATTTCAATTTGAATGCGTAAAGTGAAATAAACAAGGCACTCGAAAATCCTGAAAGAAAAGCATAGGATATTCCCAGGAAATTACTTGATCCAAAGACGATTAAAGGTGCAACAATCCCAATCAAACAACCCAATACATAAAGCCTGAACCCATTTTTTTTCAGTCGCAACATTAAAACGGCACCTATCAGGGTTAAAAGATTGGAAATCAAGGAGAAAAAACTGTTATCGCGCATATTGGAGCGGGTATTGGCAAATGAAATTTCTTCCATTGCAGCTTCAAACTGCTCTTTGCCTTTAGGATCGGCTTCCATTGCCTGACTGAAAACCATATCCCAACTTTCCAGGCTTTTATCCAGGGTCTTTGTCAATTCTTCAGGGTTTGATAAGCCCGCAACTGCTGAAAGCATCATATAAGAACTGGCAAATAAGGTTAAATAACATAAAAATGTCAGGAACTTAGGTCGCATAGGTGAAATTGGAGATGGAAGTTCAGGATTTTCCATTTTTTAAATTTTTACGAAGTTAATAAGAACAAATCATCCCCTAATTGTATTTTACATAGGTATGTCGAATGAATTGCATATTGTGACGACTGATTTACCTCGGGCATTGGACAATGTTCAGCTTTCTGATGCATTTTTCATCATAAAATCACTTTATGAAAAGCAAATTAAGGTTCACCTTCATTGCTTTGCTAATGAGGAAGAAAATACAACAGCCCATTTAAATGTTTTATGCAGCAGCATAAGTTTTTATGAACGGGATATCACTAAACTTAGTTTCAAACCAGATTTACCCTATCATGTTTCAAGCAGGTCTTCTGCTCAACTCATACATAGACTCAACCAAGATGATTTCCCGATTATTTTCATTGGGTTATCTGTTTCTTATGCATTATACAACGGAGAGCTTAAAGCAGATAGAAAAATAGCTGTTCGATTAAACAGAAATGAATCCAACTACTATACTCAACTTTCGGAAATAGTCCCTTGGAAAGGAAAGAAAATTCATTACCAGTTGGAAGCTTGGAGAATGAAGAATTATTTAAAAAATCTTATTCATAAACAGACTTTATTCTTTAATAGTTCAACAACAAATTATTCAACTTTTATCTCAAAAAAAGTCAACCAGTTTCAATTACTTCCCCTATTTACAGGCTTACCACCCCTATTTCACACATCGAGTAAAGGACATTTTTGTCTTTTCATAGGAAGGCTTTCTGATAAAGAAACTGCCTATGCAGCAAATTGGCTATTGGATCATGTGTTTCACAAGATCGAAATTCCTTTTGTAATTGCAGGTTCAAACCCTTCGACCTTTTTAGAAAATGCTGCTCACGTTAGACAACATACATGCCTTGTGGCTAATCCAAATGATAAGGAAATTCAGGAATTGATTAAAAAGGCTCAACTCATTGTAAGTCCTTCATTTATCGAAGATGGGGAAGAAAATTTATTACAGCCCTTAGCGCTTGGAAGGCATATTTTGATTAATCCTAAAAAGTCGACTGACCACACAATTCAAACGTTGTGTCATATTGCCCAGTCACCACAAGAGTTTTCAGATAAAGTAAAATTCCTTTTTGAAAAAGACTTTACAGAAGAAGAAAAATTCTCCAGACAGCAAATTCTAAACGAAAAATTCAAGGACGAAAGTGGAGTAAATACCCTAATTAACTGGCTATCGTAGCATTATCTATTACCCTCCCTGCTTCAGTCCTGATCATACGTGCAGGATACTTATTAATTACCATATAATCATGAGTAGCCATTACTATTGCTGTACCCAATTCTCTACTAATTTGAAACAAAAGATTCATGATTTCGTCTGTTGTTTCAGGATCCAGATTACCAGTAGGCTCATCAGCTAAAATTAATCTTGGTGAATTCAATAATGCTCTGGCAATATCAACTCTTTGCTGCTCCCCTCCAGACAATTCATAAGGATATTTGAATCCTTTGGTTTTTAAACCCACTTTACCCAACACCTCATCAATCTTATCTTCAATTTCTTTTTCATTTTTCCAACCTGTAGCTTTTAATACAAATTTCAGGTTATCATGAACATTTCTATCTGTAAGCAATTGAAAATCTTGGAAAACAATACCAATATTCCTTCTAAGAAAAGGGACGGTTTTCCAGGTTAAATCTTTCAGATCAAATCCAGCTACATTTGCTTTTCCGTTTTTTAGAGGCAATTCCCCGTATAGGGTTTTGAGTAAACTCGATTTACCAGTACCTGTTTTACCTACCAGATACACAAATTCACTTCTTGAAACCTTAATATTGACCTCACTCAGGATCAAAGAATCTCCCTGATAAATATTGGCATTACTAATTTCCAAAACAACCTCACTCATAGATAAAATTTGTTATTCAAAGATATGTTTATCTGCACCAATTTGAATCTCCAGACATTTGTTTTCTGCTGGTTCTACCCTTCCTATTATTTGTGCATCAACCCCATATCTCTGAGCAATCTCGATGATAGCTGGCGCAGCTGCTTGATAGGTATAAATTTCCATTCTACAGCCCATGTTAAACACCTGGAGCATTTCTCGATCATCAGCACCACTCGCTTCTTTAATCAGCTTAAACACTGGAGGAATATCAAATAGATTATCCTTAACCACCTTCATTGGTCCGGGTAAATATTTCAAACATTTGGTTTGCCCCCCTCCGCTACAATGTATCAATCCTTGAACAGCATCAAAATGATTTTCAAGAACCTCTTTGATAATAGGGGCAAAAGTCCGAGTTGGACTCAACACCAGTTTACCGGCATTAACACCTTCAAACCCTTCTACAGATACCAGATCTGTCATTTTGTGTTTTCCTACATATACAACCTCTTTGGGCAATGCAGGATCATGAGATTCAGGGAATACATCAGCATAATAAGAAGAAAACATATCATGTCTTGCACTGGTCAATCCATTGCTACCAATACCACTATTATACTCGTTTTCATATTTTGATTTACCTGCACTTGACAAGCCAATGATTACAGCACCGGGTTGTATTTTCTCATTGGTAATAAGCTTGCTTTTCGGCCATCTGGCTGTCATGGTCCCATTTACAGCAACTGTTCTCACCACATCCCCTACATCTGCAGTTTCGCCACCCAGATAGTGGACATGTACACCCATTTCAGCTAGCTTAGAGAACAACTCACTGGTGCCATCAATAATTTCTTTTAAAACCTCCCCTGGGATAAGATGCTTATTTCTATCTATGGTTGAGTTGAAAATAATATTGTCATACACCCCGATACACAGTAAATCATCCAGGTTCATCACCACTGCATCCTGGGCAATTCCTCGCCATACTGAAATATCTCCTGTCTCTTTCCAATAGAGATAAGCGAGAATACTTTTCGTACCTGCACCATCTGCATGCATCACATTGACAAAGTCATCAGCGCCAGAAAGGTAATCAGGATATACCTTGCAAAAAGCATTTGGGTAAAGCCCCTGATCTAAATTTTTTATAGCACTGTGTACTTCTTCTTTTTGTGCTGAAACGCCCCTTTTATTGTATAAACTCATGATGTATATTGGTAGCAGCAAAACTACTTTAGATGAGTGAAATGGCAAGATTTTAGATTCATTCTTATTCACAGCATGTTGATTCTTTGTTTTAAGTTATTTTTGCATCCCTTATGCAGGTACATTTTCAGTTAAGTCAATTACCCACATTTACCAATCCAGTGCTGACCATTGGCACTTTTGATGGTGTACATAGCGGTCATATGGCCATTTTAAACGAGTTAAAGCTGCAGGCAAAGGCCATAGCTGGTGAAACTATTGTAATCACCTTTCATCCACATCCAAGAAGAATTTTAAACAATGTAGATGCACCCGCATTATTAACCTCACTTGATGAAAGAATTGAACGTTTTCAATCCTTAGGCATTGACTACCTTGTTGTTGTGCCTTTTGATCCGGCTTTTTCCGAACTAAAGGCGGAAGATTACATCGAACAATTTATTGTTGCTCATTTTCATCCTAAATTGATCATTATTGGAAATGACCACCGATTTGGCAAATCGCGTTCGGGCGACTTCTCATTACTCAATAATCTGGGAGCTACATTTGGTTACCAGGTTATGGAAATTCCCGAGCAAGTATTGAATGCATCTCGTGTAAGTTCAACCAACATCAGACATGCCCTCTTGAATGGTGACATAAACTTGGCAAACCAATTGCTAACTTACCCATATCAGCTGACCGGCAAAGTAGTTGTTGGTGATAAATTAGGTAGAACCCTTGGTTTTCCTACTGCAAATCTTGCAATTAATGATAGTGATAAATTGATTCCTGCATCTGGTGTTTATGCAGTAACCGTTCAATTGAAAAAATCTGAATCTATTCGGAATTTTCATGGCATGATGAATATCGGGTACAGGCCGACTGTCAACGGTAAGGAAAGAAGAATTGAAGTACACATTTTCTCTTTTGATGAAGATATTTATAATGAAATACTTCGAGTTAGTCTGATAGCCTATACAAGAAAAGAGATGAAGTTCGCTGGCCTAGAAGCTTTAAAAGAACAACTTCATAAAGACAAAGCTGAAATTAGTGCTATGTTTTAATTAAACACCTTTTGTAATAATTTTTACAGTAAGTTCTTTCATTAATGCAGCATCATCAGCATTTACACGTCCAATTCCAATACTCATCAAATTATAATGCGAGAGAAGCAGTAAAACTTTTTCGATCTCAGAGAAACTGTATCGCTGGAGTGCCTGAACGTATTGCTTGACAAAAAACCCTTTTAATCCTAACAAAGAAGATAAGGCGAATTCATCTCTTGATGGACTGGATGCGGCGATATAAAGTTTGCTAAAAAAACTGTAAAAGGTAGGAAGAATTAACTGAATAGGCGCAGCTTTAGGATTGGATGAAAAGTAATTAATGATATTTAAGGCAGAAGGCAAATCTCTATTTATAACAGCCGATTGCAACTCAAAAATATTGAACTCCTTACTTACACCAATGTATTCCTCAATATCGTCTTCAGTAATCTGCTTTCTTCCTTTAAGATTTATCGATAGTTTTTCAACCTCATTTTCAATCCGTTGTAAATCATTCCCAATATGACCGACGAGCAGTTGTAAAGCTTTGGATTGGATTTCCAAACCTCTCGACTTAATCATGTTGCTTGTCCATTCGGGCAGTTCATTGTCATACATTTTTTTTGTTGACAAAAACTCTGTTTTACTTTTTAGGAGTTTTGCAAGTTTACTCCGACCATCAACCTTCTTCTCTTTATGAGCTATAATGAATACTGTTGATATTAAAGGCTGATTGATATATGTTTCCAGCTTATCTATATCTTTTAACTGCTGAGCTTCTTTGAGCAATACAACTTGTATATCATAAAACATGGGGTAACGCCGGCAAGTATTGATAATTTCATCAGCTTTACAATCTCTTCCATAAAATATAGACAGATTAAAAGCTTGTTGCTCTTCGGGTAAAATTTGTTCTTCCGCAAATTTGGTCAGCTTATCAATATAATAAGGCTCCTCTCCTTCTAACCAATAGACAGGCTTGTATTTTTTACTCTTCCAATCACTTATTATTTGCTCTATATTCATTGGAGACTTACTAAACTAACATACTTATTTACACAAACAAGACTATTTTAACATTTATATAATAGTGTTTGCTTTTGATTTATGTTCCTTTGTGTTGTCAAATTTATTGATAACCGATCAATTATGATCATCAATTACTAAATTATGAGTACAACTAACAAAGACAACAAATCAAACATCATTATCCTTCTTGCCATTTTGCTTGTAGGATCATGGGGATATTTCCTCTATGCAAGAAATGAGGCAAATAATGTGATTGCTGAAAAGAATGCGGATTATTCAACACTTGATTCTGCAAAAAATGCCGTACAAAACGAATATAATGCTGCGCTATTGAGATTAGATGAGTTAACGGTATCAAATGCAGGACTTGACAGTATTGTAAAAAGACGTAATACTGAAATGGATGTACTTAAGGGTAAATTTAAGTCGCTTGTTGGCAAACAAAATGCAACTGCCGCAGACTTGGCAGAAGCAAAGAAATTGGTTGAAGAACTAAATGGCAAAATTGATGACTATGTTAAAGAAATTGAGCGTCTTCAAACAGAAAATAAACAATTAACAGTCGACAAAGAAAACTTAACCACAGAAAATAAAAATCTTAATACTACGCTGGCCTCTACAGAAGCAGCAAAAAAAGATGCAGAAAACAAAGTTGATGTAGGCTCAACGCTTCATGCTTCTTCTTTTAACATAACCCCAATTAATGAAAAAAACTCAGGTAAGGAAAAATCTACTTCATCTGCTAAAAGAGCAGATAAGCTAAGGGTATCATTTAATCTTGATGAAAATAGAATTGCCACTTCTGGCCCAAAACAGCTTTTCATAATTGCAAAGGATCCAAGTGGAAAAATAATCAAAGAAGAAGCACTTGCTTCTGGTTCAATCAACACCAGACAAGATGGTCAGGTTGATTTTACTACAAAAATTGATGTCGACTACAAGCAAGGTGAAGCGAAAAATATCAGTTTTGATTTGAGACAAACTGAAAAATATTTGAAAGGAAATTATGCAGTTGTTGTTTACCAAAATGGTTTTAAAATTGGTGAAGGCATTGCTACATTAAAATAAATTTCAACACGGATATAAAAAAAGCCACCAAATTCTGGTGGCTTTTTTTATAATATTGCCCTTAACTGTGCTCTTCCTAAATTGACAATTCCTGAAGAACCTGATTTTCTACCTTCATATTGAAAGCTTAATTCAATAAAAGAATTTACTCTCTTAGTGAGATCAAGTTGCCATATATAGTTTTTATTGGGCTGGAGTCCATCCATCATAATGAAACCCAGTGTTGATGAGGGTATACCATCAAAGTCAATATCAGAATAATTTAACTTACCCGCAATTGCTATATTTGACACAATATTATATTTTCCATCAAAAAGAAAGGAAGATATTTTAGCAGTCTCGCCTCCTATATTTTTTTTGTTCTGGTAATTATAACTGAGTTGAGCCCTAAAAGTTGTCCCTTTAGTATAACTTACCCTAGGCTCTATGGCATAGGCATTTATTTCAAAATTTCGGTTAGTAAAACTAGGTGTAAGCAGTTTATTGTTATTCAATTTTCCAATCAAATCAAGACTTACTTTTCTTGCCCAATTACTTCTTATTCTCAGTGCAAGTTCATTTGAATTCCTGGTTTCTTCACCAAATGACAAGAATGCACGATTGATGTTTTGCAAATAATTTAGATCAATCCCCCATTTTTGGCTGAATTTATTGAATGAAAGAGAGTGACTTTGCAGTTGATCAAAACTCACTAAACTGGTATCTCCAAACCCAGAAGAAATTGGATTTAATGATCTGTTACCAATAGCCAGTTGTTTTTGATTTGTTTGGAGTGAGGATTGAAAATAAAGTCGCCGTAAAATAGCAGGAACTAACCCAGACTTAGATTCATCCAAAGCCATAGAAGGATTAATTACTACATTATAATTGAATTGAAGAAAATCAGTTTTTACAAAATCGTTGGTGGGCGTAAAGATTTTTAAAAACTTAGCTTGATCTCTAAATTTAGCAACTTCAAATTCATTTAACTGTTGAATTCCATCATTATTATAATCAATCCAGGTGTATTCACCTTGCCCAGCAGGTACTTCAAAAAAACTAAAATCTCTTCTGGGTTCTTGACCACTTCCAATTTCATATAAAAAATTACCTGTAATAGCATTTTTCCAGATATCAGTAAAATACTCCAGCCTACCTAAGACTCGCTCATCAGCTTTTATATTAAATCTGTTATCATACACATTTAGTTTTCGATAAGTTGCATTAACCCTTAGCTGATGGTGTTCATTAGACATCCACTCCCCATTCAGGTTGTAATTGTGACTTCTATCTGTTCTTGTAATTCCTTTGTCGATTGGCAAGGCATCTGCTCTAGTAAAATATTTTAGTCCCCATTTATTCAATCTTGATGGATCGGATTGTGTAGCCAATTGAAAAGTAGAGAATGAAAAACTTGAAGGCGTTATAGAATCATTTTGCTTAAGAGAGGAAATATTTCTTTCCACTGTATATTTCAGGCCAAACTCACGATTGTTTAGAGAAGGAACTTTTTTTAAAATATCTAAGGATGGTCTAAAAAAATAACCTGCTTTATCAGCATCTTTGAATTGAGTCAACGCCACCATATTATTCATCTTCCATCCACTCTTGTCAAATTGATGTTCCAACGTATTTCTTATACCACTGTATGATTTGTCGCGGTTATATGTACTAATCTTGTAACTCAAAGCATATTCAGCTTTTTGTTGAAGCTGCAGTTTTGCATGAAGCAACTGTTCATCAGCAGCTGGCATTACTATATCCAGTCCCCAATCTCTAGCAAACTCAACTGTCCTTAACCGTTCAACAGGTCTGAAAGTTTTACCTGCAAATTCAGCACCAATATCTGTGGATAAACCAAGTCCAGATTGCTTATTCAACAGTATTTCTTTTTTAAATCCAAGTTTACCTGCAAAGCCGTTTTCATCTTGAGCAGCTTTTTTTGAAAAAAGATTTAAATCATACTTACTAAAAGCCCAATCGGCTATAAACTTTGAATTTGAGGAAAGATCCCAATCTGCTGCAACTGTAAGCAACTGCTGTTTTTTGGGAGCAACCAGTAAAATTACTGGAGCGTATCGGCCTGTTTTTTCACCTGTTTGCAGATTAGGTATACTCCATTTATACACTTTTCCATTTGCAGCAACAGTATTATCTAAAACATAATCACCATTACCCTGTCCCACATCAACAAAACTCACATTATATAAATTTCCAGTATTGTTCTGCTCATAAACATAAATGGTATCCCTCTTGTTTGTTGTCAATGTAGTATCCACTTTTCTATATAATACCGCAGATGCAGAAAAAGTGTCTGGCATGGCCGAAGGGAAAAAAGCATTTTGTACATCATTTCCAATTCCAGCTAAAAATTGCTTTTGTTCTGAAGAAAGGGTTTGATTTATAGGAGAATTTTTGGCATCCGTATTCCCAAATAGTCCAACAGTAAGCTTGAAATGGTTATTGACAGCCACTGTATTTTTTACAAAGAACTGAGCGTTTAAATAATTCCTGTCTGCATACTCAAACTCAATCTGTATACGCTTATCCTTGGTAATCATTTGTTTTGGCATAAATGTAACTTCAGCCGTATTGTAATTGATGATATAGTCTTGGTCTTCCCCTCGCTGCATCAGCTCACCATCAATAAAGACACGCTCAGTACCTGCAAGTACAATAAAAAACAGTTCCTGATTTGCCCCTTTCAATCGATAAGGACCTTGATTGCCCTCTATACCCTGAAAAACATTACGCGTAAACTTACCTTTTGCAACAGCGCCACTGGCCAGCATTTTATTATCAACGTTTTTACCCAGCGAATTTTCAGTTTGAAATGAAACACCTTGCAGACGCTTGTAAAAATTTAAGTAATACAGATCCTGTTGACGAATATCTAAATCACCAAGAGAGAGCTTCCATTTATCTTTTGAAAATTGAATAAAAACCTGATCAAATTCATTCAAGTTTTGGGTATTACCATCAGGCTGTATAGGGATATTGTTGTCAGAAATAGCAGCATTCAGCAGAATACTGTCGCCCATATAACCACTCAACTGCAAATTCAAACTTGAATTAAAAACAGCATCCTGTCGGTTACCAAAAGCAAGAGACCTGCCTATACTCCCATTTGAATTTATTTTTCCAAAATCAAAAGGACGAAGATCTTTCTTATTACCAGTTAATCTTTTGCCATCAATTCCCATTCTGTAAAATATGGAATCAAATGACAATCTCTGAGTCGATTGAGATATTGTATATGGGAATACCCTATAAGTAACCAGATAGCTTTTTTCAGGTGGTTTCTTTAGCCAATAAAGTGTTGCATTAGCATAATCAACTCTGTAGAAATCAGCTGTTAGATCGCCAATTATTACACTATTAGGAGCAATGCTTAATGAGTCTAATTTAGAAGGGCCTGAAACAACATCAATAGTTTTCTTTCTTAACGAGGAAAGGTCCTGCGATAGGGAATCAGCAGTAAAGGCAATCATTATACAGCCAATAAGAAAGACCTTTACATATCCCACATTAGGTTATTTGAGCAGTTTCATCGCTACTGGATCCCAGTTGATGATCTTCTTTTTCTCGTAACTCAAATTACTTGCTAAAGCTGGACCAGCAGCGCGTAATCCGAATGAAGCATCTTCAACTACCATCCCGCCATTTCTAATAGCCTGAAAGAAATTTGCAAAATGGTCTACCCGATCATCGTATCCAACAGGCGCTGCAAATTTAATCTCTTCTGGCTTGAATGTTTTCCTGTCTTCAGCAGAATATTTTTCATTGTACCACTTGATGTATTCACTTTTTTGTGGCTCAGCAAAATGCAAATAGCCATCATATCCACCCAATGGTTCTGCTTTTGGAAGTTTTTGTTTTTTGAGTGTAAACCTGTTACCACCCCATTCGATTACACCTTCAGAGCCTACAATTCTTGTGCGGTTACTTCCACCAGAACCATCTGCAAAATTTACCCTAAGCATCATTTGGAAGGCAGCATGGGAATCAGTTTTCGGATAATCCATCACTGCCGCAAGTACATCTGGCACATCTCTACCATCTTTCCAGTAACTAAGTTGACCACTTGAGAAGACCCTGGTTGGTCCGTATGAATCCATAGCATGATGTACAGCCGAAATCAAGTGAATAAAAAGATCACCTGCAACACCTGTACCATAATCTTTATAGTTTCTCCATCTGAAAAATCTTGTTGGATCAAAAGGACGCTTTGGGGCATCTCCAAGGAAGGCATCCCAATCTACCGTTTGAGGATTTGCATCTAAAGGAATGGCGTATTGCCATGCACCTGTCGCGCTAAAACGATCATTAACCGCTTCTACTAAATTAATCTCTCCTATATCGCCTGCTTTAATTCGTTTTTTAGCCTCAGCCAATGTTACACTACTTACCCCTTGAGAGCCAACAATAAATACTTTACCCGTTTCTTTTTGTGTTTGAATAACAGCATGCCCTTCTTCAAGGTGCTGGACCATTGGTTTTTCGCAATAGACATGTTTTCCAGCTTTCATAGCAGCAATAGAAATATGATCATGCCAATGGTCTGGTGTTGCAATAATTACTGCATCAATATCCTTCCGTTGAAGTAATTCACGAAAATCTCTGGTGGTATACAAATCTTTACCCCACAATTCTTTTGCACGATCCAGATGACCCTGGTATAAATCACAGACACCCGCTATTTCAACGCCTGGAATCTTTAATGCGGTTTGCATATCCCCAAAACCCATAATTCCCATACCAATACCAGCAACACGGATTTTATCATTAGCTAAATGTCTTTTCTCTGGCTGCAGAACATGAATCTTTTCTTCATCCATTGCCATTGCTCCCATGGTTCCCCCTGTAAATAAAGCTGCGGTTCCTCCTAGTTGTCTTAAAAATTTTCTTCTTGTAGGTGATGACATAACAATCGTTTTAATTCGCATGATGGTTACTAAAGTTAAAACTTTGGCGACAGGATTACAAAAAAAAAGCGCCCAAATGATGGGCGCATTGAAGTTTAATTTTATATACCAGCGTATTTAACTTCCTGAAAGGCTGGCATTCAAGTATTCTTTGTTCAAACGAGCGATATTCAACACGGATATTTCCTTAGGACATTCCGCTTCACAAGCATACGTATTTGTACAACTGCCAAAACCCTCTTTATCCATTTGTGCAATCATACTCACCACACGTTGCTTACGTTCTGGTTCACCTTGCGGCAACAAGGCCAAATGAGAAACTTTTGCAGAAACAAAAAGCATAGCAGATGCATTTTTACAAGCAGCTACACAGGCTCCACAACCAATACATGCTGCAGCTGCAAAAGAATCATCAGCTTTGTCTTTATCAATGGGTATAGCATTTCCATCTACAGCATTTCCTGTATTTACTGAAATATACCCTCCAGCCTGAATGATCCGGTCAAATGCTGATCTATCTACCATCAAATCCTTGATTACAGGAAATGAATTTGCTCTGAATGGCTCAATGGTTATTACGTCACCATCTTTGAATGCACGCATGTGCAACTGACAGGTAGTAGTACCTTGCCATGGACCATGTGGACGACCATCTATTACCATAGAACACATGCCACAAATACCTTCACGGCAATCATGGTCAAATGCAATTGAATCAGCACCTTCAGCTATCAATCTTTCATTTAAAACATCAATCATTTCCAGAAATGACATTTCCGATGAAATATTGCTCACCTGATAGGTTTCAAAAGCACCTTCTGAATTCCTGTTCTTTTGGCGCCACACTTTAAGTGTGAGATTCATTGAGTAATGCTGCATAAAATGAGGTTATCTTTTAATGAATTATTTATAGCTACGCTGACTAGGTTTAACAATCTCATAGTTTAGAGGGTCTTTGTGCAACTCCCAACTATCCCCCTTATTTTCCCAAGCCGCTACATACATATAGTTTTCATCATCACGCAAGGCTTCTCCATCCGGAGTTTGGTACTCTTCACGGAAATGTCCACCACAACTTTCATTTCGCTCCAAAGCATCAAGACACATTAACTCACCTAGCTCTATGAAATCAGCAACGCGACCAGCCTTATCCAATTCAGGGTTCATGGCATTGATTTCACCAGGAATTCTCACATCAGACCAGAATTCTTGTTTCAAAGCCCTAACTTCTTGAATTGCTTGCTTGAGCCCTTCAGCATTTCTTGCCATGCCACACTTATCCCAAATGATTTTACCAAGTCGCTTATGGAAACTTTCAACAGTTTGCTTTCCATTGATAGACATTAACTTATTGATTCTATCTGAAGCTTTTCTTTCGGCTTCAACAAAGGCTGGATGATCTGTTGGAATAGACGATGTTCTGATATCATCAGCCAGGTAATTACCCAAAGTATATGGTATTACAAAATAACCATCAGCCAGTCCCTGCATCAAAGCTGATGCACCCAATCTGTTTGCACCGTGATCACTAAAGTTAGCTTCCCCAAGTGCATATAACCCATCAATGGTTGTTTTTAATTCATAATCAACCCATAAGCCGCCCATGGTATAGTGAACTGCAGGATAAATGCGCATTGGTACTTCATATGGATCTTCACCAGTAATTTTTTCATACATCGCGAAGAGGTTGCCATATTTCTCTTTGACAACTTCCTTACCTAAGGCGGTAATTACATCTGCCGAAACATTACCTAAATTTTTCTTGCTTACTTCCGCCTTACCATAACGTTGGATGGCTGCTGCATAATCCAGGTAAACAGCCTGTTTGGACGAACCTACACCATAACCTGCATCACATCTTTCTTTTGCAGCTCTTGATGCCACGTCCCTAGGTACAAGGTTTCCGAAAGCTGGATATCTTCTTTCTAAATAATAATCACGCTCATTCTCTGGAATGTCATTTGGCTTTCTGGTGTCTCCCTGTTTTGCAGGTACCCAAATTCGACCATCATTTCTGAGTGATTCAGACATCAAAGTCAATTTGGATTGATGATCGCCAGACACTGGAATACAGGTTGGGTGAATTTGTGTGAAACAAGGATTAGCAAAATAAGCACCACTCTTGTGTGCTTTCCATGCTGCAGTTACATTTGAACCCATGGCGTTGGTTGATAGGTAAAATACATTACCATAACCACCAGTGCACAAAAGAACTGCATGACCAAAATGTCTTTCTAACTCACCTGTAACCAGGTTACGAGCAATTATTCCCCTGGCTTTGCCATCGATAATAACAAGCTCAACCATTTCATGACGAGCAAACATTTCAACAGTACCCAATGCAACCTGACGTTCCAATGCTTGGTATGCACCGATAAGCAATTGTTGTCCAGTTTGACCTGCAGCATAAAAAGTGCGCTGAACCTGAGTACCACCAAATGACCTGTTACTCAATAACCCACCGTATTCACGTGCAAATGGTACACCCTGAGCCACACATTGATCAATAATATTTGTACTCACTTCGGCTAAGCGATGAACGTTTGCTTCACGTGCTCTATAGTCTCCCCCTTTGATGGTATCATAAAACAATCTGTAAACGGAGTCACCATCATTTTGATAATTCTTTGCTGCATTGATACCACCTTGAGCCGCAATAGAGTGAGCCCTTCTTGGTGAATCTTGAAAGCAAAACGCCTTTACTTTATACCCCATTTCACCCAGGCTGGCTGCAGCAGAGGAACCTGCTAAACCTGTTCCAACAACAATAATTTCTAATTTTCTTTTGTTAGCAGGGTTTACAAGCTTCACTGAACCTTTGTATTTAGTCCATTTTTCTTCTAATGGCCCTGAAGGAATTTTTGAATCAAGCATAGCTGTTGATTTATAGAATAAGTTAGAATAACAAGGTTAAAGCTCCGGAATTAAGTTCCCATCCGAAATACATGAAAATTGGCATCAATGCAAAAATCAATGGAATGATAATTGAAAAGGCTATTCCAATAGATTTAATCATTGGGAAATAGTTCTTGCTGGTCCACCCCAATGTTTGTGCAGCACTTTGCACACCGTGTAAAAGGTGCCATGCCAAAGAAAAACAACCTAATACATACACAATAACAACAATAGGTTCTGCAAAAATATTTTTCATTTCCAAATAAAGGTTATGGTAAGATTGACCATCATATTCTACCTCAGTCAATCCACCAAATCTAGAAGGAACCCAGAAATGAGCAAGATGGATTATTAAAAACAAGAGGATCAAAGTACCTAAAATCGCCATTGATCTTGAATACCATTTAGAAGTTTTGTTTCCAGCCGTAACTGCGTAACGTGATTTTCTTTTTGACCTGTTTTGCAATTCAAGTTTATACCCTTGTACAATGTGGAGTATAAACCCTGCAAACAATCCTACTTCTGTAATTCTGATTAAAAGATTGGTCCCCATGAAATGGGCAGCACGATTAAAGTTTTCTTCTCCATTGGCAAAGAATACATTCGCATTAACATAACAATGGACAACCAGGAAAACAACGAGAAAAATACCAGTAAGTGCCATTACTATTTTCTTACCGATAGAAGAGCTAAACAATTGACTCCAGTTCATAATTGAAATTTTCTCAAATTAGAATTGGCGCAAATTTACGACAGAAAGCTGTAATTCAATAAAATATAAAAGTAAAAAAGATTAGTATTTGTTCAATCTTTTTAGCTGTAGATTGTCGATTTTCGTAAACAGATTCATAGGGGTGTACGGTCTCCAATCAGGAAAGTCAATTAATTGAATAAAACGGTCAATTCCAGCTCGTTTAAAATCATACAATGATTGTTCTGCAAGACTTAAAATAACAACCCATCCACCTTCTTCTTCAACATCTTCATACCATTCCTCATAGTAACAATCGTCGCTGCTGTGGAAATTCATAACATTTTCACCTATCAGGATGTATTTGTAAATACCATGTGCTATCATATGATCAATGATATCTCTTTTTAAAGTCATGATATCATTCTCGATAGCATCGTTCCATTCACCTATCATCTCAATAATAGCGAAACCGTTTTCGTAATCGGCAAACAAAATTTTTATATACAGCGTGGATGAACCAAAATCATCCCACTGAGGATGGATGTAGAAATTGTATACCGTTTGACTATACTCAAACTCAGAATAGGTTCTTCCGGAAAAAGGTGATTTAGGATCTTCTTCTGCAATGTACAGGTGCCGCCAATTAAAATATGGTTCTATTTCATGCACAGTATCTTAATTTTCTTTTTCTAATGCCAATTTAACTGACCCATATTTTAACAACAATGATTTTGATTCTTCGTAGGACAATTCAGACCTACTTAGCATAATCATTTTTGTGCCTCTGTCGAGCAACTTATCATTTGTGAGTTGCATGTGTACCATTTTATTGTCTTCCACCCTTCCTAATTGTATCATCACTGCTGTAGATATCATATTCAATACCAGTTTTTGAGCAGTGCCACTTTTCATTCTCGTACTACCTGTTACAAATTCAGGTCCAACCACTACTTCTAAGGGATAGTCCGCCTGTTCAGATAATGGAGAATGAGGATTACAGGAAATAGAACCTGTAACAATACCATTTTCTCTGCATGCTTTTAATCCCCCAATCACATATGGGGTTGTACCACTGGCTGCGACACCAATTACAACATCTTTTCGGTTAATTTGATATTCAGCTAAATCTTTCCATGCCTGTTCTGTATCATCTTCTGCAAACTCAACTGCTTTAAACATAGCATCATTACCCCCTGCAATTAAACCAATAACTAAACCATGCGGAACACCATAAGTTGGTGGACACTCTGAAGCATCAACAACAGCAAGTCGACCACTGGTTCCTGCACCTATATAAAATAACCGACCACCTGATAACAGTTTATCTACAATTGCTTCAACTAAACTACTTATTGCAGGTATTTGACTCGCTACTGCTAAATGCACTTTTGCATCTTCAGTATTGATGTTGGTCAATAGCTCAGTAACAGTCATTTTATCGAGATGCCTGTAGGTTGAATCGGATTCAGTTATTTTTTGAAATGTCGACATACTTTACTTTCTATGATACGAAGCAATTCCCATCATGGGCTGCTTCAAAATCTTACCAATTGAAAATCCATAATCAGCACAAAGTTCAACAATTTTATCCTTGAAATGGTAGGCTATCCCACCCACAAAATGAAATTTAAGTTTTGATTTTTGAGCATAAGATTGGAGATGCTGGTCAAAGAAATCTCTCAATCCATCTTCAATAATATTTTCAATCATATAATGACCTCGATGCAATGAAAGAAATTGAGTAAACCCTGCTATATATCTATTGGGAAACTGCTCTTTATATACCTTATGCAAAATTTCTTCCGTTGTAGTTGAATAAGTCTTTAAAAATGATTGCATAAGCGTTTCATCAAAAATGCCATATAAAAAATGCTGCAACACTTTTTTACCTAAATAGGCACCACTCCCCTCATCGCCCAAAACATATCCTAAACCAGGTGAATTTGATATCATTTTTTTCCCATTATAATAACAGGAATTAGAGCCAGTACCTAAAATACAGACAATTCCAGCATCATTTCCACAGGTTGCTACAGCGGCTCCCATTAAATCATGAGTTACTTTTATTTTGGCTTTAGGGTAAAGCGCTTTTAGTGCTTGCTGAACAAACAAAGCTTTTTCTTTTGTTTTACAACCTGTGCCATAATAATAGATTTCATCGACTTTTAATCTTAATACTGATTTTGGAAATTCTTTAGCTAATAACTGTTGAATTTCATTGGCTGTCATATAATAGGGACTAATCCCAGCAGTAAAAAAAGACTTCTTAGATGATCCATACAGAACACGCCATTCTGTTTTTGTACCACCTCCATCAGCTATAAGTTTAATCTTATTCATATGTCAGCTTTATTCAGCAACTTTGCATTATCTATATTCAAACAAACATGAACAATAACAAATTAAATACAGCGATTCCATTTTTATTTTCCATTGCTGTTGTTTTGGGTATGCTTATCGGTTATAAGTTACGCGGCAACATGCCCAATGCTTCAGGAATAACAAATTCCACTAAACCCAATTCACTTCAAGAAGTACTTCAACTTGTTCAACAAAGATACGTGGATAAAATAGACATTGACTCTACTTCTACAGAAGCAATAAACGATTTACTAAAAACACTTGATCCGCATTCCATATACATCCCGATTGAAGAAATGATGGAAGTGAATGAAGATATGGAGGGGCAGTTTTATGGTGTTGGTATTGAGTTCAATGTATTTAATGATACGGTTCATGTATTGGCAGTTGTAAAAGATGGTCCAGCCGAAAAAGCAGGCATTGAAGTTGGTGATAAAATTTTACACGTCAATGATAGTACAGCAACTGGAAAACAAATTTCGAGTGAACGATTCAAGAAATGGGTAAAAGGTCCGCTTGGGACAGTAGTCAACTTGAAATTGCTCAGAAATGAACAGCAGTTAGAAAAGAAATTAACGCGAGGCAGTATACCACTGACTTCAGTAGATGCAGCTTACCTTACTCAAAACAAAATTGGATATATCCGCCTGAATAGATTTTCTAGTAATACATACAAAGAATTCATGGATGCTATGCAAAAACTAAAGGAAGAAGGCATGGAATCCTTAATACTAGATTTGAGAGATAATGGCGGAGGAATCCTTGAAGAGTCGGTCGATATTTTAGATGAATTCATCGGTGGTGATCAATTGCTGGTTTACACTTTAGGAAATAACCATCCTAAAAAGGAATACAAAGCCAAAAGAAGAGGAATATTTGAAACTGGCAAAATGACTGTACTGATTAATGAGGGCTCTGCTTCTGCAAGTGAAATCATTGCTGGTGCACTTCAGGATTTGAAAAGAGCCACCATCATTGGCAGAAGAAGTTTTGGCAAGGGCCTTGTCCAAGAACAATATACATTATCAGACGGCTCCGCTCTTAGATTAACAACTGCCAGATACTATACTCCACTTGGAAGAAGTATTCAAAAACCATATGATAAAGATCACTTTAAATACCAGATGGAAATTGTTAACCGAATGCACCATTCCGGTAAAGACAGTAGTAGAGGTGGAATTAATCCAGATCAAACGGTAGCAATTGATGCAATCTGGTTGGATACCAGCCTAAATAAGTTGTACGAAAAAAACACCATCGGCAACTTTTCTTACAGGTATTATATTGCTCATAAATCAGCAATAAGCAACTTTAAAAACATGTATGATTTTGAAGCAAGTTTTAATCCAGACAATTCAATCATTAAAGAACTTGAACAATTTGCAGCTGCCAACCAAATTTCACTTAAAATAAACAACAATGCAGCTCTTGCTTTTACAAAGCAAAGAATAAAAGCTTTAATAGCAAGAATAGCCTATGGTGAAACAGGGTATTTCTATGTATTGAATAAAAATGAAGGGATATTTAATGCAGCAACTGCAGCGCTGATCAAGTAACTATTTACTAATGATATAAATCAGTGAACTGCACTTTTCAACATTTATGTATGCTTTTACATTAGCATACAGACCGATCATAAAGGCCCTTAAGTAATTAATTTTACCGTATTTGTATTTCTCACTTAACATAGCGACATAAAAAGAATCAAACCACATCCCCTTTTTTTTAATTATTTGAAGACCGTGACGTAACATAAGCTGGTTCATTGCAAATGGACTAAAATGATACAAGTGTCGCGGTACATCATAGGCAGCCCAACTAGAACCATAATGTTGTGCATCGTAAGACGTGTAATTGGGCACAGCAATAAATAATTTACCATTAGGAGCAAGTAAATGCTTTAATTGTTCAACAACTTGATGAAGGTCATGTACATGTTCTAATACATGCCACATGGTTATTACGTCGAATGAAGATTGGGGCAAATCAGTTAAATCCGCAGGTCTTCCAATTTTTATTTTATTTAATTGTTCTGCTTTTTGTCTGGCACCTTCGTCAGGTTCAATTCCTTGAATTTCCCAGCCATGCAACTTCATTTCATGCAAAAAAGAACCTGTACCACAACCATAATCAAGAATTGTACCCTTTCTTTGAAGAAAATATTGATTAATCAATTTACGTTTTCCTGCCAGTGTTTTTTTTCTGACCAATTGATATAAGTTTTCGATTAATCCTTTTTTGCTATCCGTATGTGAAATATAGACATCAGAAGCATAATATTTACCAATTTCAGCTTGACCAGGAGCGTCTGCTGTAAATAAAAACTCACAGGAATTACATTTACACAACAAGAAAACCTCTTGAGAAATTGAATGATCTTTTATCTGGCCACAATTATCAACTATAGACTGGCCACAAATGGGACAAGCATGAGGAACTTCCATTTCAATCTTTTATAAACGCTTGTATGTGCTTGGAGCTGATTTAAATTGAATTTTATTCAACCTTCCATCTAACAATGAAAAGCTTCCACTACTATAACGAACGAAAAGCGCTACAACTATGATGCAGAGTAAAATCAATGCCCCTTTTTTCCATTGATTGTTTCTCGCGGAATTTCTTTGTTCTTCAAAGAAATTTTCCATCTCTACAGTCGAACGTTGTTCTTCACCAACACGCATTTCATATACGGCATCCTGCCTGATTACATGTTGATAATGAAGAGATTTGTATAAGGAGACATGAGTAACCTTAGGCTGAAACTGAATTTCACCTTGCTCATCTACAAAAAAAGAGCCAACGCCCATCCATTCTAATTTTTTATCCTGGTAGAGACGCTGATGAAGTTCTTCACCCAGTAATACCAACTCATCCTTAACTTGGCTTTCAGGTACCCCAATATGTTTTGACAAGTAATGGTATTGCTTTTCGTCAATCAGTTTATCTCCTGGAGCAAAGTCAACAGCTGTTGACCCAGGCCTCAATTCCTTCATCACAAAATCATTGACGGTATTCGACTTAGCATGAAACAAATAACCTATACCGGGTATAGCAACCTCTCCAGTCTGAGAAAAATAGCGGTACAATAATGATGACAGGTGATTGGATTGCATGTATTTATTGTGCTGTTTGAACAAAATTAAACTTTATTCCAAGTAAAAAATTAAATCCAAATGATTGGTAGCCATTCCATCTCTGGTACTTGGAATTGGCAATATTATTTAAATCAGTCCACATCGCCCACTTTTTGTTCAACTTATATTCCACAGCAAGTCCTAAATCAAAAATTCCTTTTGTCCTGAAAGGCGTTTTTCCTGCTTCAAAAGCCATATTACCCCCAAAAAGTTGACCAATCAACTTGGTAGATATAGTTTTTGTTGGCTTCCAGGATAAGTCCATGCTTAATGCAATTGGTAAAACTCCAAATGGATACTCTTGAGAAACTTGTGATTGAAAAGTGTATGCGCTTAATGCACCTTGAAATGAAAACTTATCACTAAAAATATACCCCAAACTAGTTTCTATAAAAAAAGTATTCGCTTTTTCTTCATTTAACAAACTAAAGTCTTTTCCACTTGTAAAATCTAGACTGTTGGCAGCATTGACGAATAAGGGTAAATTCTTAAACCTAACCAAGCCTAATTTTGCTTGCAGCGCAAGTCCTTTTGCATTCAACCAATCAAAGCCAGCATAATAATTAGTTTGCTGAAATACAGTCAATTCTGTTGGTGTAAGTAAAAATGGATTTATCTCATATAATTTGTGCAATGAGTTTGTGTTAAATAAATTTGAAATTCCAGCCAATAAGCGAACATCTGAACCTTCTTTAAAAGTGTAAACAAGTTTTGCATGAGGTGCTACAAAGAATTTTCCATTATTCAATACTGGAATAATTCCACCACTTGCAAATAAGCCATTAATTAGGTAATCAATTTTTAAGGGGAGTTTTACAAGCGCTAATGATTGCTTTAACAAAGATTCATCACTTAGATGCACATAGTCTACTTCTAAACCAGCGTTTAATCTAACATCATTATCTACAACATAAGTAACTGGAATAGCAACTTGTAGATTTGCTTCTTTTGCCCCACGTCTGGTAGTTAAATAATCAACATCTAAAGTTGGCTTTATGTAGAATGATGCATATTTACCTGCCACTAAATCATAACCTAAACCAACATGATAATTATTATATTTCTGTTTTAAAGAATCACTACTGAAATTAAATTTTGATGTATCGTACCCGTAATTACGGTAAGCATCACCACTGTAAGCTAAATCAAATACAAAAGATTGGTTGTCGGCTATCTGCTGTTTAAACAAACCAGTAATACTTGAATTTGCATATTGTTGATTAGGTAATTTCCCTTTTGATGAAATATGGTCAACTCCCAATACAACTAGACTATTATTAACCTTACGCTGATAACTGGCAGATACGAAAGGCGTGTTTAAATTACCACCACCAATTTTAGCATACATGTTGCTTCTGTCTATTATTGGATCTGATATTTGATAAGCCAATGGCTTTAATGAAAAAGGAGACAAGGGAGTTTTGAATGACACTGGATCAAAATCATAGCTAAAACGAAATGTATTGGTATCCTTTAAGGGAATTTCAGGAAAAAATTCAAGCTTACTTGTTTTTACAATACTTGGCTTAAATCTTGATGTTATGCTAATTTCATCAAGCTTATTTTTTTTTGTTTGAGCATGAATTGGATGTCCTACTAGTAAAGAAAACAGGATGATGATTGAATATGCAACTATCAGCCATGCTAATTTCCGAAGATTATATTTAAATTGTAAACTCAATTTCATTTATCAGTTTTTTCTGCATTTTCAACAGCTTGTAGCAAATTTTCAGCTTCTGATTTTAGATCGGGAGTGATTACATTATCAATAATACTTTTTAAAGTTGCCTTTGCATTAAAGAAATCTTTTTGTTGTAAGAAAATTTTTCCTAAAAGTATATAGGACTTCGTTATCCAGTACTCATTTGAACCTGAAGATTCAATAGATTTAGTAGCCAATGTTTCACCTTCAATCAGATTTCCTTGTTCAACTGCATTCCATGCCAGTTGATACCTTGCTTCTGCGGCCAGACCAGATTGATTGCCATTTACAACTGTCTGAAAATTTGTTGAAGATTTTACAAACTCATTGTTGGATTGTGCAAAATAACCAAGAATAATTGCAGAATAAGAGATATCGTCTGGTGTGGCTTTTGTATTCGCTGCAAGTCGTTCAGCCGATCTTATACCAGACAACCATTGCTTTAAAAAATACCTTGACCGAACTTCGCCACGCAAGGCCTCAAGAGCTACTTCTTCTTTTGTTGCACTATTAGAAAGTTGTTGAAATAGTGCAACAGCTTTAACATAATCCTTTAATTCAAAAAAATAAATTTTTGCTGCCTGACGTAAAGCTTTTTCTTGATATCGACTAGCCCCCCGTTCTGATAAACTGGCATAAGTATTTGCTGCATTTGTCCAATCTTTCTCATCAACATAAATTTCAGCGAGTAAGTGTTGTACTTCAATAGCAAATAATCCACTTGGAAATTCAGCCAGGTATTGATTCATTGCTTTTCTGGCCAATGGCAAATCAGCACCAGCAACGGCAGTTTGTATAACCTGATAGCGTAATGAATCTTTTTGTAAGGTTGTCAATGATTTACCACTTCCTTGTAAAAAAGTTTCATATTCCTCTAAATTCCCTTTTTCTAGAAACAAAACCTTTGCACTTTCAAGTGCCTCTGCAGCTTGTTGTGTACTTGGGTAGGATGAAATTAAAGCCTTGTAGCGATCAATGGCAAGTTGTGTTTGGTTAGTATTAAAATATGCAATACCCAATTTCAACATAGCATCTGGTATCATTTCATCATTTTTATCAACCAACTGAGGGATTCTTTGTAAATAGGAAATAGCAGATTCAAATTGCTCTTCAGAAAGATAAGTGTCGGCTAACTCCATAAATATCAAAGGTCGATAATCTGAACTTGGGAATTTTTTCTCAGCCTCTTTTAACAAGAGGATTTTCCCTTGTGGAGACTTAATTCCTTCAATTAAGGACAATTGAAATAAGGCGTAGTCAGCACCTTCTCCTCCTTGTTTATAAATGGTGGAATATAGTGACTTTGCTTTATCAATGCTTTTTAACATGAAATAGCAATCAGCAATTAAAACCTGTACTTCTCCCTTAACTTCATTGCTAATCTGCGAATTAGAATTTTTAACTCTTTCAAAATAGGAAAGCGCTTTTTTGTAATCTTCTTTTTCAAAATAAGCATATCCCAGACTATATAAAGCATTTGCCTCGTTTGCTTCGCCCAATGGTATGGATACAGTACTGAGATAAGTTGAGAAAAAATTGATGGCCTGATCGTATTGTTCAGTCCTATATGCGAGTTCCCCTCTCCAAAATAATGCTGGTCCGCCATAGCTTCTCTCTTTTTGCTGTAAGGCACTTGCCATCATAGCATCAGCTTCTTTGTAATCAAGGTCATTAATTAACTCCATCCCTCTACCAAAATAGACCCTTGCCTTAACACTTGGGTCAGTAATTATCGTGGAGTTAGAAGCATTTAAAAAATTAATTGCTTTCTTAAAATTATTGGTCTTGGCATAATGTGTAAACATGATATCATTTGCTTCAGCAAAGAACCTGGTTGATGGGTAGTTATTCAAAAAAGATGCTAAACTATTCATAGCCATGTCTTCAAACCCAAGTTCAAATGACAATTTTGCATAATAAAATTGCGCCACCTCTTTTTTAGGCTCAGGGATTTTTCCAGAAATACAGTAGGCAAAAGAGTTTCTGGCATTCGCTTTTTGATTAACCCCTAAATATGACTGAGCCAATACATACATAGCATTAAGACCTATTGAATCTGTTTGACTTGAAAGTGGATTTAATAGTTGAATGGCATTATTGTATTTAGCCAATTGAAAATAGCCTGTACCAAGCTCGAATTTTTGCACATTGGTTAACCCGATACCTTTAGCAACCAATTGCTCATAGGCATTAACAGCTTTAGTAGTATTTCCTGTGTTAAAATACATCGAACCTATCAATTGAAACATTTCTGTTTGATGAGCCTTATCATTACCTTTTAGGTATTCTTCTCCAAACTTGATTGCAGCATTGGTATTTCCTAATTCATGATTTATAAATGACAAATAAAAAGGAACCGTATTTTTATATTTTGGAGACTCTTTGATTGAATTAAATAAATTAAGCGCTTCTCTGTACTTTCTCTCTGAAAAAGAAATAAATCCAAGATAATATCCTACATCGTCCTTATAAACAGAAGTGTTTAGTTGAAAAAGGCTTTTGAAATAGGGACTTGCATTATCAAATTTTTTTTGAGAAAAATAAGCTACGCCTTTTTGAAATTGAACTTTTTCAGCCTGTTCGTTAGACATAAACAAATCATCGGTTAGTTCAAGATAAGTTAGCGCGTCATCGAATCTTGCTAAATTAAAGTAGTATTGAGACAAATGATAGGCCAGTAATGATGATCTTGATTTTGAGGAGGATTTTTTTAAAAAAGCAACTGCCTCTTGGGATGAGGCAAAACTTCCCTGGTTTAGTCCACATACTACTTGCATATATTGCAAATTCTCTATATCCCCTTCAGAAAGAATTCCATTTATGGCTGGAAGCGTCAACAATTGATCTATTTCAGCTTTAGCCAATTCAAATTGACGGTTTTCAAAAAGCAAATTAACTTTTTCAAGATTTAATTTTCTCTTAGAGACAGCAAGTGTACCCTGACTATTACCTTCAATAGCAAAGCAGATAAACAATAAAAAAGTGGACAAAAATGCTACAATCGGCCTGACCGTCATTTCAGCAAAATTTAACAATCAAAAATAACTCCTAAATGAGGAGAATAGAACATTATTGTACCTTTGAGAAGTAACATTTAACTAACATTTAGAATATAGCTTAACTAGACCATCAATGAAGAAACTACTGAGCATCCATTACAATACAATTGCCTTTAATACATCTATGTTATTGCTAAGATTAAGTCTTGGCCTTCTCATGATGTCACATGGCTATAATAAGCTGGTCCATTTCAATGAACGTAAAGCTGCATTTTATAACTTTTTGGGAATGGGCTCTACTCTTTCCCTTACACTTTCAATTTTTGCTGAATTCTTTTGTGCATTATTCATCACAATAGGATTATTTACAAGACTTGTATCTATTCCTTTGGTCATCAATATGTCCATAGCCTTATTTAGTGTACATAAAATGGACTTTTTTGATACAGGAGAGAAAGCGACATTGTTCCTTGCTGGATTCTTAACGCTGTTGTTCTGTGGTCCTGGTAGAGTTAGTGTTGATGGAATTGCAAGTAAATAAAAAATTATCATGTTTTCATTTGACACACAAGTTCGTGTTAGGTATGCTGACACAGATCAGATGCAAGTAGTTTATCATGCCAAATACATTGAATATTTTGAAGTGGGAAGAACAGACGCCATGCGTTCTTTGGGAATCACTTATAAAGATGTAGAACAAGCGGGCGTAATTATGCCAGTAGTAAATGTGGATTGCAAGTTCATAAAACCTGCGCTATATGATGATTTACTCACCATCCGTACATCTTTACATCAACTGCCAAAAGATCATAAAATAGAGTTCCATCAAGAAGTATACAACGAGAAAAACCAACTTCTTTGCAAAGGGAAAGTTTCGCTTTATTTCATGGAAAAGATAACTTTCCAAAAAACCGGAATGCCAACTATGTTAGTCGCGAAACTTGAACCATTTTTCAATTAACCATCATGAGTCTTAAAACAGTTTCTATAATTACGATCGGAGATGAATTGTTAATTGGACAAACTATAGACACGAACAGTGCATGGATGGCGCAAGCGCTGAACAAAGCCGGTTTCTCCATAAACAGAAGAGTTGCAATTGGTGATCAATGGGATCAAATTTGGACTGCTCTTAAAGAAGAGGAAGAAAAGAATGATATTATTTTAATTACTGGTGGCCTGGGTCCTACTTCAGATGATATCACTAAACCCCTTTTATGTGAATATTTTGGTGGCAAGCTGGTAGTAGATGAGCTAGCCAAGGAAAATGTTATAGAAATCTTTACAAAAAAACTAAACAGGCCATTACTTGAAAGAAATTTAAAACAAGCCGAAGTACCTGATGTATGTAGGGTTATTCAAAACAAAAGAGGAACTGCTCCGGGAATGTGGTTTGACAAAGAAGGAAAAATAATTGTGAGTATGCCAGGTGTACCTTTTGAGATGAAAGGAATGATGGAAGAGGATGTAATTCCCGAATTAATTAAGAGATTTAACGTTGCTCCTGTTGAACACCGCACGTTATTAACTGCGGGTATTGGGGAATCTTTTCTGGCTGAATTACTCATCAATTTTGAAGCTTCATTGTCAAATGGCATCAAACTTGCTTATTTGCCTAACTACGGCATGGTTAGGCTGCGTTTAAGCTCAACTTCTTTGTTGGAAAAAAATAATATACTTGATAATCTTTTTGATGAGCTAAAAAAGTTGGTCAAAGACTATTTGGTTGTTGATAAAGACATTACACTTCAAGAAGCGATTGCTGAAAATTTAAAAGCAAGACAAAAAACTTTAGCATTAGCTGAAAGTTGCACAGGGGGATATATATCACACCTTATAACTTTATTACCAGGAAGCAGTTCATTTTTTCTTGGTGGAGTGGTGAGCTACTCCAATGATGTAAAGTCTGGAATATTAGGTGTACCTCAAACTATTTTAGAAGAATTTGGAGCAGTTAGTATTGAAACTGCAAAAAAAATGGCAGAGGGAGCAAGGGAAAAAACAGGAGCAGACTATGGCCTAGCAGTTACTGGAATCATGGGTCCTACCGGTGACACCCCAACCAAACCTATTGGTTTCGTTTGTGCTGCATTTAGTAGCGCTTCTACAACAGAAGCAACAACCTTTCAATTTCGGTTTGATAGAAAAAGAAATATAGAATTAACTGCTGCTTTTGCCCTTAATTTTTTGAGGAAAAGTATTGGATAAGTTATTCTGCTTTAAAGCAGAATTGACTCCTTTTTAGGCTAATTTTACATACGGATTTTGGAAACTTAACTGGTAAAATGGCCCTTGTCAATATATTAATGCCCAAGCTCGGTGAGAGCATCATGGAAGCTACTGTTTTGCGTTGGCACAAACAGGTTGGGGATTTCGTAAAACTTGATGAAACTTTGTTGGACATTGCTACTGATAAGGTAGACAGTGAAGTTCCTTCAACAGTGGAAGGCATCTTAGAGGAAGTTCTGTGCAAGGAAAATGATATCATTCCAATTGGATCAGTTATTGCAAGGATCAAAACCAATGCACCAGAACAAGTTGTTCTACCACAAACGCCCATCCAATCACAACCTGTAGCTCAATCAAATGCAAATGTTACAGAGGAAGTTGAAAACATTGTACCTTATCAACCCTCATCATTCTCTGTTCCTGATAAAGGCGACAACTCTAAATTTTTCTCTCCATTGGTGATGAATATCGCCTCCAGAGAAGGAATTCCCTTCCAGGAATTGGAAAAAATTCCTGGAACTGGTAATGAAGGTAGAGTCACCAAAAAAGATATACTTCAATATCTAGAAAATCGTCAATTTTCCAAAATACAAGCTCCTGTTGAACACCAACCCCAACCGCCCGTATTTAAACCCAGTCCTGAGCCTATTTTCCAAGCTCCTCAACAAAGCCAGCCTGTTGCTCAATCATATCACCAACCTTCCCAATCTATACCCACACCTCCTCAACCACCAGTCAACATTACTGGTAATGTAGAGATAATTGAGATGGATAGAATGAGAAAGCTGATTTCTGATCACATGACCAGAAGTAAAGCTACTAGCGCACACGTTACAAGCTTTTCAGAAGCCGATGTAACCAATCTGGTTGTATGGAGAAATAAAATCAAAAATGAATTTGAAAAAAGGGAAGGTGAAAAAATAACCCTTACACCAATATTCATCGAAGCCATCACCAAATGTCTTAAAAAGTTCCCACTGCTGAATGCAAGTGTTGTAGGCGATACAATTGTTGTAAAAAAAGACATAAATATTGGTATGGCGACAGCCTTGCCTAATGGGAATTTGATTGTTCCTGTTATTAAAGGTGCAGATCAATTTAATATCACGGGTTTAGCCAAGCAAGTTAATCGACTAGCCAATAATGCCCGAATTGGTAAACTTCAACCAGCTGATACACAAGAAGGAACATTCACTTTCACCAATGTAGGCACGTTTGGAAGTTTGATGGGAACACCAATCATCAACCAGCCGCAAGTTGCAATACTCGCAACCGGCGCAATAAAAAAGAAACCTGTTGTAATAGAGTCTGAGAAAGGTGATAGCATCGCGATAAGGCATATGATGTTTGTATCTATGTCCTATGACCATAGAATTATCGACGGAGGATTAGGTGCAAGTTTCTTAACGGAATTTGTTAAGCAGTTAGAGAGCTTTGATGGTTCAAAAGTATTCTAGATTTTAAGGGGTTTTTGAAATAGAAACTTCACTCAATCAAGTGAAGTTTCCAATCCCCATGTTTTTCCTTTTTCAGTTGCCGGAATACCTGTTTTCAACCATACTGCAGGCTTTTCTCCTTTAAGTAGCCAGTCGAAAAATTGTTGTTCTCTTATTTGAATATCTTTTCGATTTTTACGCTCTACAAGATTATGTGCTTCTCCATTGTAATTCAACATCCACACCTTTTTATTTAGTCTTCGCATAGCAGTAAACATTTCAATACCCTGGTACCAAGGCACAGCACCATCATTATCATTGGCCATGATGACTAATGGTGTTTTTACTCCTTTTAAATGAAATAAGGGAGAGTTTTCAATATACAATGAAGGTTTTTCCCATAAAGTGGCTCCAATACGACTCTGACTTTTTTCATATTGAAACTGACGGTTCATACCACTCTCCCACCTGATACCCCCATATGCACTGGTCATGTTGGCAACAGGTGCACCTGCCCAGGCTGCGGCAAATAAATTGGTCCGGGTTATGATATGTGCAACTTGGTAACCACCCCAGCTTTGACCCTGAATTCCCATTTTAGTGCTGTCCACCCAACCTTTTTTTGCCAAAGCTCTAGCACCACTTACGACATAATCAAAACCACCTTTTCCAGGGTAACCTTTTGCATAATGTATATCAGGTGCGAGGACAATATAACCGCGACTAACAAAAAATGGTATGTTAAGTCGGCTTGGGGTTGGAGCAGGCGGCAGGTAATTATACAAACCATCCGACAAAGTCTCATAGAAATAAGCAATCATTGGATACTTTTTCTTCGGATCATAATCCTCAGGTTTATATACTATTCCAGTCGCTAGTTTACCATCATATGCTTTCCATGAAAATAATTCTGCAGTCATCCAATTGTATTCTTTCTGCTGCACATTTATATTACTTATTTGTCTATCATAAGTTAAATCAGTTGAAATATGAAGATTAGGAGATGTTGAATAAGATTCTTTTGTAAAAAGAAATACATCTGCATTTTTTGCCTTTAATGGACTACCTACTGCATAAGGTCCCATATGAACAATTAGGGGTAGCTTATCTGTACCTAGACTTAGCCTTGCAAAGCCAGCATATTTATTCTTATTATTAAAAGCCTTTAAAAGTAATTCTTGGTTGGATTCAATATTTCTTTCTTCCAGATTAAGATTCAAATACCTAAATGATATATGATTCTTTCTACCCCAACCTCCAGTAGTTTGTTCAGGTTTTACTTTACCGTTTGGATCTAATTTCCATATATCATACCTATCATAAACATATATAGCCGCATCATTCTTTTCCCATCGCATTACTCCATATGGTGTTGGGTCTGAAGGCATATCATATTCTTCATTATATAATTTCTGTGAAATTGACTTACTTATATTTACTATACCTTGTTTGCTATATGTATAATAGTGCTTCTTTGACATATCATACCAATAAATAAATTTGCCTTCAGGTGAAATCTGAGGCATTCCTGCCAGATCCTTGATGATGATAGTTCTATTTGCCGTTAATGGGTCTATAGCGTAAACATCTTTCTTAGTACCACCCTCCCACTGCATTGAAATTCTTTTTCCCACATCACTTATACCAAGAAATACGTCCCCATCACCCTCATTCGAATAAATTACCTGTGGCAAGGCATTATCAGCAAGTTGAATAAATGATTTTTTTTGTAAATCAATCATGGCTAAATAAGCTCTTCGGTCTTCTTGCTGTAAATTCCTCAATTGATAAGGCTGTAGATAATCATCATTGTAGTGCCAAACATCCAATTTGACTAAATCAATATCAATTAAACTTGTGTCTCTTATTGGTTTTACAGAAGATGTTCCTAAAAATAAACGATTTCCTGTTTTGCTGAAATTAGGTGTATAAAATTCGTTAATTGTCCAGTTTACTTTCATTCCAACCGTAAATCGATCTGCGATTACAGTTGCTTGAGGATCACCATTTTTCCAGTACCATAACTTATAAAACTTTTGAGGAGCTTTAAAAGCAGAATCTCTTTCGGCTAAGAAGGCTATTTGATAGCCCTCTTTGTCTATAGCAAAACCTTTAAAATCATTCCCTCCAAACAAGATGGTATCTAATCTGTTTTCGACTGATCTCCAAATAGCCACTAACGGTTTCCTACTTTTATTGTTTTTACTGGCGGTACTTTCCATTAGTAATATTTTTCCATTTTCACTCCAATTGTATTCACTGGTGAATGGAAAAGAAAACTGTGATTTAGTCGAAAAATTATAAACAATCAAATCTGAACCTTCCTGAATCGACTGACTACTTCTTTCATCACCTTCAGCATCACTTATAAAATCATCAACTTCATCAAATGACTCATCATCTTGTTCCCCTTTTGCAGAAAGCTTACGTTTCTGCTTTCGATCTGGTTTGTGTTCGATTAGTAATGGAATTTGTTGCTTTGAGGAATCTAATTGAATTTTTGCAGTATCTTTCTTTTGAACCTTAGGCAGCGAGTCTATAGATTTTTTAGTTTTCAAGAATGCAAAATAAGTAGAAGCATTCTTAGCTAATTTATAGGAGGCTATATCAGGATATTTTTCTACCTGCTTGCTAGATAAATCTACAATGAACAATGAATCTTTGGGCAGGTCCTCGGGTTTTTTCTTTTTTATTTTTGCCTCCCTGATTGCTTGATATGTTGGGCGTACTTTGAAGACCAAAAATTTATTATCGTCAGTGAAAGTCAAGTTATAGCCTCTTGAAAAGAGTTGCTTATAAGATGAATCTGTCTTTTGAATGATAAGGGAAGCATCCCCTTCTTGTACCTCAATGGTGTATGCTACCCATTGACCATCTGAAGAAATTTTTCTTTCACCAATGGATTGCCATCCATCATAAACGCTATGGTCAAGTACTTTTTTTTGTGCTAGGGTTATATTGACTGAGATTAGTGTAGCGAATAATAGTACAATTTGCCTCATGAAAGTAGATTTTGATGAAAATA
>VFQT010001004.1_pt1 | contig 36979 bp, 34 predicted proteins | sample 3512381 | NCBI WGS metagenome assembly VFQT01 (sample SAMN10412376, study PRJNA504923) | tailings metagenome | isolation source: Relicate 2 Philex TSF3 active mining site | place: Philippines: Tuba, Benguet | collected 2017-08-29 | reverse complement strand
AGAGGGCGCTCGTTCTCCAGGTGATGGCAGTTGCGATTGTTGCAGTCTTGGGTGCGGCGATTGCCTGGGCTATCGAGGTTCAGACCGAATCCCGACTGCTCGGTGCACTGATCGGTTTGGTCTTTCTGACGATTCCTGCCGCAAGTGAAAGCACTCTTGGTAACGCTGGAAGTTTCAAATGGCCCCTGCTCGCAACACTTGGAATTGTCGCCGTGTGCCCAAATTTCTATATGAAATACGTGTGGTTTACAGCACTACTTACCGCGTTTGTCGGACTCTCATCTCCGATGTTTGTCGTGGCGTTGCTACCAGTGTTGTGGTTTGTTGCAACTCATCGTGCTTCCTTGCGACAGGTTCGATCGATTCTCTTTTCCAGTGGTCTCGGACTTGCTATTCAGGGGTTGGCATGGCTGTTGAAGAATCGACAAGTCAAGATCTATGGCGACTCAATTCAACAGACGCCGTGGCCAGGGATGGGCGTATTTTGGTATCTCGCTTGGGTAGGACCAACAATCGTCGCGGTAGTCGTTATCGCCTCCGTTTTCATCTTTCGAAGGCACCTGACTTGGCCTGGGAGTGATATCCGGAGCGCAACACTATGGCTCTCAGGGATGTCGATCGTTCTTTCTCTACTTGTCCACGTATCCGCCGGTATTAAAGACTCGGCCGCAGTCGCAACGCAAACACTTTCGTGGAGTGCAGTAGTTCTTATTTCGACATCGTTGCTTTCAACACGGAATCTCAATCTCTTTTTACGTGTGGTCGCCAGCCTTTCACTAGCACTGATCGTTCTCTTTTCGGCAAAGTGGTTTGGAGCATCCTCGTATCTTGCGGGAGGTCCAACCTGGCGCTCAGAAGCAGAGAGGGCAGCACGGGAATGCGAGTCACCAGCAGTTGATGAAGTTCAGATTCAATTGAATCTTGCAGTTGTTGAGATTTCCTGCGCGAAATTGGGCTAGGCGTTCGGCGCGAGGCGCACGATTGCAGCGGCTGCCTTGTATGCAGCTTCAGCTGGGCCGACTTCGTCGGGGCGCAGCAGGTTCGCCATGATGCGCAAGACCCACTCCATGAGCGTGCGGCTTTGGATGCCCACTCGGGACAACTCGCGCATGAGCACTGGTCGACCGATCACCTTTGCGAACAGTCGCGCAACCTTGAAGTACTGGCCGTACTCGTCGTCCAGCATCACCTGGTAACGGCCGAGCGCGCGAGGGTCATTCAGTGTGATTGCCTCATGCAGTACCTCTGCTGCCATGCGTGACGTTTCGTAGGCGTAGTCGATGCCCTCACCGTTGAAGGGATTCACGCTTCCTGCTGCGTCACCGACGACTACGTAGCCCTGTCCTACCTTCGGTCCGACTGAGCCGCCCATTGGAATCTTTCCACTCGTGGCTTTGCACTCGGGCGTGTCGGGATTGATGCCCCACGAGTCGGCGACCATGTGCGCATATGAGTCGAGCAGGTGCGTCGTGTTGACCGAGGTGAAGTCCTTGAACGTCGACAGGAGACCGACGCCGATGTTGATCGTGCCGTCGCCAACGGGGAAGATCCAGCCATATCCAGGCATCGACTTGCCGTTGCGATCCTTCACGTCAAGGGCGGACTCGATCCACGGCTCTGCGTGTCGCGGGCTCTGCCAGTAGGTGCGGATCGCAGTTCCGTACGGCCATTCGCGCGTGCGCGAAGTGCCGAGTGCGCGACCGAATCGTGAGTTTGCTCCATCGGCGATCACCACGTACTTCGCCCGCACATCGAAGGTCTGCTCGTTGTCCTTGTCGGTGACGGTCGCACCGACGAGTCGGCCATTCTCGAGAATCGGGGTCGTTGCTTCGTGGCCTTGCAAGAGCGTCGCTCCTGCGCGTTCGGCATTGAACGCGACCATTTGATCGAGTTCGCGACGGCGCACCACATATCCGTGCTGCGGATAGATCGGGTGAGTCGGCCACTGCAGTTCGAGCGCCTTACCGTGGGCAGTCGCGCGCAGACCCTCGTAGCGGTGGAACTTCGCGAGCGAATCTCCGAGCCCCATGTCGTTCAGCTGCTTGACTGCACGTGGAGTGAGTCCATCACCGCAGGTTTTTTCGCGCGGGAAGTGCTTCTTTTCCAACATCACGGTGTTGAGTCCGCGAGTGGCGCACCAGAATCCGGCGGCTGCACCAGCGGGGCCGGCACCGATGACGAGAACGTCGGTTTCGCGCGTTGGCGCGTTGGGGGTCATGCAGTCAGGCTATGTTCAGGCGCACAGGTTCGCGCGACCGAGCGCGAAGGTCACTTGCCCGAGGCGCGTGCTTCGGTGCCGACGAACACCGGTGGCTTCTCCAGCATGGAGAAGTCCTTGTCGAGCGTGTCGAAGGAGGTCTCACCATTTTCGAGTGCGAGGAAGATCTCGGACTCGGGCGAGCACCACGTCTCGTATTCGCTCATCCACTCTTCGCTCTTCGGATCTGCTCCACCGATCGTGTAACGCTCGTGGCAGACCACGCCGAGAATCTCTGCCTCGGTCAGACCGCCACCGGCCTTCTGACCTTGTTGTGGCATCGGGTTGCCGTTGTACGACAGCGGTGCGTGTGCGCCACCTTCCCGATTCGGGTCACCGTAGACGGTGAGCTCCTTGGCGACGTACGCCTGGCTACCGGTGTAGACGAAGTTCAACATGTCTTCGATCTTCGGGAAGGTCTTCAACACTTCGCCCTGGTGCAAGACGCGACCAGCGCCACCTTGCCCGGCTGCGCCGTGGCAACCCGCGCACGAGCCGTAGACGCCTGCGCCGATGGCGAGCGGTCCTTCAATGGTCTTTTCCTGCGGCTTCAGTGCAATGAGATAGAGGAATGCCCACAAGGGGAGAAGGCTCAACGTGGCCATTGCCCAGAACGGGATCTTCTTGCGAGTCTTGGCCGCAACGACGTAATCGGGATCCGGTGGTGGCGGGGGTGGAGCACTCGCTGCGACTGGCGCAGCTGCTTTGGCGACGGCTGGTGCTGACGTCGTTGCGGGAGCGTTCTCCGATGGGCCGGAACTTGCGGACCCGTCACCCGACAGCGCAGAACGGCGTTCTTGTGAGCGCTTCAGGAGGTGTTCGGGTATTTCGGTCACGATGATCCTCTTACGACTGACTCGGACCTGCAGGGAACAGGCCCAAAACTGACGGTTCTCACTCTAAGGCACGCGCAAGCGAGCACATGAACACTAGGGAAGTATGACTGCGTCGGCGAAATTGGCCAGGTCTGCACCAGCGCTTGGGGTGCGCAAGGTCACAACGTTGCACGAATGCACTACCTCGCTGTTTTCGCCCGTTTCCGGACAGCCCGACTAGTCTCGTGTGTGATTTCACGAGGAAAGGCGTCTCCCGCGAACCATGGTGGCAATTGACATTCTCCGCTGGCCGGGCATGAACCAGGCGTTCATCTTCTCGTTCGTGCTGACGCTCGCCATGGCCCTCGTCATCATCCCCATCGGCAAGCGGCGACCCGTCGATCGCAAGGCCACGTGGGGTGAAGCGATCTTCGGAGCAACGTACGTCTTTGCCGTCATGTTCGTCGCCTTCGGTGTGGTGCCCCACCAGTGGATCGACCACGCGGACAAGGAACTCGGCTGGCGCAAGGACAAGATCATCTTCGGACCCTTCGACATCTTGAAGCCGAAGGCGTTCGGTGGACCGTTCCCCTTCACGATGAGCTACGAGGCGATTCGCGACATCATCGTCGTCGTCATCCACGCCGTGTTCATCGGTCTCATGATCTATTTGTTCAACTGGTGGCAGAAGCGCGGCGACGTGAAGCCGAAGGAAGTCGAGACTTCGACCTACGGCCGTCCGTTGGTGCGCAAGGGATAGTTCGCCGTGGCAAAGACTGACGCAAATCCACCGATGCCGGAATGGTCCGACGAGTATCAACTCGTCGAGGTCGACGCTGACTTCTTGAGCAAGGCCGTCAAGCCGAAGCAGTTCATCCACATCGACCAGAGCGAATGCATTATGTGCGAGGGATGCGTCGACATCTGTCCGTGGAAGTGCATCCACATGGTGACTCCGAATGCGATCGCTGAAGCACAAGGCACGGAGATGCCAGGGTCTGATCCCAACGACAACGTCGTGTTCATCATCGACGACGACGTCTGCACGCGCTGCGCGTTGTGCGTCGATCGTTGTCCGACCGGCGTCATCATCTTGGGCAAGGTCGGCGCGCCAGCCGCCACCGGGGATTCGCACATGCGCACTGCGAACCACGGTTATGCATATGGAATGCGCTTCTAAGGCACGTCAGGGACACGGAGAACACACATGGCCAGCACCATCGAAGAAAAGCCCCGCCTCACGCTGAAGGAGCGCGCCGCCAAACTCGGCGAGTCGTTGCAAGGCAGCCAGGCATGGAACTCGATTTTCCGTCCTGGTTCGATCTTCCGCAAGGGTTACACCGACTCGCCACGTAACCGTTCGTACGTGATCATGAACTCGGTGCTCTATCACTTGCACCCGGTCAAGGTGAAGCGGCATGCGGTGAAGGTCAGCTACACGCTGTGCCTCGGTGGACTCAGCTTCTTCCTCTTCATCCTGCTCACCGTCACGGGCATCTTCCTGATGTTCTTCTATCGACCGACCGCAGCTGATGCCTGGCAAGACATTCAGTCGTTGCAGACCTCGGTGACGTTCGGACTGATGGTGCGCAACATGCATCGTTGGGGCGCGCACTTGATGGTGTTGAGCGTGTTCTTGCACATGGCGCGCGTGTTCTACCACGGTGCATACAAGGCACCGCGCGAGTTCAACTGGGTCATCGGCGTCATCTTGCTGACGCTCACATTGTTGCTGTCGTTCACCGGCTACCTGCTCCCGTGGGACCAGTTGGCGCTGTGGGCGGTCGCGGTGGGCACCAACATGATGGGCTACTCGCCGGTCATCGGTTCCCAGGTTCGCTTCGTACTCCTCGGCGGTGTCGAGATCGGCGCGGAGACCTTGTTGCGTTGGTACGTGTTGCACGTGTTGTTGTTCCCATTCGTCACCGTCATCTTCCTTGCGATCCACTTCTGGAGAGTGCGCAAGGACGGTGGCATCTCGGGTCCGCTGTGATCATCGCGAAGACTGAAAGGATGATCTGACATGACTGAAATCCCAGAACACCTCCTCAAGCGAGCGCAGGCCGCTCGCGAGAAGGCCGCTGCCTCGTCATCGAGCAGCGAAGGTTCAGCCGAGGGTGACTCGCGTATCCCGGCGCATCTTCTCGAGCGCAGCAAGGCCGCAAAGGCCGGTGCGGGTGGTGGCGTTGCCGTGGCGGAGAAGTCCGCAGGTGTCGTCGTCGCTGGTGCTGGTGATGCCAACCTGCCGATGGGCACTGGACCTGGCGGACACACGCAGCGTCTGCTCACCGTCGTCAAGTCGGGATCCATTCAAGATGTGAAGGCAGTGCCGGTCGACAAGGTGCACACCTGGCCGCACCTGCTCGCCGTCGAGTTCGTCGCCGCACTTGCGTGCACCGCGTTCACATTCATGTTCTCGTGGTTCGTGAATGCACCACTTCTGCAGGCAGCGAACTTCAACCAGACGCCGAACCCGTCGAAGGCCCCGTGGTACTTCCTCGGCTTGCAGGAGTTGCTCACGATGTTCCACCCGATGATCGCCGGTGTGACGATTCCGGGCATGGGTCTCATCGCGTTGATGTTCGCTCCGTACCTCGATCGCAATCCGTCCAACCGACCGGAGGATCGCAAGTTCATGACGAGCATCATGACCGTGCACCTCATGTTCTGGGCGGTGCTCGTGATCATCGGTTCGTTCTTCCGCGGTCCAGGCTTCAACTTCACGTTCCCGTGGCGTGACGGAATCTTCTTCGAGCTCTAAGGCGACAACGACATGAGCAGCACTTCCATCATCACCATTGCGATCGCCGTGATCATCGTCGCGGGCATCGCCGTCGTCCTCACCTCTGCGCGTCGTGGTGGCGTGCGCGGCACGGGCACGCTTGCTCGCGAGACGCGTCGCAAGGATCGCGGCAAGCTCGACGAGTCAGTGGTCTCCGGTCGCGAAGTCGAGGCAGCTGCCGTCGCCTCGCGCACCGTTGCACTCGCACCGCGCCCGCAGGCCGAGATCGCCCCATGGTCGCCACCGGATCCCGAGGCGATCGGTGTCTCGCGTCGTCAGTTCTTCAATCGCGCGACGGTCACGTTGATGAGTGCCTCACTCGGCGCATTCGGCGCAGCAGTCGTCGGCTTCCTCTGGAAGGGTGCATCGGGTGGCTTCGGTTCGAAGATCACGATTGGTGGCGTCGATGACGTTATCGCTCAGATTCGCGCCAACAAGGGTTTTTATTACGTGCCGCAGGCACGTGCGTGGATCACGGAGTTCCCGAAGGAAGGCATCTCCAAGGCCCGTGCGGTGTACGGAGCGCAAGCTCCGGTTATGGCAGGTCTCGAAGCCGGCGTCGTTGCGCTGTATCAAAAGTGCCCGCACCTCGGTTGCCGCGTTCCGGAATGCAAGAGCTCACAGTGGTTCGAGTGCCCATGTCACGGTTCGCAGTACAACCGCGTCGGTGAAAAGAAGGGTGGTCCAGCGCCTCGCGGTATGGACCGCTTCGGTGTGTCGGTCGCCAACGGCATCGTCGTTGTCGACACTGGTGCAGTGTTCGGTGGTCCACCGATCGGCACGAACACGACCGGTCAAGAGGCTGAAGGCCCACACTGCGTCGGTTCTGAGGGAGGTGGCCACTGATGTTTGCTGACATCACCACCAACATCGCCTGGTTCATTCTCATCGTCGCGCTCGGTGGTTGGTCGCTGTACGCGTTCGCCAACATCCGACGCTCGCGTCGCGAGATCGGATCCGAGATTCGCCTCGCTGCGAACCGCAAGCCGTATTACGACGACGAGGAACTCGAAGGTAAGAAGCTCGAGCGCACCCAGTTGCTCGGCATTCTGTTCCTCGCGGTCATCACCGTGTCGCTCCCGCTGTATTGGGTCCTCGAGCCGGGCCGCCAAGAAGGCGCGACCAACGGTTGGGAACACCGTTTCGAAAGTTGGGGCAGCAAGTTGTTCGCCGCAACCGCCGATGGTGGATTCAACTGCGCAGGTTGCCACGGTGGAATGAATGGTGCTGGTGGCGCCGCGTCGTATGCGATCACCGATCCGAAGACGAACGAAGTCAAGCAGGTGTCGTGGAAGGCACCGGCTGTCAACACGATCTTCTATCGCTTCAGCGAGGAAGAGATCCGCTTCATCCTCGAATATGGTCGTCCGTTCTCGCCGATGTCCCCGTGGGGAATCGCCGGTGGTGGTCCGTTGAACGAGCAGCAAGTGCAGACCGTGATTGATTACTTGCGCAGCATCCAGATTCCGCGCGAGGACTGCAAGATCATCGGTGATGATCCGCGAGTGTGCGACGGCGGACATCTGCCGAAGGCCAACCAGGATGAGATCCAGGCCGAAGCAGAGCGACTGGTCAAGGCCGGAACTTATGCCTCGATCGGTGAAGCACTCTTCAACTTGGATCTCGCCGGTGGCGGTTACTCGTGCGCACGATGCCACACCAAGGGCTGGTCGTATGGCGATCCACAGATCACCGGTGGTGGTGGTTTCGGTCCGAACCTTACAGGTGGCTCGAGTGTGCGTCAGTTCCCCCAGAAGTCCGACATGATCGCGTTCATTCAAGGTGGCAGTGAATACGGCAAGCGATATGGCGAGCAGGGTCAGGGCAGCGGTCGCATGCCCGCCTTCGGCGCCATGCTCACCGATGAGCAGATCAACGCCATCGTCGACTACGTGCGAGGTCTGTAAATGTTGTCAACGCTTCTTGCCGTCAGCTGGGAACCGGAGATTCGTGGAATCATCGTCGTCCTCATCTCCGTGGTCGTCCTCATTGGCGGCACGTATCTCATCGTGGGCACGAACCTCGGTGCGCGCCTCGGTGTCCTCGTCGTTCTCGCCGGATTCTTCGGCTGGATGATGACGATGGGTGCAATTTGGTGGACATACGGGATCGGCCTCAAGGGGCCTGAGCCGTCATGGAAGCCCGCTGAGCCAATCACGATCATTCGCGATGCCACGGCACTCGTGGGTGCTGAGGTATTGCAAGTTAATCCGGCTCTTGATCAGAATCCAGTTTCAATGGCGAGAAACGTGTCGGAACAATTGATTGGTGAAGGCTGGCGCCTTCTTGAGGAGTCTGACCCACAGCGTGGTCAAGCAGTTGCTGCATCCGACGCGATCATCCAGGTCGAAGCTGAGGAATTCGCAGCAGGCGAGTATCTCTCCGTTGCGGTCTACGACCGTGGTGGCGAGCGGTATCCGAAGATCAACGAGTCACTTGACTTCATCGCGTTCTTCCACAAGCCGCGGTACGCACTCGTCGAGGTTGCACCCGTGATCCCGCAGCGCACCGAGCCGGGCCGTGCACCCGCCCGACCAGTGATTGATGAGGCTCAGCCGCATCGCTACGTGTACATGATTCGTGACCTTGGCGCGAAGCGTCAGCCCGCGATCCTCATCACCTTCGGATCGGCGATCATCTTCGTCATTCTTTGCTGGTTGCTCCACCGACGCGATCTCATGTTGCGCGAGAACGTGTCGGGCGAGCGCATGCCCGCACGCGCGTAGGTCGTCGCCGTGGGCCAGTACCTCCCGATCGTGGTCCTGACGGGGTTGGCGATCATCTTCGGAGCGCTGTCCTCTGTTGCATCGCTTTTGCTCGCACCACGTCGACCGAACACCGCCAAGTCAGCGCCATATGAATGCGGAATCGTCCCGAGCAAGGAAGCGCCAGAGCGATTCCCGGTGAGCTTCTATGTGATCGCGATGCTGTTCATCATGTTCGACATCGAAATCATCTTCGCCTACCCGTTCGCGGTTGCGATGGACGCGTTGGGCGCGTATGCGTTCTGGGAGATGGTCGCGTTCAGCGTCGTCTTCTTCGTCACCTTCGTCTACGCAGTGGCTCGTGGCGCACTCGATTGGGGTCCGTTGCAGAAGGCGGTGCGCCTCGACCAGGGTGACATGACCTCGACTCTGCGCACGACGTCGAACACGGTTCGTCGCGTCGGCACAGAAGGCCGCGAGGAGAGCGCAGCCTGATGGGTCTCGTGCGCAACGTCCTGGACGACGGCCTCGCCGGTCTCGAGCACAACGTGCTCACTGCGCGCATCGAAGATCTCATCAAGTGGTCGCGCTCGCGTTCGAGTTGGGGAGCAACGTTCGGTCTCGCGTGTTGTGCGATCGAGATGATGGCTTCCGGCACCGCGCATTACGACCTCGCGCGCTTCGGAATGGAAGTGTTCCGTGCGTCTCCGCGCCAGGCCGACATCATGATCGTGGCCGGTCGTGTGAGTCAGAAGATGGCGCCAGTGTTGCGCCAGGTGTACGACCAGATGATGGAACCCAAGTGGGTCATCTCGATGGGCGTGTGCGCGAGCAGCGGCGGCATGTTCAACAACTACGCGATCGTCCAGGGCGTCGACCAGATCGTTCCCGTCGACGTCTATGCACCAGGTTGCCCGCCGACTCCGGAGACGCTGATTCATGCGATCGAGACTCTGCACCAGTTGATCGAAGACGGTGAGATCATGCGCCGTCGCGCATCCAACGGAACTGGAGCGAACCTGCACATCCAGGAGATTCCTGCGGGAGTGTCCTCACCAGTCGTCTTGGGTCGAAAGTAGTCGTCATGTCGGAGACCACGAAACTGCACGGGGGAATCCTCATGACTTCGTTCGGCCAGCAAGTGCTGTTCGTCGAAAAGTCCCGTTACGTCGCGACTATGAAGAAGCTCGTGGATGACGGATTCGACATGTGCTGCGATCTCACTGCTGTCGACTATCTGAACGCTCCCAGCAGGACCGTTCCGGAGGGTGTCGTCGCCGAACGTTTCGAAGTGGTGGTGAACCTGTTGTCGATGACCAAGCGGGCCCGTTTGCGGGTGCGTGTTCAGGTCGCGGAATCTGAGCCAACCCTCGAGTCGTTGTTCGACCTGTATCCGGGGAGCGAGGCGATGGAGCGCGAGGTGTTCGACATGTTCGGCATCTCGTTCACTGGTCATCCAGACCTCACGCGCATCTTGATGCCCGAGGACTGGGAAGGTCATCCATTGCGCAAGGACTATGCGCAGGGTCGCATCCCTGTTCAGTTCAAGGGAGCTGCGTCGTGACCGCCGTCGACGACACCGCGTTCGTCGCTGCCGGCACGAGCGAGGGAGCACAAGAGCTTCGTCCTCGCAGTGAGTTGACCGCGAAGGAAGTGCTGCGCGAAGTCGGTGCGGTGTTGCGCATGAGCGAGGCCGATGCCGCGTTGCTCGCCGATGTCGAATCTGACCCGGGCGAAGACCAGACGATGATCATCAACATGGGCCCGCAGCACCCCAGCACCCACGGTGTGTTGCGCCTGATGCTCGAGCTGAAGGGCGAACAGGTCCTTCGTTGCAAGCCGATCATCGGTTACCTCCACACCGGCATGGAAAAGACGGGCGAGTCGCTCACCTACATGCAGGGTGGCACGAACGTCACGCGTATGGACTACCTCTCGCCGCTGAACAACGAACTCGTGTTCTCGATGGCGACGGAGAAGTTGCTCGGAATCGATGGCGACATCCCCGAGCGCGCGGTGTGGATGCGCATGTTGCTGTCGGAACTCACCCGCATGAGTAGCCACCTCATGTTCATGGCCACGAACGGCATGGACATCGGCGCGGTGTCGATGATGCTGTACGGCTGGCGTGAACGCGAAGAGGTCCTGCGCTTCTTCCAGAAGGTCACGGGTCTGCGCATGAACCACAACTTCATTCGCCCTGGCGGACTTGCAGCCGACCTGCCCGCAGGCTGGCGCGACGACGTGCTCGAGATTCTCGACATGTTGCCCGACCGCCTCGCCGAATACGACACGCTGATGACCGGCCAGCCGATCTGGCGTGAGCGTCTGCAGGGCGTCGGCGTGATCACGCCGCAGGAAGCAATCGCATTGGGTGCGAGCGGACCGATCCTGCGTTCAACGGGAGTCACATGGGACCTCCGTCGCGACATGCCGTATCTCAAGTATGACGAGGTCGACTTCGACGTGATCGTCGGCAGCTACGGCGACGCCTTCGACCGTTATGCCATTCGTTTGAACGAGATTCGTGAGTCGATGAAGATCGTGCGTCAGATTCTCGACAAGATGCCGAGCGGCAACTATCGAATCCAGGACAAGAAGGTGACCCCACCACCGCGCGCCCGCATCGACGAATCGATGGAAGCGTTGATCCACCACTTCAAGATCTTCACCGAGGGCTTCAAAGTGCCCGAGGGCGAGGTCTATGTCGCGATCGAAAGCCCGCGCGGCGAGATCGGTTGCTACATCGCAAGCGATGGTTCCTCCACTCCGTACCGCATGCACGTGCGCGCACCATCGTTCGTCAACGTGCAGGCTCTCCCGCACATGATGCGCAACGGTCTCGTTGCCGATGCCGTCGCGGTGATCTCTTCGATCGACCCCGTCCTCGGTGAGGTGGATCGATGAGCCGTCTGAACGACGCCAATGTCGCGCTCGCCAAGGAAATCATCGCGCGCTACCCGAAGCCTAAGTCCGCGCTCATTCCGTTGCTCCATCTCTCACAGGAGCAGAACGGCTACATCACCCGCGAGGCGATGGCGCATCTTGGTGAACTCGTCGGCGTCACTTCTGCCGAGGTGTACGGCACCGCCACGTTCTACGAAATGTTCCGCTTCGAACCAGTCGGGAAGTACCTCGTCAACATCTGCGGCACGCTGTCGTGCGCGCTCATGGGAGCGCATGATCTCATGCACCGCGCCGAGGAAAAGCTCGGGATCAAGGCCGGCGCTACGACGAGCGACGGCATGTTCACGCTCGCGCATGCCGAGTGTCAGGCAGCCTGCACCGAAGCCCCGTGCTTGCAGGTCAACTACCGCTATCGCTTCCGCGTGACGCCACAACAGATCGACGAATTGATCGATGACTTGCGGGCTGGCAAGTTGAGCGATGAAATTCCTGCCCACGGCACGCTCGCCAAGGTTCGCCAGCACATTCCCGCTGATCGTCACGTCGGCGCTCAAGATCCCGACGCCGTGACGAGTGGTCCTGCGTGGCTGGACGGAAAGGCCGCGCTGTGACGAGCTATCCACACGCACCAGGGTTTGTCGCCGGTAACCGTCCGAAGATCGTGACGTCGCGCTTCGAATACGTCGACTCATTCACCCTTGAGCGCTACCTCGCAACGGGCGGCTATGCAGGACTTCGCAAGGCACTCGGTCGTCCTGCGGGCGAAGTCCACGATGAAGTGAAGAATGCGACGATCCTCGGTCGCGGTGGCGCGGGATTCCCGGCTGGCACCAAGTGGGGACTCACGCCGCAGAACAAGTGGCCGCGCTATCTCGTCGTCAACGGAGACGAGAGTGAGCCCGGCACGTACAAGGACCGCCTGCTCATGGAGCGCGATCCGCACCAGCTGATCGAGGGGTGCCTCATTGCATGTTACGCGGCGGGACTATCGCAGTGCTTCCTCTATATCCGTGGCGAGATGGCCCTTGCCCAGGAACGCGTCGCTCAGGCGTTGAACGATGCATACGCAGCTGGTTATGTAGGAAAGAACATCCTCGGGTCCAAGTTCTCGCTCGACATCGTGTTGCACTGGGGTGCCGGTGCGTATGTCGTTGGTGAGGAGACCGCGCTCATCGAAAGCCTCGAAGGCAATCGCGGCATGCCGCGTTTGAAGCCACCGTTCTTTCCCGCTGCGATCGGTCTCTATGGGCAGCCGACGATCGTCAACAACGTTGAGACGTTGGCGAACCTGCCGTGGTTGATGGTCAACGGGGCAGAGGCCTACACCGCGATCGGTACGAAGACGTCGCCCGGAACTCGCATGGTCGCCGTCAGCGGTCACGTGAAGCGACCGGGTGTCTATGAGATCGTGAATGGCACCACGACGTTCCGTGACTTGTTGTACGGAGAAGAGTTCTGCGGCGGAATCCGCAACGGCAACAAGCTGAAGGCATTCGTGCCCGGTGGCGGATCCGCTCCCTGGTTCACGCCAGATCAGTTGGATCTGCCATTCGAAGCAAGCCAGATCGGGCCGGCAGGTTCGATGCTTGGATCCGGTGCGGTGATGGTGATGGACGAGACGACGGACATCCCGGCTGCGGCACTGTCGCTCACGCACTTCTACGCACACGAAAGTTGTGGCAAGTGCACTCCATGTCGCGAAGGCGGCACGTGGCTCGAGCGAATCCTCACGCGCATCGTCAACGGCTCGGGCACAGATGCTGACCTGCAGCAGTTGCTCGAGGTTGGCGCAATGATCTGTCCGGGAGATTTCCCGCATGCGTCGTACGAGAAGCTTGGACTCACCGCAGTGCCGTTCCCGTATAAGATGACGACGATCTGCTTCGTCGGACCGTCGGCGTTCGCACCTGTTCACTCGGCGCTGACGCTCTTCCCAGAGGACTTCGCCTCACGCGTGACCAGGCGCAAGTCGATTCCCGTCACGGCGGGGGTGAGCGCATGACCACCGTTGAACCAACGAACGAGAACGCCGCACCAGTCGATCCGAACGCGGTGACGATCTCGATCAACGGCAAGTCGGTCGCGGCTCGCAAGGGCGAGTTGATCATCGCGGCTGCTGATCGCACCAACGACTACATCCCGCGGTTTTGTTACCACCCACGTATGGAGCCGGTCGGCATGTGTCGCCAGTGCCTCGTCGAGGTCGAAGGACCGCGCGGACCGATGATGGTGGTCTCCTGCATGACTCCCGTCGCCGACGGCCAAGTCGTGCGCACGGCGACTGATGCGGTGAAGAAGGCCCAAGAAGGTGTGCTCGAGTTGTTGCTCGCTAACCACCCGCTCGACTGCCCGGTCTGCGACAAGGGTGGCGAGTGCCCGCTGCAGGACCAGGCGTTCAGCCACGGTCCTGGCGAGAGCCGCTATGTCGAGGAAAAGCGCCACTACGAAAAGCCGATCCCGATCAGCGAGAACGTCTACTTGGATCGCGAGCGCTGCATCCTGTGCGATCGCTGCACACGTTTTGCAGACGAGGTCGCTGGCGATGCGCTGATCAGTTTCACGCAGCGTGGCAACAACACCCAGGTGATGACCTTCCCCGACGAGCCATTCTCGTCGTACTTCTCGGGCAACACCGTGCAGATCTGCCCGGTCGGTGCACTCACCGCCAAGCCGTATCGCTTCAAGGCTCGTCCGTGGGATCTTGACCAGCTCGAGAGCACCTGCACGACGTGCTCGGTTGGTTGCCGCACGGTCGTGCAGAGCAGCCGCGATGAACTCGTGCGGTATCAAGGCGTCGACATCAACCCGGTGAACTGGGGCTGGTTGTGCGACCGCGGTCGATTCAATTTCGAGTCCGTGAACTCAACGGATCGCCTGACGACCCCGCTCGTGAAGAACGCTCAGGGCGTGCTCGAGCCGACGTCATGGGCGAACGCAATGGACGTTGCGGGTCGAATGTTGCGTGCGGCACTTGCCTCGTCGCCCGATCACGTCGCGATTCTCGGCGGTGCACGAGGAACGAATGAGGACGCCTTCGCCTGGGCATCGCTCGCCGATGCCTTCGGCATCTCCGGTCGCGACGCACAGCTGGGGGATGGTCTCCCTGCCGAAATCTTTGCGACACCGCAGGCGACGATCGATGAAGCAGCGTCGGCTGCGACGATCGTGTTGATCGCGCCGGACCTCAAGGAAGAACTCCCCGTGCTGTATCTGCGCCTGCGCGATGCAGCGGTGAAGAAGCGTTCCAAGATCGTCGAAATCACGAGCAAGCCGACGGGACTGAGTGCGTATGCGTGGAAGTCGATCGTGGTCGAGCCTGGCAAGGAAGCTCAGGCGCTCCGCGATCTTGAGGCAAGCGTCATCGCACAGATCACCAGTGGATCGGTCGTCATCGTTGCCGGTCGCACGAACCTTGCGCAGTCGGAAGCATCGGTCATGTCTGCCGTGCAGCAAGCAATGCAGGTGGCACCATCCGCCAAGGTCTTGCCAGTTCTGCGTCGCGGCAACGTTCGCGGTGCACTGACCGCTGGACTGTCGCCACGTAATGGTCGGGACGCAGTGACGATTCTCAACGCCGCTGCAACGCAAGCCGTCGAGTGCTTGATCCTCGTGGGAGCCGATCCGATGGCTGATGCCGTCGACGCCGATCTTGCTCGCCGAGCTTTGCTTGGCGCTCGCGGAATCATCGCCATCGATACTTTCCTCACTGCATCGAGCGCGCAGGCTGATGTCGTCTTCCCGGCAGCTGCGTACGGAGAGAAGAGTGGAACCACCACGAATCTCGAGGGTCGCATTTCGAACGTCGCTCAGAAGATCACGCCGGCTGGCACGTCGCGCCCGGACTGGATGGTCGCCGTCGAGTTGGCTTCTGCGGCCGGCAAGGACCTCGGGTTCTCCTCACTTGTTGAGCTCCAGCAGGCGCTCGTCACACGTGTCGCCGAGTTCGCCCCAGCGGCGGACGCCCGCGCGCTTCGTCACGACGGCATCGTCATGCAACACGGAACCGCCCAGCCAATCGCCTCGTCGAGCGTGACTGCCCCCGAGCGCAACTCGTATGACTTCCGCGCGGTCGTCTATCGCAAGCTCTATGACAACGCGATTTCAACCGCCAAGAGTCCGTCGCTTGCCACGCTTGCACCTGGTGCGACGATCACCGTTCATCCCTTGGACCGTGCTCGACTCGGAGTCGAAGTTGGTGCCAAGGCCAAGGTGACGTCTGCGAAGGGAACGATCCTCATCACGCTGCAGGAGTCCGAAGACGTCCTGCGCGGCACGGCCTGGTTGCCTGTCAATCAGACCGGATCTGACGTGCGCGAGCTGATTGATGCGCAGTCCGCAGTCACCGATGTGAAGATCGAGAAGGTGTGATGAGCGCCTTGTTCGCGATCGATCCGGCCCTGACAGGCGATGTGGTGTGGCAGACGCTCGCCATCGTCGGCATCAAGGTGCTCATCGTGTTCGTCGCGGGGCTCGTGGCAACGATGTTGATGGTGTGGTTCGAACGCAAGGTGATCGCTGGCATGCAGAACCGCATCGGGCCGAACAAGACCGGTCCATTCGGTCTTCTGCAGACGCTCGCCGACGGCATCAAGTTGTTCTTCAAGGAAGACCTGATCCCTGACCGTGCGGACCCATTCGTGTTCAAGCTCGCGCCGTTCCTCGCCTTCGTCCCAGCGTTCCTTTCGTTTGCGATCATTCCGCTCGGCGGTGACTTCCGCGGCGACAATTCGGGGCTCGTGACCTGGTTCGGTCAGCAGACTCGCGTGCAGCTCGCCGATCCGTCGGTGGGTGTGTTGTTTGCCCTCGCGATCTCCTCGATCGCGGTCTACGGCATCATGCTCGCCGGCTGGTCGAGTGGCTCGAAGTATCCGTTGCTCGGTTCGGTGCGCGCGTCCGCGCAGATGGTCAGCTACGAGGCTGCACTCGGGCTGTCGATCGCAAGTGTGCTCCTGATCGGTGGCACCTTGTCAACGAGCGGCATCGTCGACACCCAGTCGTCAATCCGCGACTGGAACGTGATCACGACCGGCGTCGTGCCGTTCATCATCTTCATCATTGCGGCGACTGCAGAATTGAACCGCCCACCGTTCGACCTCGTCGAGGCCGAGCAGGAACTCGTGGGCGGGTTCAATACCGAGTATTCCTCGATTCGCTTCGCGCTGTTCTACCTCGCGGAGTTCATGAACACCGTCACGATGTCGGCGCTCATCGTCACGCTGTTCTTCGGTGGTCCACAGCCGATTGCGATCGGTTCGACCGTGCTCGACATTCCATTCGTCTCCAATGGGATCGAGGGCACGATCTGGCTCCTTGCCAAGGTGCTCGTCTTTCTCTACATCTACGTGTGGTTCCGCGCCACGTTGCCACGACTGCGCTACGACCAGTTGATGGATCTCGGCTGGAAAATCCTGATTCCAGCGTCACTTGGCTGGTTCATGTTGCTTGCAGCCCAGCGCCTCGGACGTAATGAGGGATGGGACACGATCGTCGTCACCGTGGCCTCGGCACTCGTGCTGATCATTGGTTATGGATTGCTCCAGATGGCGTTGCGCGTGAGTCAGCGCGATCGCGAGCGGGAAGGGTCGATGTTCTGATGGGTTACCTCGGAGGATTCCTCGTCACCATTCGCCAGCACGGCAAACGCAACCGCGTCACCACCCAGTACTCGGGCGGTCGCGTGCGTCGTCGCGCGCTGAAGAAGTCAAAGAAGGGTGAGGTCTCTGCGCGCGCCGAGGAGATGGACGCCAAGATCGACAAGCCAGAGCGTCTGCACGGCCGTCACGTCCTCAATCGCTATGAGGACGGGATGGAGAAGTGCATCGGCTGTGAGCTGTGTGCTGCGGTATGTCCAGCCAAGTGCATCCACGTGCGCGGCGCGGACAACGATCCCGAGAACCCGACCTCGCCCGGCGAGCGCTTCGGCTGGATCTACGAGATCAACTATCTGCGCTGCATCCACTGCGACATGTGCGTCGAAGCGTGCCCGACCGAGGCGATCACGGAATCCAAGTTGTTCGAGTTCTCGTTCACGAACCGCCAGGACGCGATCTACACAAAAGCAGAGTTGCTCGTCGGCGACGACGGCAAGCCGAAGCAGTTGCCGTGGGAAGACTGGCGACCGGGTGAAGACGAGAACACATCGGCTTGGATGAGGGCTACGGCTCCGTCTGGAGATGCGTCGTTCGTTGGAGTCGTGGGCTGGAGCGGTGAGCTCGGCTACGGCGTGCGCAAGCCGGAAGAGAGCAGTCAGTAAGTGGAACTTTTTGTCTTCGTTTGCGCCTCGATCATGATCCTCGTTGGCGCCCTCGGCGTCGTTGTGCGCAGCAACCCAGTGCATGCGGCACTCAGCCTCGTGCTCACGCTGTTCGGAGTCGCGGTCATGTTCGTCGCCCAGCATGCGGAGTTCCTGGCGGCCGTGCAGGTGATCGTGTACGCAGGTGCAATCGTCGTGTTGTTCCTCTTCGTGATCATGCTGCTTGGCGTCGATCGCGCTGAAGATCTGCGGACGGAGCCTCTTGCAGCACAGCGCTGGATTGCCGGTCTTGTCGGTGTGGCGATGGTTGGCTTGCTCGTGACAGCGATCCTGACCGGTGTCGATGCGGTTTATCCGCGAGGTGAGGGGATTGCGAGCGTGGTGGCAGGGGACAACCCGGATGCCAACATCGACCAGCTTGCTCACATCATTTTCTCGGACTACGTCGTCGCCTTCGAGTTGACTTCCGTCTTGCTCCTCGTTGCAGTCGTCGGAACGGTCCTCCTCGCCCGTAAGCGCAAGGCGGCTAAGTCGTGAACGCCCTCGTCGTCGTGCCAACCACCACCTGGTATCTCGTGTTGTCAGCAGTGCTGTTCGTGATTGGCATGGTCGGTGTCATGGTGCGCCGCAATCCGCTGATCATGTTCATGTGCATCGAGTTGATGCTGAATGCCGTCAATTTGTCGTTCGTGTCCCTTGGTCGCCGTCTCGACGACATTCATGGTCAGTCGATCGTCTTCTTCGTGATGGTGGTCGCGGCCGCCGAAGTCGTGGTCGGGCTTGGGATCATCGTGTCGATCATGCGTCGCCGCTCTGGCGTCAATGCCGACGACCTCGCGGAGTTGAAGGGCTGACCATGACGTCTCAACTGTGGCTCCTTCCTGCGTTCCCGATGCTTGGGGCAACGCTCATCTTGTTGTTTGGCCGTCGCCTTGGAGATCCGAAGGCCGGCTATCTCGCGGCACTCATGCCCGTTGCGTCCTTCGTCGTGACCGTCGGGGTCTACTTCGACCTCTTGTCGCGACCTGCAGAGGAGCGCAGTGAGGTCATCACGCTGTTCTCCTGGATTCCCGTCGGGTCGCTCAAGATCGATGCTGCACTGCTGGCGGATCCGCTCAGCATCACGATGGCGCTCTTCATCACTGGCATCGGCTCGCTCATCCATCTCTATGCAGTCGGCTACATGCACGGAGACGAGAAGTTCTCCAAGTTCTTCCTGTACTTGAACCTGTTCGTCTTCAGCATGCTGATGCTCGTCCTCGGCGAGAACCTGCTCGTCACCTTCCTCGGCTGGGAAGGCGTGGGAGCGTGCTCGTACTTCCTGATCTCGTTCTGGCACACGCGCAACAGTGCGGCCGTGGCCGGAAAGAAGGCTTTCGTCACCAACCGAATCGGTGACTTCGGCGTGATGACCGCGATGTTCCTCGCATTCTCGACGGTTGGCTCGGTCTCGTACGGTGCCATCAACGAAGCCGCTCACCACGGTGAGCTCGCCCCGGTGACCGCGACTGCCATCGCGTTATTGCTCTTCGTCGGCGCGTGCGGCAAGAGCGCCCAGATTCCGCTGTACCTGTGGCTGCCCGATGCGATGGAAGGCCCGACCCCGGTGTCGGCGCTCATCCATGCGGCCACCATGGTCACCGCAGGCGTGTTCTTGATGACTCGCATGGCGCCGGTGCTGCATGAGTCGTATTCGTGGGCGCCGATGATCGTGGCCTCGATTGGCGCAGCGACCGCGTTATATGCCGCGACCGTTGCGGTTGCGCAGAACGACATCAAGAAAGTTCTCGCGTACTCGACGGTGTCCCAGCTCGGCTACATGTTCCTCGCGGTGGGCTCTGGTGCTTATGTGGCAGCGATCTTCCACATGGTCACCCACGCCTTCTTCAAGGCGTTGTTGTTCCTCGGGTCTGGCTCGGTCATCCACGGCATGCATCACGAACAGGACATGCGCAAGATGGGCGCGTTGCGCAAGGCGATGCCGATCACGGGGTTCACGTTCATCATCGGTTGGCTCGCGATCGCGGGTGTCCCACCGTTTGCAGGCTTCTGGTCGAAGGACGAGATCCTGCTGTACGTGTACGCCAACAACCGATTCCTCTATGTGGTTGGTCTTCTTACCGCACTCCTCACCGCCTACTACATGACTCGTCAAGTGATCATGGTGTTCTTCGGCAAGGCGCGTTGGAACGACCACAGCGCTGATCACGGTGCGCACGGTGACTTCACACCACACGAGAGCCCACGAATCATGTTGATGCCACTCGTCGTACTCGCGGTGCTCTCGGTCATCGGTGGCTTCATGCAGTTGCCCTTCTCCAAGGACCTGCACTTCCTCGAGCACTGGCTCGCACCAGTGGTGGAGGAGTCTGAAGCCCACATCGGCGAGACCTGGGCGTATCAGAACAAGTACGTCCTCTTGGGTGTCGCCGTGTTGATCGCCGCCATCGGAATCTTCGCCGCAATCGCGGTCTACGCCAAGGGCAAGGCCAAGCCGGTCGAGCCTCGCGTACTCGAGCAGGCGTGGTTCTACGACGCAGGCGCCGCCAAGCTCGTCGGTGGTCCTGGCGCTGCGGCCTTCAATGCGGTCGCGTGGGCTGATGCCAAGATCGTTGACGGGGCGGTGAACGGTACGGGAACGCTCGTACGTCGAATCGCCTCGACCGTCCGCAGGACGCAGTCGGGATTCGTTCGTGGGTATGCCGCGATCGTTGCCATCGGAGTCGTCGCTTTGCTCGCCTGGTTCGTGTATCGAGGTCTCGCATGATCGCCTCGTCAGCCGCTACGTCGACGGTGGGATTCCCTATCTTGACGATGCTCATCCTCGTTCCACTGCTTGGGTCGGTCGGAGTTGCGCTCCTGTCCTCGCGACGTCCGGAATGGATCAAACTGACCGCTCTTGTGTCGAGCATTGCAACCGGTGCAATGAGCGTGTGGATGTTGATCAAGTTCTCCTCCGGCGAGGCGGGGTTCCAGTTCGTCTCGAAGCACGCCTGGATCGGCGACTGGGGTATTTCTTGGCACCTCGGCGTTGATGGGATTTCGCTCTTCCTCGTCGTCCTCACGGGGATCTTGTTCCCGCTCGTGATCGTCGGTGTCGACCCGCATCACGACGAGAAGCCGTACCTTGCTTGGTTGCTACTCCTCGAGGCCGGCGTGATGGGCAGCTTCTTGAGCCTTGACCTCTTCTTGTTCTTCCTCTTCTTCGAGATCGTCCTCGTCCCGATGTACTTCCTGATCGGCAACTGGGGTTACGACCAGCGCGTGTACGCCGCAACGAAGTTCTTCCTGTACACGATGGCGGGATCGGCGTTCATGCTCGTCGGCATCGTCGCCACCGCGTTCATCGCTCGTCGTGACATCGGAATGCTCACCTTTGATCTCGTTGAAATTGCTGAGAAGTCGAACTTCGGGGTCACCACCGGTCGCTGGTTGTTCGTCGCCTTCATCATCGCCTTTGCGGTGAAGGTGCCATTGTTTCCACTGCACACGTGGTTGCCCGACGCACACACCCAAGCGCCGACTGGCGGCTCGGTCATTCTCGCCGGCGTGCTCTTGAAGATGGGTACCTATGGCATGTTGCGCTTCGGAATCTATCTCTTCCCCGAGGCCTCGGTGTGGGCACGTCCGGTGATGTACACCCTCGCGGTGATCGGCATCATCTACGGCGCAATCGCCGCAACGATGCAGAAAGACCTCAAGCGTCTGGTCGCGTATTCATCCGTCGCCCACCTTGGCTTCATCGTGCTCGGCACGTTCGCCCTCACCAATCAGGCGATCACTGGTGGCGTCATGCAGAACATCAACCATGGAATCTCAACGGGTGCCTTGTTCTTGATGGTTGGAATGATCTACGAGCGTCGACACACCCGTGCAATCGCAGAACTGAAGGGCATCCAAGCCGTCGCGCCAATCTTTGCTGGCTTTTTCACCGTCGTGATGCTGTCCTCGATCGGGCTTCCAGGTCTGAACGGTTTCGTGGGTGAATTCCTCGTCCTGATCGGATCGTTCCAAACCGCTCGTTGGTGGGTGGTCGTCGCGACCGTCGGCGTCATCCTTGCAGCGCTCTATCTCCTCTGGGCATACCAGCGGGTATTCCACGGTGAGCCCGACGAGGCGAACTCCTCGTTCAAAGAGCTCACCGGCCGAGAGGGTCTCTTGCTTGGAGTGTTCGTGGCGATCATTGTGTTCACCGGTGTCTATCCAAAGCCGATGCTCGAGCGAATCGAGCCGAGCGTGAAGTCGCTGATTGAGCACGTCGAATCGCGCACCGACTACCGACAGCCAGAGGCAGCACACGGAGGTGAAGAGTGATGTTGGCGGCTCAATCCTTCGTCGGACCAGCAATCGACTGGTACCGCCTGAGCAACATCCTGGTCATCCTCGGTGGTGCGCTCGTGCTGCTCCTCGTTGGCTCCCTGACCCCGAAGTGGCCCCGTGGGATGTATGCGCTTGGCGCCGCCGTCACGACCGGTGCCTCTGCCGTACTGACCGCTCTGCTGTGGCGCGATCTTGGCGATGGCCAGTCGATCTCACTCGTGGGTAATGCCCTCACGCTCGACCATTTTGGATTGCTTTCCACCTTCGTGATGACTGTCTCGGTGCTGTTGGTTTCGCTCGTCGTCAATGACCATCTCGAGCGGGAAGGGGAGGATGGGCCCGAGGTCTATGGCCTGATGCTGTCTGCGCTCATCGGCGGCATCATCATGGTGCTGGCGAACGACCTCCTAGTCCTGTTTCTCGGCCTCGAAACTCTGAGCCTTGCCTTCTATCTGTTGGTGGCGAGTTCGCGTAAGCGCTCCACGAGTGGTGAAGCAGGTCTGAAGTACTTCATCCTCGGTGGCTTTGCTTCCGCATTCTTTCTCTATGGCATCGCCCTCATTTTCGGAGTCGCGGGAAGCACAAATCTGCCCAAGGTTGCAGACAGTCTCGCCCGCCTGAACGTTGGATCAAGCGACTCGATGATCCTCGCTGGCGTGGCTCTGTTGCTCGTCGGATTCGCCTTCAAGGTGTCGCTCGTTCCTTTCCACGTCTGGACGCCGGACGTCTACCAGGGAGCGCCAACTCCAATTACTGCACTCATGGCGTCAGTTGGCAAGGTGGCAGCGTTCAGCGCGCTCGCCCGCGTGTTCCTGACGGGGTTGTCTGGTCGCGCCGATGACTGGGCACCTGCGATCTATGCCCTCGCGGTGGTCACCCTAGTCGTTGGCTCCGTCGTTGCCGTCGTGCAGACCGACGTCAAGCGAATGCTCGCGTATTCGTCGATCAGCCATGCCGGATTCATTTTGGTCGGACTTGAAGCAGCAACGCACACACCCACCTCCGACGCTGCCCTTGGACTTTCCTCGATTTCTTCGTATCTCTTTATCTACTCATTCCTGGTCATCGGAACGTTTGCGGTGACGTCGGCCGTTGCGGGTGAGGGGGCGGCGACTCTGGATTCGTTCAAGGGTCTTGGCAAGTCAAATCCCGTTCTGGCGCTCGCGATGACCGTCCTGTTGCTTGCTCAGGCTGGTGTTCCTGTGACCTCTGGATTTGTCGCAAAGTTCGGTGTGATTCGTTCAGCAGTTGCGGTCGAAAGTTATCCGTTAGCCATCATTGCGATGGTTGTAGCTGTCGTAGCGGCGTTTTTGTATCTCCGAATCATGGTCAGCATGTGGCTCCAGACCACTGAGGGAGACCGTGAAGTCGCGCACTCCAGCTCAATATCGCTCGCAATCGGTATAGCGGTGGCTTCCGCTCTAGGTGTGGGAATCCTGCCTGGACTACTGCTGAATCTCGCCGATTACGTCTCATTCTGAAACGCCCCATATAGCAATAGTTGACCGATGAGAAGTTGGTTGGAAACGCCAAGCAGGCACCCAACTGGTTTTGAGCTATCTCAGCGACTTCAGCAAGTCGATCAGGGGGTTCGTCAATAGCGATGCGCCGTAAATACTGAGGTGCGTATTGTCCGAGTAAAGGCCGCCTTGCGGGTCTTCGCTTGGGCAGAACGTTTCGGTGCACAGCAGAGAAATTGGATCCCAGATAACAAGATTTTGGAATTCGTCCCCCAAGGAGTCATACAGCGAGAGAATCGGCTCTCTGACCGCATCTACGGCAGCTCGAGGAGTCCCGCGGCCAAACTCATCTTCCTGTAGGTCAACTTGGTCTCGGTACTGATTCGGGATTGGTGCGATGAGGATGACATGTTCTGAGGACTCCGACAAGAACTTGATGGTTTCCTGCAGCATGGGTCGATATTGATCCAGCCTCTCTCGTGGGCTGGAACTTCTGTCGCATAATTTGTCATCATCAATGAAACACGACAGTCTCAATTCAAATGACTTGGTCAGTCCTGGACTACGAACATAGAACGGAGCATTAATCGCAGCGATGGTATAGGTCGGTTTGCTGCGAAGCGCCCATGATTCGATAACCGTCAGAAGCTGTTTGCAATCATCTCGTGCCATCAGGTTTTGGTCAGAGAAGTTGTAGAGATAAACAGCAACTTCGTCCGAGGTCAATGGACAACTTGGCTTGGAGGCCACGTTCGGTTTAGATCCGAGGGCGAGGGCGAGGTCATCGAGGACGTAGATGAGCGATCCTGCATGTGAGTCACCAACTAGAAGAATTTTGTCGCCAACCGTCGGCGTTTCGCCTTCTTCGCTCAGACACACTGCCAGGTCGAATCTGGTTCCCTCAATTTCATTCTCTGGCCAACATGATGAAAGAGCCTCCGAATCGAGAACTCCACTTGACGTTTTGATCACGGGCTGATGACGATCAAGGTCGTTTGAGAGGAGTCGTGAAGCCCCGATCACTGGAAGCACAAGGAACACTGCGACGAGGACTCCTGCGGAACGTCGACTAAATCGAATGTTGTGACGCCATGGCTCCTCAATGAGTGAATAGGAAAGTGCTGCCAGCAAACCTGTCAAGACGACTGCAAATGAACTGAAGTATCTGAGCTCGGGGAATTGGCGATTGAGAAAGACAATGACTGGCCAATGCCAGAGGTAGAGAGAATAAGAACGATCACCTATCCACGTCAATTGCCTCGTGGAGAGGATTCGCGAGATCAGGCCACTTTGCCACGAACCAGAACCAATGATCACAAGTGTTGTTCCAAGAACTGGTGCAAACGCAAGCATTCCCGGAAACGTCGGACCTTCTTTGATTGCAAGAATACCGAGAGCGAGCATGACCGAACCGAAGCATGAAAGCGCTTGACCCAGCCGCTTCCGTTGAACGCTTGGAGAACCTAAGGGAGTTACTGCAATGATTCCACCGACGAGAAATTCCCACGATCTAGTCCAAAGCGAATAGAAAGAAAACTGCTGTGCGAGTACCCAGTTATCAAAAGGCCATAGTTCGTAGGAGTGTGTCACTGCAGCAAGAACAGAAATTCCCGCAATAGCAATCAGAAAGTTCCGAACATAATGCGACCATCGACTTTTCAGGACGAAAAGTATGAGAATTGGATAAAGAAGGTAGAACTGCTCTTCGAGAGAAAGTGACCATGTGTGAAGGAGAGGATTGGTCTTTGCGCCAAGCGAAAAATAACCGTTGTCTTGTACTGCGTAGTAGAGGTTCGCAAAGACCCCAAGTGACGCGATGGCGCTCTTGGCGGTCCGTGCCTGCTCTCCCCATGGTGATTCCAGCAAGAATGAAACCCCAGTAACCGCAAGAACGACAAAACCAAGTGCCGGGATGATGCGTCGAATACGTCGAAGATAGAACTGCTTGAGCAGATCTAACACTGATTTTTCTTGGGTGGAATTCTGGACCATTAGTCGCGTGATGACAAAACCAGAGATCACAAAGAAGATGTCAACCCCGACAAATCCGCCAGGCAGTGGCAAACCTACATGAAATGCGATTACAGAAAGAACGGCAATCGCCCGCAAACCTTGGATGTCATTACGACGACTGAATTCGGTCTTCGCACCAGGTTGGAAGAAAGTTGTCATCGATAAATTCTATTCCGCAGCAGTTCTGAGCGCATTCATATAGAGCTTCCAATCAACTAAGGTCAACGAGTTGATGCGCATCAGGTAAGGCTCTTAGTTAGCTGCAGTCAAGTATGAGCAAATAATTTCTAGGAGAGGGAGGGCTTTGAGTAGGCATTCATCTATGCGTTTGCTGATAACGAATTGGCGTTACGTTGGGCACCCGCGTTCTGGTGGTGCTGAGTACTGGACACAAGTGATTGGCGAGGGTTTAGTCCAAAGAGGACATCAAGTCACCGTATTCACCGCTCATGCAAAAAATCAGAAGTCGATCGAAACATTAAATGGTGTAAATGTCATTAGGCGCGGAGGAATGCTCTCTGTCTACTGGCATGCACGTCGATTCCTGAGGCGATCTCAGGAAAAGTTTGACGTTGTTCTTGACGAAGTGAACACAAGACCATTTTTCGCCCATAAGTATTTTGAGGGCGAGTCGATTGCGATGTTTCATCAAATTGCAGATGAAGTTTGGGATTTTGAAGCACCATTTCCCTTAAACATCATTGGTCGAAGAATACTTGAGCCGCTTTGGATTAAGTCTTTTCGTGGGGAACGAGTTCTGGCCTTGTCTGACTCGACAGCAGAGTCACTATCTAGATTCGGAGTCACCGATTCAGTCGTGATTGAACCAGGGATCTCCAAGCTTCCGAGTGCGGGTGGAGCTCGGTTGAACAGTCCGACAGTCTGCATATTGGGTCGCCTTGTAGAGAGTAAGCGGCCCTTAGACGCCATATTTGCTTTTCAAAAGCTTCAGCAGAATTATCCGGATGCAAGATGCTTTGTGATCGGCGACGGTCCACTCAGGACGAAAATAGAAGGCTTGGGTCTTCAATCAGTAACAATTACCGGGAAAATCTCAGATGTTGAGCGCAATCAGTTGGTCTCATCATCCCATGTTCTCTTGGCGACTTCAGTTCGAGAAGGTTGGGGGATGAATGTTACGGAAGCAGCAGAACTCGGAACATTAACTATCGGCTACGACGTTCCCGGGCTTCGGGACTCAATTTCCGCAACTAACGGAATATTGGTTAGTCCGTCGCCATCTGAACTTGCAGAAGCTCTACTCAATCATTTTCGATCTGAAATAAAGAAAGAACCAAAGAAGTTCAATCGAAACTGGTCTGATGTTATTGATGACTTTGAAAAATGCTTTCTTCAGATGGTAGGTCACTCAAACGACTGAGTCCGATGTCGTTTGCTAGACGTGATTTCTAGCGCGAAGTAGGAGTCCATAAATCATTCCTGAGAAGTACGCAAGACTAAAGACTGGGGCGAGAAGTACGAAGACGCTGCTTGTAAATAGACCAAAATGCCGTCGAAGAAGTTCAAGAAACACTGCAAGTTGGGCTAGTAGTGCAAATGTAATCGAATATCGCGCAAAAGTTGCGGCGAACAAAATGAGTGCTGGAACGACAAAAAACGAAATAGTGATTGGCGTTCGGAGTCGTGTTCCTTTACGCCAATGTCCATCGATAAGGACGGAACCTCGATGATTGGCGTGACGCAGAAAAGATCTAATTGATGTTCGTGCAAAGTATGTGCATTTGTAGTTTGGATCTATCATGATTGGTGTCTCACGAACAATCTGACGAAGAACTGCGGTGTCGTCATTGATTTTCTTTAGATTGCTTAAGCCATGGGAAGCGCGAAACTCCTTGCATGCAGTGAGAAAGAGACTTCGTGGAATGAGAAGTGCTCCAGTGCCTTTGGGTACGAGGTCAAAGTTGATGGTCGTGATCTTCATCGAACGTGGTTCCTTGTAGTAGTGGTTCCAGAAGATTCGCTCAATTACAAACCAAAAGCGTGCTATTGGATTATCTGTGAGATTCACTGTGACATCGCAGGTCCAAACTTGAGAATCTTCGTCTCTCAGATACGGAAGGACATATGAAAGTGCAGTTTCATCAATCCAAACTCGTGAATCAAGAAAAAGTATGTACTCGGATGTGGCTAGCGAAGCCCCGGTTTCTCGAGCGATAAAACGCCCCTGATTCTCCTGGCTATGTACCAGAACTTGGCCGGCATATGTCCTGTTGAGCACTTCCGCAGTACCATCTGTAGACCCATCATCAACAACGATAATTTTTGAAAGATTGATTCCAGCGAAGTCTGCAGATCTCTTTACTCTCTCAATACAACTAGGGAGCCAATCGCAAGCATTGTAGGCTGGAATGACAATATCCAAAGTTGGTGATGTGTCTTGAAATCTAGGCATGATGTGGAATTCTTCCATTTTGTCAGGTTGTTGTGTGACATACCTGTCTCTCCGTTAAGCCAGACACAATTAAGTTGCCGCCAAATACCGCTTGCGAACTGGTAGCAAATGATGTCTCAATCACTTCGTTTTTCGGCCGACCGCATCCAAGGATTGATTAAGAAGTTCTTTGCTTCGCGCTTTGCGATCTTCGGTGGGTTATCACTGTTTCCACTGATCTTTTTCTGGCCTGTTCTTCGACCAAATTCTTGGCTACGTATCGGTGACTCTCCCGCAGATGTGGATCACGCAATTTTTGAAGTAGTCGGTCTCAAAACAATGAGTTTTCCATGGTCTAAAAATATGGCATTGAATTTGCCAACAGGAGAGAACTTCTGGAGCGTTCCAAGCCACGTCACGCAGTCGATTCAGTGGCTCGCAATGTGGGCGATAGGGAAGCTCGCAGATCCAATGCTTACGGTCAATCTATGGATGTTTGTCGGCTTTCTGTCAACCGGAGTTGTGGTCTACCTCATCTGTCGAAAAGTCCAAGTCTCACGCCCGCTCGCACTCTTTGGAGCGTTGCTTGTTCAGTGCTTGCCTTGGATGGCGATCAAGACGATGCACCACACAAGTTTTGTATTTCTGTCGGTACCACTTGTAACTGTGTATGGTCTACTTTCACTAAGTTCACCAAAGTCAAAAGCTTTTCTATACCTTGCGGGATATCAGTTAGTCCTAGCTTTCTTTGATCCTTACTGGTTTGTCTTTTCTGGCCTAATTTTGTTTTTCGGCCTGGCATTGAATCTTGGACTCATTACTAAGTCAGTTTCGCAAATTGGTCGTCGTCGATTGATTTTTGTTCTTGCGGGCTCACTGTTTGCGCTTGCTGGGATTCTGTTCTTGGCTAAGTGGGGCCTAATTTCAGTTAATTCAGGTTCTCTTACTCGAATGGCGAATACTCGAGACGTCTTTGAACCGGAAGAGATTGAAAGGTGGACGGGCAGATTCCGTGACTACCTTGTTCCAAGTCACGGGCATATTTTTTACAATGATGCGACATACATAGATGGTGAGAGCGATCGAATCTTCTACGGATCCGTCATTGTGCAGTCTTTTGCCTTGTGCGCAGCAGTCATTGCGATTCGAAGGAGTCGGACTCGAGGTGTGGGATTGATTGCGTTAATCGCGATTCTTGCGACTGTGCTTTCGACTAGACCGATCTCTATTGGGGGCATATCAAGCCCTCCGGTCGTAGAGTTAATCAGCAGGATTACTCCTGGTATCAGGGTGTTCGTGAGGTTTTCTCCGATCGCGCAGGCTCTGGCCTGCATTCTTTTTGTCTGGTTTATCCAAGCCTTCATACTTCAAGCCGGCAAGTGGCGAAGACAATTACTTGTCCCTTTAATCCTTTTAGTTGCCTTGATCGACCTCAATCCGCTTGGATACAGGCCAGTTTTTCGAGACTATGAAAAGTATGCGGAGATGCGCTCGGTCGTAAATTCCGATACGGCACATCATGTTCTCATCCCAGATGGTTCCTTGGCGCCACTAGAACTTTCGATGGAGACATTCCCAGCTGCCGTGAATGCTGAACTTTTCAATACATATTCGAGTTATTGGAGAGCGAGAATTGCTCCTGAAGCGTGGAGCTCTAGATCCTTGGCGGATTTTCTCAGCTCACATGGAGTGAGATATGTCGCAGCTGTTGTTGATTCGAATGGAGAACCATTCATCTCTGGTGAAATTCAGGATGCAACCCGGTTCGCGACACATTTGGATCAATCTGATTTTCAGCAAGTATCGCGTCTGATTTCGACGGAGTCCGGTGCGGTGTTAGCCCTATTTCGAGTTCTTGATCGAGATTCGAACAGAACATGTGGAAACTGCAGTCTTGCGCAATGGAAAGTCAATCCGCAGCCGTTGGTTGAGTCCAGGTTTGATTATGTGTCATCTGTTAATAATCCCTTGTGGATTACTTCCCAAACGCTCGAGATTCTTCCGGAAGTCATTCCGGATTTTGGAATACAAGAGCCAGATGAGTATCAGGTTGATTTCTACGCAACCCTGTTTGACGGAGCACCTCCAACTTCAATTGCAGTCACTGTCGGTGACAAAACTCAGGTTATTGGTTTACAGCCGAACATCCCAAGACTAGTACAGTTGAAAACAATGCCTGGAGAGCAAATTGAAATTCAAATTGCTGGATGTTTTATTCCTTCTGAAAACGATGTGACATCTTCGAATTCGCAAAGCTATTGCATGGGAATTCGTGGCTTTAGAGTCGTTGCAGTAGAGAAATAGCGCCTCGTGCTGCGAGGTCGATTCGGCAGTGGGAATCTGGGATGTGGCCGTTGAGTCCAGATTTCTCAATTGATGCGGAAGGAACGCTACTCGCCCTTGTGATCCCCACCTTTGACGAGGGTGACGAAGCTCGACTTGCAATTCGACGAGTTATTGAATCGTTGAGCGAAGGTGGAGTTACGAACTTCAAACTGTTCATTGTTGTCGATGGACCGAATCTTGAAACTGAACTCGCTACACGGCAGATCCAAGATCCTCGAGTTGTAATTCAAGTTCTGCCTGAGAACATGGGGAAGGGTCACGCAGTTCGGATCGGACTCGGCATAATCAAGGCTCAGTTTGTTGGGTATCTCGACGGCGACTTGGACATTTCACCGAGAGCAATTCATTCGGCATTAAATGTATTCCAAGGCGATAGTCAAGAATTGGTAGGAGCCGTGTACGGGTCAAAACTTCATGAAAATTCAATAGTGGAATACCCGTTTCGTCGACGAGTGTTGTCCAGAGGTTATCGACTTATTGCGCGGCGCTTATTCGGACTTTCTGTTGAGGACACTCAGACAGGAATCAAGATCTTTCGACATCGTGCTGTTGCTGACCTAGTCCCTCAGTTGCGTGAGAATGGTTTCCTGCTGGATATTGAACTTCTCGCGCGTCTCCAGAAAGCGGGCTGGAAACTTACCCCAATTCCAGTTCAGATCGACTACAACTATTCTTCGTCAATTGGACTAGGAACGATTTTCCGAATGTCAGTTGAAAGTATTCGCCTTGCACGTCGTCTACATAACGAAAGGAATTGAGAAGGGGAGTCAGGTTCAACCTTCAGAATTTCTACCTTATGAAAAGTGACATTCGACAAATGTTCTATTCACATCGCCAGATGGGGGAATACCTCGCCCCAATGTCAATTCAGCAGCAAAAGCAACTTAAGTGGATTAGCGGCCAACGCTTTGAGCGAAATTCTGTCGTAGTGGACATTGGGTCAGGAACTGCTGGTGGTTTCTCCGAGATGTTCTCTCGGTTTCAACATTCGTTATTGGTGGGGGTTGATATCTCAGAGAAGTCACTCGCAATAGCTTTGTCACGTGGTGTAAATGGAGTTTGCGCAGACCTCGATGGATCGAATCTTCCGATTCGAAGTGAGTCGGTCGACGTCGTTGTCATGGATGAAATTATCGAACATGTAAGTGACACTGATGGCCTAATTCAAGAGGCCAATCGAATTCTCAAGCCGGGGGGCATGCTCTTAGCATCCACCCCGAATTTCGCTGCGTGGTTCAACCGAATCGCGCTCCTATTTGGGATTCAGCCTGCATTCTCTGAAGTTAGCTATCGAAAAATCTATGGCCGTCCTGGCACGGACGTGGTTGGCCACCTCCGACTCTTTACGCTGCAAGCGTTGGTCGAGTTCCTAAGGGATAATGGTTTTGAAATCAAAAGTGTTAAGGGAACAGTGTTCCCTGTTTTGCCTCGATTTGTGAAACTGATTGATCTGACGATGGCCCTGAAGCCAACGCTTGCAGGTGGATTGGTTGTTTGTGCCACGAAGATGAGAAAGTAATGCTCTCTGTCCTGCGTTAGTCCAAGAGAATTAGGTCGTAGCTTGTTGATTCTTCGGAAACTACATCTCCGAGTTGCATTGCAGAATAGAAATCAGCCCGAGTATCAAGTACGGCGGCACAGAATCCGAGTGACTTTGCTCGAAGGATCTCACCAACGCCATCTCCTTGGGAATCTTGAGCAGCAGATTCCCAATAGCGCCCCTCTGATGTGAATTTTGATGCTCCGTATGACCAGCGGTACTGAGGATTCAAAATTCCTAGTCGAAAGTGGTCCCCAGAGTTGACATCATTAACAATGCCACCTTCTGGGTAAAGAATCGTAGGTAGAAGAAGAATAGAACACCCAGGCTGGACATTTGCACGGAGAACTGAGGAGAATTTTTTGACGTCGTTAAACACAGCCACGGTTGAATCGCTTGGCAGTTTGCTTACTCCAATTGAGCCAAGCGGGAAAATATTGAAGACGAGCATCGATATCAAAATGGTTCCGGCACCAAGCATTTGCATGGTCCGCGATTTCAATACGACGGTTAGCACGGAGCCGAGGGATAACAAGGAAATGCACTCAATTATCACTGAGAATCGATTCCACGCGCGAAAGTCAGGAAAGATAAAGGTCGAAAACAAGTATCCGAGCCCACCGCTCAAGAAGTAGAGAATTGCAATAACTGTCAAAATTCGAAAACTACGGAATAGGAACTGGTCAGATTGTCGTGTGGATCGGAGATTCGTCACTAGGAGGACAAGGCCGAACCATGAAACCATCGAAATCCCGACCCACTCGAGTTCATTCATTTGTGGTTCGACAAAACTCGAAATCTTGTCTGGAAGAGCGGGGATCCAAGGCACAAGTAGTTTTGTAATCGTCCCCCCAAAGATTAGAGATTCGTCAATTTTTCGGTCAACAGGGAACGCCGGCGAGGGGGCGCCAAGACGAATTGCAAGAGGCACGACAATGAATCCGGCAATGACGCCAAGTGACGCGCCGATCTTTCGTGCTGAGGCCTTTCTTCGCTCAATGACTAAGTCAAATAAGAAGAGTGAGGAAGCGAGGAGCGTCAAAAATAGCGCGTAGTACGCGACACTCGAGCCCACGATGACATTTACCCCGAACCAAAGGAAGTTCGACTTAGTGAACCCCCCTTGCCTTGTTTGAGTCTCGTTACAACGCCCTTCATGCAGTCGGTAAATGGAGAGGATTCCCAATGGGACCATGAAATACGCAGCGAGCGAGATATGACCTTGGTCAAATCGATAGAAGTGATAAGGGATGACTGAAAAGACAACGCCCAGTGAACATGCTGTCCATGAGTTGACCCTGAAGGATTTTGCAATGAAGTAGAAGATCACTGCTGTTAAGGGAAATGTGGCTAGGTAGAAGAGATTTACGGCGAGGAAGGGGTCACCGGTCAACTTTCGAGCTAGTACTAGAAGCAGCGAGTTGAAAAAGTCAAACGTGTCGTACCGGTAGTCAAGTGATGCTGGGGATCCATAGATGTCGCTCTTGAATCCGAAGAGGCCACTCAGGTGGCTTTGTGAAAAACTGTATGCAGAAAGGATGTCGCCCGAAAAGCTCCACGGCTTTGAAAGTGTGCGGAACGAGAGTTTGTACGTTAGCCATGCGATGAGCAGAGGCAAAGTAACTGCCAGAGTGACTTGAAGACTTTGTTCGACCGCGGAAGTACCAGAGTTAGGACTTTGACCATCTTGCAGGTCGGCACCACTTACATTTGCCACCTTCTTAGACTACTTACATTCACGAGTTCTTTGAAGAAAAGGATTGATCGCGGGTGGGTTCATTCATATTCACTAGAACTAAGTTCTCAACATGAATGCTCATGTAATTGGCAATATTGATGAATTGCATCTAGGGAATATCGCGTCAGTAATTGACGATCTTGGGTTTCTGGTATCGATTCATGCCCGTGAGGATGGTTTGTCAACAAGAATGATGAATGATGCTGACTTGGTGTTGAATCTGGGATCAAGTTGGTCCCTTGTCAGTAGCGAAGTGCAAAGGGCATCAAGAGATGAGTTGGAGATTATCCGCGAAGTTACTCAGCGTGGGGTACCGCTGATCGGAATTTGCTTTGGCGCACAGTTGCTTTCACATGCATTCGGTGGGACAGTTTCAACCAATTCAAAACCTGAGATTGGATGGACGCGTGTTGAATCAGATAACCGCGTGCTTGGAATTGATGGTGAATGGATGCAGTGGCATTATGACGGATTCAGTTGCCCAGTTGGTGGGGAGATACTTGCGACGAACCCGATGGGGGTTCAGGCAATCGTTGTAGGTCGAAGTCTTGGGGTTCAGTTCCATCCGGAAGCAAACGAGGATGTAGTTTCAGCGTGGGTTCTGTCTGGTGGATCAAGAGAACTTGAAGTCTTGGGAGTCACAGTTGAGCAGCTAATGCTTGAAACAATGAGCCAAAGTGAGAATTCTTTGGGTCGGTGTTCGGGTCTCGTGCGCTCATATTTGGAGAGTTTTGTATAGGACCGCCTGATGTCTGCGCCAAATAACTTGTTCACAAGGCCGAGAATTTCGGATTTCTGAGTTTGGGCTAGTTGGGTAGTAAGTTCTACGAGTGGTGTCTGAGTTTCTTCGGTCCTTCCTGGTAGTTGTGTGGTTTGGTCTCGTGGCCATCTTGATCGCTGGACTTCTGCTCTGGGTTGCTTCATTAGTTCGTCCCAACAAACCGACTCGTGAGAAGCAACTGACCTATGAGAGCGGTGTCGATCCAGTAGGCGAAGGTTGGTCTCAGAGCCAAGTCCGCTATTACATCTTTGCCCTTCTTTTCGTCATCTTTGACGTTGAAGCGGTCTTCATCTTCCCGTGGGCCACACAGCTTGAGCGTTACGCCGGTTTTGGTCTCATTGAAATGGGCATTTTCGTCTTCGTTCTGCTCTTGGGCCTGGTTTACGCCTGGCGCAAGGGCGTCTTGCGGTGGGTGTGAGCTCATGGGTCTTGTAGATCGTGGGCGTTTGCCCAAGCCACTGAACTCGCTGTTCAATATTGGCCGCTCGTACAGCCTCTGGGTGTACCAGTGGGGGCTCGCATGTTGCGCAATTGAGATGGGTGCAGCCTTTGGTTCACCGCGTTATGACGTGATGCGCCTTGGGGTGATTCCGTTGCCCGCTAGCCCGCGACAGGCAGACCTCGTCGTGATTTCTGGAACGGTGACTGACAAGATGGCGCCAGCGATCAAGCGTCTGTACGAACAGATGCCAGACCCGAAGTACGTAATCAGCATGGGAAGTTGTGCGAACTGTGGTGGCCCATATTGGGATAGCTATTCCGTGACAAAGGGTGTCGACCAAATCATTCCTGTCGACGTCTATGTACCCGGCTGCCCGCCACGCCCAGAGGCACTTCTCGAGGGTGTCGTCTTGCTCCAGCAGCGCATCAAGAACGAAGACATGGGTGCGCGTTGGCGTGGCGAGGGAACCAAGTACATCGATGCATCTGCCGAGGCCGAGAGGCGAGGTGAGCCAGTTGTCGTCCACAACTGAGAACCCTGCCGTGGTCGACACTGCGCGCGACGCGCTTGCATCGTCGGTGCGAGCTGCGCTGAGCGACGCTGTTGAAGATGTGCTCGTCAAGCCAGGAGATGACTTCTGGGTGCGGGTCAAGACCGCTTCGTGGAGGATTTCGCTTCAAACGTTGCGTGACTCGTTGGGCTTTGATTACTTCTGTTTCCTCTCGGCGATCGATTGGATGCCGTCGCCATATGGTCGTGGCGAAGACGATCCGACTGAGCCTGCGCCCGAGCGTGACATGACCATTCGATCCGGATACGCAGGTGGTTCGACGCGGATGCAGGTGTTCGTGCGACTGGTGAACTCCAAGACGCACATTGGACTCACCGTGAAGGCTGATGTTCCAGACTCCGATCCGCGAGTCGAGTCGATCGTGTCGGTCTACGCAGGTGCGAACTGGCACGAGCGCGAGACGCACGAGATGTTCGGAATCGGATTCGACGGTCATCCCGACTTGCGCAACATGTACCTTCCAGTCGACTTCGAGGGACACCCATTGCGAAAGGACTTCCCGCTCCTCGCACGCATGGTCAAGCCATGGCCAGGAATCGTCGATGTCGAGCCGCTTCCGGGCGGTGCTGGGGAAGGTGATGAGTCGTGACGATCACCAACGACCCGATCCAGTCCAAGCTTGGTGACCGCCAGCAGCTGAGTTACATCGCCGCCCAGGCGGCAGACGCTCGTCTGAATGTTGAGCTCGAGACCGAGGGTATGACCCTCAACATCGGACCGCAGCACCCAGCAACACACGGAACCCTGCGCATCATCGCGCGGCTTGACGGCGAACAGGTCGTGTGGGCTGAACCGTCCGCTGGATATATGCACCGCGGATACGAAAAGTTGACCGAGGTTCGCACCTACCCGCAGGTGACGACACTGATCAACCGCATCGACTGGTTGGGGAGTTTTGCTAACGAGGTGCCGTTCATCCTCGCTGCAGAGAAGTTGATGGGTATCGAAGCACCAGCGCGTGCGCAGTGGATCCGCACCATCCTGTTTGAGTTGTCGCGCATCGCGAACGTATCGCTGTTCCTCGGCGATCTTGGAGTGCAGCTCGGAGCAATCACGCCAGTGTTCATGGCGTTCCGTGATCGTGAGTACGTCCTCAACTTGATCGAGTCCGCAACTGGTGGACGCTTCCACCCGAACTTTGACCGTATTGGTGGCCTGAAGGACGACTTGCCCGCTGGCTGGGTGGATGAGACGAAGGTCGTCATGAAGAAGCTCCGCAACTTCTGCGATGAAATCGAGTCCTTGCTGTTCGGTAACGAGATCTTCCATTCCCGCACGCGTGGGATCGGCATCATTCCAAAGGACGTTGCGCTCGATTACGGACTTTCTGGCGCAAACCTGCGAGCAAGTGGGGTCGATTGGGACTTGCGTCGAGATCAAGAGAGCCCGCTTGCGTGGAACAAGGTCGACTGGAAGGTGTGGACACACCCGGACGGCGACAGCTTCGCTCGTTGCTGGGTTCGCTTGCAGGAGACCCGTGAGGCGACCCTGATCGTTGATCGACTCCTCGACAACATTCCTGCTGGACCGGTGATGGCCAAGGTTCCGAAGATCATCAAGGTTCCCGAGGGCGAGGCGTGGGTCTCGACGGAGAATCCACTCGGCGAGATGGGTTATTACGTGGTGTCGCGCGGCGACCTCGGTCCGTTCCGTGTGA